>BFBZ01000644.1_pt1 | contig 29897 bp, 23 predicted proteins | sample 1888401 | NCBI WGS metagenome assembly BFBZ01 (sample SAMD00112614, study PRJDB3348) | symbiont metagenome | host: Chara braunii
CCCGGAAGGGACCGCCTGCACCATCTTCCATCATCAGCGCGATGTTGGAGACGGGAATTGGTGCCGCAAGCGATGGCTCGAAGAAGTCACGCAGCGACCGCTCGATTCGCAGCATATCGCCGGGGCTGATCGTGCCGGTCAGCATCATCTGAAAGCGAAATTCATCCATCACATGCGGATGGCCCCAACGGTGCAAATTGGCAAATTGCGTCGCCGAAAGACCGTCCGGATCGATACGTTCGATCTCGGCCTCACTCAGTGGTGCGCGATAGTGGTCGAAAGCCTGAACCAGCGACGCGGCGAGAAAATGCATCTGCTGGCTGGGTGCGGACGGCACGAGGCCTAAGGCGCCGCTGAGCCGTGCGACTTCAAGCCGTGGAATTTCGAAGGGCGCGACCGAGCCGGAAAACCGCATGAGATCGCGCAGCAACGCCGCCTCGGACACATCTTCCGCCAGACGGAAAGGCGCCTTCAGCAAACCCATGAAGCCATAGCGGCGGGGAACGGCAGTATAGAAGGCGATCTCATGGATCCCGAGGCCGCGCACCGCGGGCGGATCGACCATCTCGCCGGAATAGACGTTACGGCCGAGCCAATTTGCGGCCACAAGCGTCAGCGGATCGCTCGCGGACGGCGTGAAGCAAATGGCATAGCGCATAAAATCTCCTCCCAGGCACGACAAACCGGCTGACCGAGCGGGTTGCTGACGGCCAAGCAGATAGGTGATTTGCGTGACAAATTGACGACCTGAAGGGGGCGTATATTCACATTTTGTGTGATACGACTGCAATATGACTTGCCAGGGTGAATGTCTGCGGCAACTTGAAGCAAGACGGCATGTCAATTGCCTCGTGTACAGCCGATTCCGCCAGCCGATGCGCCAATCCGAAGCTCACCTTGAAACCGCCCGTCAGTGCGATCAATGAGGGATGATCGGGATGCGCGCCGACCATCGGGTCACGATCGATCGCCTTCGGCCGCAGACCGGCCCAACGCTCGACGACCTCAGCTCCCAGCAAGGCCGGCGCCATCGAGCGGGCTGCGGCCAGCAGATCATCCAAATGGCCATCCGTGGATAGCGGATCTTCGAACCGGTTCTCGCTGGTGCTGCCGACCGCGACCATTCCGCCCTCATGCGGGACGATATAGAGGCCATCGCGAAAGATCACCGGCAGGCTGGCGTCGACATCCGCCTTCAGCAGAGCCGCCTGCCCTTTGACGGGTTGACCCAGAGAGGATTTGCGATCGAGGGTCAGTCCGTCGAGTATCGGGAAAGAGCTGTGTCCGGCCGACAGGATGCAGCGGGCAAACAAGATATTACCTTCACTCGTGGTCGCCACGCCTCTGTCCGGATCGATACTCTGGACGCTCACGCCCTCAAGCAGCCGGACGTGCCTGGCACCCGCAAGAAAGGTCAACAACGCTTTCAATAGAGCACGAGGCGAGACACGTGCCGCCAGCGTGTCAAAGACGAATCCGCTTTCGGCCGCCGCAGGATCGATCCAGCCGGCAACAGGTGCTGCGTCGAGCACATACCAATGAAAGTCACGCCCGCCCTGGTGCCAATGCGTTTGCGCATCCCGCGAATGACCAAGCGCGATCTCCCGCAGATGCGGCTTCGGCAGCGGGATCAGACGCCCGGCGCGACGGTAACCGGCGGAAAGCCCGGTCGCCGCTTCCAGAACCGCAACTTCCTCTTCCAGGGCGACGAGCGCGTCGAACTGAAACTGCTTCTTCTCGGACCACTTGTCCGGCATATGCGGCATCAGCGCGCCGAGCACGCCACCGCTTGCGCCCTGTCCAAAACTGTTGGCATCGACCAGCAGCGTTCGAATGCCGAGACGCTCGGCATGAACGGCTGCCCACAAGCCCATGATACCGCCACCGACGATCAGAAGATCGACAGATGATTGACCGGCAGGCCCCGGAGGATTATCGGCTCTTTCCATGACAGATCCAGTTTCCGATCGGACGCAGACGTCCGAAACCAGCGCGGCAAGCCCGGAGCTCGAATGGCGCGACGGCGATATGCCCTATTCGCCGGCTTTTGGCGATCATTTTTATTGCCAGACCGACGGCCGGCTGGAATGCGGCCATGTCTTCCTGGCCGGCAATGGCCTGCCGGCGCGCTGGCAAGAACAGCAGAATTTCCTCATCGGCGAGCTTGGTTTCGGCACCGGCCTGAATTTCTGCGAGACGTGGCGTCAATGGCGCCAGCAAGCTGGCCCTGAATCCGAGCTGCATTTCATGTCCTTCGAACTCTACCCGATGCAGGCTGATCAGATCGATCGCGCCCTATCGCACTGGCCCGAGATCGATCGCGAACGGCAGGCCCTCGTCGCGGCATGGCCCAGCGACCCGCAAGGCATCGTCTCACTAAAACTCGACGCCCATACGCGTCTGACCGTCGTCTGCGGGCCGGCGCTCGAAGGGGTCAGCAATGCAGAATCCGGCTTCGATGCCTGGTTTCTCGATGGCTTCGCGCCATCACGCAATGCGGACATGTGGTCGCCGGAGCTGATGCAGGCCCTTTACGACAAAACCGTCCCGAACGGCACCTTTGCCACCTACGCCGCCGCAGGCTTCGTCCGCCGCAATCTGCAGGCAACGGGTTTCGCCGTCGAGCGGCGGCCGGGTTTCGCCGGCAAGCGGGAAATGCTCTGCGGCATCAAACCGGCCTAACTGTTGAAGCGGCCGGCCTGAAAAACCGCATCGCCAAGCCAGCGTTCGATCTTGGCCTCGAGAAGTTCCGGGCTGATCGGCTTCGACAGGCAGTCGTCCATGCCAGCCTCCATGCACATCGCGCGATCGACCTCAAGCGCCTGCACCGTCACGCCGATGATCGGTACATGCCAACCCTGCCCGCTCTGCGCCTCGAACTGCCGAATCATTCGCGTTGCCTGATGACCGTTCATGACCGGCATGGAGACATCCATCAGGATCAGAGAGGGTCGCAATTGGCGCCAGGCATCCACAGCCGCCTCGCCGTTTTCCACGACAAGAAAACGCAGGCCAGTCGCTTGCAAGATCTGTGTGAAGACGATCTGGTTAACCTCGTTGTCCTCGGCGACGAGAACATCGATCGCGTTGCCAGGTCTCGCCGAGGCCAACTGTTCGGTCGCCTCGATCGCGGCGGCAGCTTCCGCCTCTATCGGCATAGTCCGGGTGACAGGGCTTGGCTGACCGATCATCTTGCGTCGACGTGACGTGCGGACCACGTCGATAACTGTGCTGCGCAACGCATTGGCCCGCAACGGCTTCATCAGATGCGCTTGACCGTTGACCGCGGTCAGCTCCTTGTCGTAGCCGACCACCCCCATCGATGTCAGAAACATCACCGGCAGGGAAACGAACCGAGGATCGGCACGGATAGCGCGTGCGACCTCATAACCATTCATATCAGGCATGCTATAGTCGATGATCATGGCATCGACCGGTACGCCCATGCCGAAAGCGGCGTCCAGAATGGCAAGAGCGGTACTGCCGCTCTCGGCCGCATAGCCGTCGAAGCCCCATTGCACCAACTGTTCGGTCAGGATGCGCCGCTGAATCTCATTGTCCTCGACGATCAGGATGCCGGCATTCTTGACGTCCGCAGGCAGATCCAACGGTTTGCCGCGATCAACGACCAGCGGCACGGGCAGATAGACCGTAAAGACGGAGCCCTTGCCCCATTCGCTTTCCACCGCCAGCGATCCGCCGAAGAGTTCGACCAGGCCGGCCGTAATGGCAAGCCCGAGGCCGGAGCCTTCGAGGCGCCGCGCAAAAGATGAATCCGCGAGCGAGAATTTTTCGAAGATGCTGTCGAGCTTCCCATCCGGAATACCGATGCCGGTGTCCTCGACGCGCAGCATCAGCGAGACGTCTTCGCTGAAGATCGGCTGGCTGCCCAGCTCGACGAGAACGTGGCCACGCTCGGTGAATTTTATCGCATTGCCGACGAGATTGGTGACGATCTGGCGGAACCGCCCGGCATCCCCAAGCACTGCTGCCGGCACATCGGGCGCAGCGCGCATGATCAACTCGATATTCTTCTCCGACGCAGCCGCCGCCAGCAGCGTCGTGATATCCTCAACCGCCTCCACCGGATCAAACGCCATCTTGCGCAGGTGCATCGCGCCCGTGTCGATCTTTGAGAAGTCGAGCACGTCGTTGATGATAGTGAGAAGCGCATTGCCCGATTTAACGATGATATCGACGAATGTCTTCTGCCGCGCGTCCAGATCGGTCTTGGCAAGCAATTCCGCCATGCCGAGAACGCCATTCATCGGCGTACGGATTTCATGGCTCATATGGGTCAGAAATTCAGACTTCGCGCGATCCGCGGCGTTGCTGCGGGCCAGTAGAAGCTGCAGCTCCGCCTCTCGCTCCTTCATATCGGTGACATCCGTCAGCACGACGGTCCAGCGGCGATGACCGCCGATCGCGCCGTCGAGCTGTATCCAGCGGCCGCCAACGACCTGAAACACGCAGGAGATCGGCGTGCCCGCTGCAATGCTCTCGCTCCAGGACTTCCGTATTGCTTCCGCGTCGTCACCGTAATCTCCGCGTGCGGCGCAGTAGTCAAAAGCGGCGGACCAGTCCTTGCCGACCTCCAGAAGCTCCGCCGGCAGTTTCAGCATGTGCTGAAGCCTGTCGTTTGCCAGCATGATCGTGCCATCCTGCACGATCAACAGCCCCTGCGACATGGCCTCCATCGCATCCGCCATGAGCTCACCTAGCCGCTCCAGCGCAAGCCGCGTCTCGGTAATCTCCTGTGATTGCTGCTTGACGGAGGAAATGTCCGTGTAGGACATCAATGTCCGGCCATTGGAAATGCGGCGAGCGTCGATGATGACAGATTTGCCGTCGGCGAAATTCACTTCCGTCTGCAGATGTGGCCCTGCCTTGCGCAGCGCAGCCAAACGCGCCTCGTAGATGTCGTCGACGCTGCGATCCGAGCCGAAGCGTTCCAGTTCAAAATGCTTGGCGATCAGATCGCGATAAGGCCGTCCCTCGAAACGCTCGTCCTTCGGGAATTCCGAAATGTCGTACCAGGCTTCGTTGACGTATTCGACGATGTAATCGCTGTTATGGATCAGAACCCCGATCGGCATCGAGCGAAGGATATTGTCGAGGTCCTGATGCAACGCCTCGGCGCGGGCTTGCGCTTCGATCAGTTGCATCTCTCGCTGTTTCAGTGCCGACGTATCGGCGACAGAACCTATCGTGTAGTGCTTGCCGTCAGGTGTCGTCGCGCGATTGACACGGATCTTGACGGGGCGTTTCACCTGCTGCCGATCGACGATTTCGCTTTCGAATTCGTGCTCTCGCCCTTCCCTCAGCGCAGCCTCGTTTTCCGCAAAGAATTCGTCGGCGCCGACATCGAACATTTCATGTTCGGTCTTGCCGAGCATTTCCTCGCGATCGAGGCCGATGATGGCTGCGTGCGCTGCATTGGAATAGATCAGCCGATGGTCGGCATCGCGCACGAAGGTCGCGACCGGCAGATCCTCCAGAACAGCACTGAAAAAGCCTACATCGTCGACCTTCTCTCGCACTTGACCCGCAGGTGAGACCTTGCCCGAGACAGCCGGGGTGCCGAGAAACATCCCGAAAACATAAACACGATCTTCAGAAGCCGAGAAGCTTTCGATCTGAATGCCCGAACGCCGACGTCCTGTGGTGTCGAAGCACAGCGTTGTTTCCTCGGAGCCGAAGACGAGAGCTCGGCGCTCCTTGTCTTCCCTCTCGGCACTCTCACCAGCGTCGAGGAGATCGTGGCTGCGATTGCCGATGAAATCGGAGATGTCGCGGCCGAAAAAACGCGCATAGGCCTCGTTGACGGCGACGTAGCGTAGCTCGCTGTTCTTGATGTAGGCAGGCCTGTCCAGACTGGCGATCCGGCGGCACGCTATCTCCAGCAGTTCACCGTCCAAGGTCAAACGGAGCCTCTCTTCTCAGCGCGCATAGTGGTTCATCAAACGACGCTCTATCACGAACCGCTTTAACAAGGCGTTAACCATGATTAACCGATACGGCAGCGTCGCGTTCAGACTACGGACTATCCTATAACGGTCATGTCTTGGTCGCAAACGACGACGGTATTCACGCCCGATCTCTGCCAAGAATCCTCCAGCGGATAATCGGGAGTGAGTGCGATGAGCGACGAAGGAAACCTGGCCCTGAGCGAACTGGAAACAGCGGCGGTACCGGCCGAACGACGTCGACGCGCCGGGGGACGAGGCGCCGAGCGCAGCCGCAAGCCGAGCAGCGCGAAGTATCTGAACCTGGTCAATAATCTTTCCCACACGGAGCTTCTGTCGCCCGAAGCCCTTGATGATATTCACAATGCGTCGCTGACCATTCTCGAAGAAATCGGCATGGACATCATCCTGCCGGAAGCGCGCGAGCGCATGAAAGCAGCCGGCGCCGATGTCACGTCTGGCAAGGAGCGCGTCCGCTTCGACCGCAACATGATCATGGAGTTGATCGCCTCGGCTCCCTCGACCTTCACCCTGCACGCCCGCAATCCTCTTAGAAATGTCGAAATCGGCGGCCGCAACCTCGTCTTCGCCCAAGTCGCCTCGGCTCCGTTCGTTGCCGATCGCGAAGGCGGCAGAAGAGCGGGCAATCAGGAAGATTTCCGCAAGCTGATCAAGCTTGCCCAGTCCTTCGACGTCATCCACATGACCGGCGGCTACCCCGTCGAACCAATCGATATCCATGCCTCGGTGCGCCATCTCGACTGCCTCTCCGACATCGTGAAACTCACGGACAAGGCGTTCCACTGCTATTCGCTCGGCCAGCAGCGTAATCTCGACGCGATCGAGATCGCTCGCATCGGTCGCGGCATCAGCATGGAGCAGATGGAGCGCGAGCCCTCCCTCTTCACCATCATCAACTCCTCCTCGCCGCTGCGCCTGGACGGGCCGATGCTGCAGGGCATTATCGAGATGTCGTCGCGAAACCAGGTCGTCGTCGTCACGCCCTTCACACTGGCGGGCGCCATGGCGCCGGTGACGATCGCCGGCGCGGTGGTGCAGCAAAATGCCGAGGCGCTGTGCGGCATCGCCTTCACCCAGATGGTGCGCAAGGGCGCGCCGGTCATGTATGGCGGCTTCACCTCGAATGTCGATATGAAGACGGGTGCGCCTGCTTTCGGCACGCCAGAATATATGAAGGCTGTCATTTGCGGCGGCCAGCTCGCCCGCCGCTACGGCATCCCCTATCGAACCTCCAACACCAACGCCTCCAACACGCTCGACGCACAGGCGGCCTATGAATCTGCCCTTTCCCTCTGGGCCTTGACGCAGGGCGGCGGCAATTTTGTGCTGCATGCGGCCGGCTGGAGCGAAGGTGGTCTCACTGCCTCCTTCGAGAAGTTCATCCTCGACGTCGACATGCTGCAGATGGTCGCCGAATTCCTGACGCCCCTGGATGTCAGCCAGGATGCCCTGGCGCTCGACGCCGTGCGCGATGTCGGCCCGGGCGGGCATTATTTCGGCACCGCGCATACGCTCGCGCGCTACGAGACCGCCTTCTATTCACCGATTCTCTCCGACTGGCGAAATTACGAGACCTGGACAGAGGCCGGGCGGCCCACAACCTACGATCATGCCAACCGCATCTTCAAGGAAACGCTTGCGCGTTACGAGCAGCCACCGTTTGATCCCGCAGTCGAGGAAGAGCTCGACGCCTTTGTCGCCAGGCGCAAGAAAGAGGGCGGAGTTCCCACGGATTTCTAAAGGGAAATCAAACGCTTTCCCTCATTTCATCATGAACGAAATTTAATGTTGCGGCCCTCTTTTTAGCCGCGAGTTCGCCCCGATTCCCGCGCACCGTGAGGTTCGGCTTCGGCTGGGAAGCCAGTGTTTGGGAAAGGGATGTCAATGTCTGTGCTTCGTACTTTAACAACGGCCGGCTTGATCGCGCTGACACTCGGCAGCGCTGCCGCCGTAACCACCACCAACGCCGCCGCCTCCGAGCGCGGCGCCATCTTCGGCGGCCTTGCTGCCGGTATTGTCGGCGGCGCGCTCGCGGCCGAAGCGGTAAGGCCGGCATACCCGGCCTACTACTCCGCATACCCCGCCTATCCCGCTTATTATGCCGGCCCTGCCTATGAGCGCGTCTATGTGCGCCCCTATCCGAGCTGCTATTGGGCATGGCGTCACGATGGCTGGGGTCGCCCATATCGTGTCGAGGTCTGCCGCTAGGGTTTAGAGCGCAGAAGCCTGCCTTCAGAAATTTCGGGATCAAGGATGCCGCCGGATTTCCGGCGGCATATGCACATCTATGAAGGAAAGCACCCGCCACCCCTTGACTTTGGTCGCGAATAAGACCAAATGCGCCTCAGCTTTCACCTTCCGGCCGCCGCGTGAGCGTGCCCTGCGGGACTTAGACGTACGCAAGAGAGGGACAAAAGCGCTTTATATAACGAGACCGCACCCAAGGCGGTCAGATGCGCTGGAAAGCTTTTTCCAACTTACAAGTTCCCACTTCACGCGGGGTTCTTGACGCCAGAGACAGACCGGACCGCATGGTGCGATCCGGCCTATTTGCTTTGGCGCCCCCGAAAGGTATTGAATTGACCGATTTTCACTCGCTTGGTCTTTCCAAGCAGATCGTCGATACGCTGTCGCAGAACAACTTCTCCACCCCGACGCCGATCCAGGCGCAGGCTATTCCGCTTGTTCTCCAGGGCCGCGATCTCGTCGGCCTCGCCCAGACCGGCACTGGCAAGACGGCCGCTTTCGGCCTGCCGATCATCGAAATGCTGTTGAAGGACGCCAAGCGCCCGGACAACCGCACCGTCCGCACGCTCATCCTCGCGCCGACCCGCGAACTGGTGAACCAGATCGCCGACAACCTGAAGCTCTTCGTCCGCAAGACGGCGCTCCGGATCAATGTCGTGGTCGGCGGTGCCTCGATCAACAAGCAGCAGCTGCAGCTTGAGCGCGGCACCGACATTCTCGTCGCCACCCCCGGCCGTCTGCTCGACCTCATCAGCCGCCGCGCCCTGTCGCTCGGCCAGGTCAGCTACCTCGTCCTCGACGAAGCCGACCAGATGCTCGACCTCGGCTTCATCCACGATCTGCGCAAGATCTCGAAGATGGTCCCGGCCAAGCGCCAGACCATGCTGTTTTCGGCCACCATGCCGAAGGCGATCGCCGATCTCGCCGCCGACTACCTGACCAACCCGGTCAAGGTCGAAGTCTCGCCTCCAGGCAAGGCTGCCGACAAGGTGGAGCAGTATGTCCACTTCGTGTCCGGCCAGAATCACAAGACCGAGATCCTGAAAGAAACGATCTCCGCCAATCCGGATGGCCGCGCCATGGTGTTCCTGCGCACCAAGCACGGCGCCGAGAAGCTGATGAAGCATCTCGAGCACGTCGGCTTTGCCGCCGCCTCCATCCATGGCAACAAGAGCCAGGGTCAGCGCGAACGGGCCCTCAAGGGCTTCCGTGACGGCGAAATCCGCGTTCTCGTCGCCACCGACGTTGCCGCCCGCGGCATCGACATCCCCGGCGTCTCGCATGTCTACAACTACGACCTGCCGGAAGTTCCCGATGCCTACGTCCATCGTATCGGCCGCACCGCGCGCGCCGGCCGCGACGGCATCGCCATCGCCTTCTGCGCTCCGGACGAAATTCGCCTGCTACGCGACATCGAGCGCCTGATGGGCATAGAAATTGCCGTCGCCAGCGGCGAAGCTCCAGCCGATCGCGCCCGTCCGACCCGTGGCAACAACCGTGGCGGCGGTCAAGGCCGTGGCGGTCAGGGCCAGGGTCGTGGTGGCGCAGGCCAAGGACGTGCGGAAGGCCGCCCGGCTCGCCCGGCCCGTCGTCCTCACCGCGAAGGTGAAGCCGGCGAAGGCCGCGCTCACAACGGCGAGCGCCAGGAGCGTCGTCCGCAGCGCGAAAACAACCGCAATGCCGACTTCCGTGGTCAGCGCCGCGACGAACGCACGCCGCGTCCGGAAGTGGACAACGACCTCGCTTCGACCTCGGATTTCCGTCCGGCCAAGAAGCCGCATCACAGCGGTCCGGCGAACGCCAATGGCGCAGCCCATGAAGCCGGTCATCGCGGCCCTCGTCACGCCCACGGCCGCCCCACGGGTCGCCATGAAGACCGTGGCCAGAACGCCCAGGGCGAACAGCGCAACGATCGCGGCAACGGCGGCATGAAGCGCCGCGGCCCCGGCAATGGAGGCCAGCGTCGCGAACGTGCCTGATTTAATCTTGATTGAATGAGGAAGGGGGCCAAACGGCCCCCTTTTTTATTTCACGATGACACCCTATTCCGGCACGATATCCGCCGTGCGCCGGTTGGTCAGGTAGACGCCAAGCACCACGACCGCCGTGCCGATGATGATCGGCAGCGTCAGCGGTTCGCCGAAGGCGATTGCCGCTTCGATGGCGACGGCGGGTGGCATCAGGTAGATCAGCGATGCCGCGCGCGAGACCTGGCCTCGGCGGATGAGATAGAGCAATAGGCCGACCGCACCCATCGACAGGCCGAAGACCGACCAAAGAAGCGAGAGAATCGCCGTCTGCGTGCCGTCAAAGCGCAATCCTTCGAACATGAAGGCCAGCGGCACGGTGACGATGAGCGCGCCGACATATTGCAGTGTCGCAATGGTCCTGAGATCTCCGGTCTGCAGGTGCCGCTTCTGGTAAAGCGTACCATAGGTCACCGAAACCATCGCCAGCAGATTGACGACGAGCGGAATTGCGGCCTGCCAGAGATCGGCAGTTCCCGAGGTCAGCAGTTTTGGCGAGATGGCAATCGCGATACCGACAAAGCCGAGCAGCAGGCCGATGCGCTGGATGGGTTGTAGGCGTTCATTGACGAGGAACGGCGCCGCCATGGCGGTCATCAGCGGCTGCAGGGCTGCGATGATGCCGGAAATTCCGGCCGGCACGCCCTGGGCGATCGCCCACCAGAGACCAGCCAGATAGATGCCGTGCAGAAAGATGCCTGAATAGATGGCCCGAAACACGCTCGACCAATCGCGCGGCCATCGCGCGCCCGTGAACGAACAGAGCAGTACGAATGCCACCGCCGACAGGCTGTAGCGGATCATCAGAAAGGTGAACGGCCCCGAATGCTGCGAGGCATATTTGGCGACGATCCAGCCGGTGGACCAGAGAAGGACGAAGATCGCCGGCGCGAGTTTATCGAGGGACATGGAAAGCGGACCGATATGTGTTTGGCGCGTCGGAGCCGGAATCGGGATCGAACTCGGAATGTCGCGCGGAGGGGCTGAAGGCTGATAGCCGATGGCGGCGGCACGGTCAAAATCCATCTGCTGAAAGCAGCCATCAATTTTTCTTCACCCGGCGGCGAACCATCGCTCCCTATCCTGGAGCTTCCGGTACCATCGAAGCAGTTGGACCGCAAAAGAAGCAGATGCTCAAATTTTGATCCGCACATTGCGGCAATAACCGGCCAACAACAAGCGCGTTAATCCTAAATGCCTGCAAATCCGGCATTTTCCGGCGCCACGAAATTCGTACCGGCAACTGCGCATACTTCTTGCATTGTAAAAACCATTGTATTCAAATGGGTAAAAACACGGGGACCGCGCCTTTGGCATTTGATGAAATGATTACTGCGGATGAAAGTCCGCGCGAACCTTACGAGAAATACTTCGAGTGGTACTCCGGCCAGGATAGAGGCCACCTCATTGCCAAATCCCGAGATGCGGAAAACATCTTCCGAAAAACGGGCATTACCTTCGCGGTCTACGGACACGCAGACTCCTCCGAAAAGCTCATCCCCTTCGACATCATCCCCCGCATCATATCAGGCAGCGAATGGCGCAAGCTCGCCCAGGGCATCGAACAGCGGGTCATCGCCCTCAACGCTTTCCTCTATGACATCTATCACAAGCAGGAAATCATCCGCGCCGGGCGCCTCCCACGCGAGCTGATCGAGCGGAATGATGCCTTCCTGCCAGAGATGATCGGCTTCCGTCCACCGGGCGGCGTCTATACCCATATCGTCGGCACCGATATCGTGCGCACCGGCGAAGACCAGTTCTACGTGCTCGAGGACAATGCCCGCACGCCCTCCGGTGTCAGCTATATGCTGGAAAACCGGGAAACGATGATGCAGATGTTCCCGGAACTGTTCCACCAGAACAAGGTGCGGCGGGTCGAAGACTATCCGTTGCAGCTGCGCCAGAGCCTCGCCTCGCTCGCCCCTCCCGGCTGCAAGGGCAAGCCGCGCGTCGCGGTGCTGACGCCGGGCATCTACAATTCTGCCTATTACGAGCATTCCTTCCTCGCCGACATGATGGGCGTGGAACTGGTGGAAGGCTCGGATCTGCGCGTCATCGACGGCAAGGTGAAGATGCGCACCACGCGCGGCTACGAGGCCATCGACGTGCTCTATCGCCGCGTCGACGATGATTTCCTTGATCCCCTCACCTTCCGCGCGGATTCGGCGCTTGGCATTCCAGGCATCATGGATGTCTATCGCGCCGGCCACATCACCATCGCCAATGCGCCGGGCACCGGTATTTCCGACGACAAGGCGATCTACTCCTACATGCCGGAGATCGTCGAATTCTACACCGGCCGCAAGCCGATCCTCGAAAATGTGCCGACCTGGCGCTGTTCGGAGCCCGACAGCCTGAAATATGTGCTGGAGAACCTCGCCGATCTCGTCGTCAAGGAAGTCCACGGCTCCGGCGGCTACGGCATGCTCGTGGGTCCCACCGCCTCCAAGAAGGAGCGGACGGAATTTGCCGAGAAGCTGAAGAGCAGACCGAACAACTATATCGCCCAGCCGACGCTGTCTCTGTCGACCGTGCCGATCCTCGTCAACAAGGGCATCGCGCCGCGCCATGTCGACCTGCGCCCCTATGTGCTGGTCTCCGACAAGGTGCGGATCATCCCCGGCGGTCTGACCCGCGTAGCCTTGAAGGAAGGCTCGCTGGTGGTCAATTCCAGCCAGGGCGGCGGCACCAAAGACACCTGGGTTCTGGAGGACTGAGACGGACATGCTTGGAAGAACCGCCAATGGCCTCTACTGGATGTTCCGTTACATCGAGCGAGCAGAAAACATAGCCCGTCTTGTCGACGCCGGTCAGCGCATGTCGCTGACGCGGAGCGACGCGGTCGATGACGATTGGGACGGCGTGCTGCAAAGCGCCGGCGTGCGCGACACCTATGACGAGGTGCACGGCAAGCTGACGGGAGCGGATGCGATCGATTATCTGATGCGTGATCGCTCCAATCCGTCGAGCGTCATGTCCTGCATCGAATATGGCCGCAACAATGCCCGCATGGTGCGCACGGCGCTGACCCGCGACACCTGGGAAGCGACCAACGAATGCTGGATCGAGCTGAAGGCGATGCTCGGCAAGCGCCTGAAAACCGCGGAACTGCCCGAGATGATCGACGTGATCAAGCGCCGTGCCGGGTTGATCCGTGGCGCCTTCCACGGCTCGATGCTGCGCAACGAGCTCTATAACTTCGCCCGCATGGGCACCTTCATCGAACGCGCCGACAATACAGCCCGCATCCTCGACGTGAAATATTACGTCCTGCTGCCGTCCGTCTCCTATGTCGGCTCATCGCTCGACAACGCCCAATGGGAATCGATCCTGCGATCGGTCTCGGCGCACCGGGCTTACAAGTGGGCCTACGATCCCGAATACACTCCGGCCAACATCGCCGACTTCCTTATCCTCAACGGTCAGATGCCACGTTCGCTGGCCTACTGCTATGAGAAGATCGTCGGCAACATCACCTTTCTGACCGCCGATTACGAGAAGCGGCTGCCGGCGCACGATACGGCGGAAGCCATTCGCCAGATGCTGCAGAAGCTCACGATCAAGAGCATCATGGATCAGGGCCTGCATGAATTCCTCGAGGATTTCGTCCTGCGCAACAACAAGCTCGGCGCGGAAATCTCCGACGGCTACCGGTTCTATCAGTAAGCGGGCGACATCATGAAACTGACGATCAGCCACATCACCGAATATCGCTACGATGAACCGTCGCAATTCTCGCTGCAGCGCCTGCGCCTGACGCCGCTGACCGGCGCCGGCCAGACCGTTCTCGACTGGAAGCTCACGGTCGAAGGCGCCCGTCCGGAAGTCGAATATGACGACCAGTTCGCCAATCGAGTGACGCTCGTCTCACTCGATGGCGAACAGGATTCGACCCGGATCGTCGCCACCGGCGAAATCGAAACGCAGGATCTCAACGGCGTTACCGGCCTGCACAGCGGCTTCGGCCCACTCTGGCTCTTCCTGCGGGATACGCCGCGCACCAAGGCCGGCAAGCTGACGAAGGAGATGCTGCGTGGCGTCTCCGGAGACAATGAACTCGGCAGGATGCACGCGCTGATGAGCGCTATCCATCAGACGGTGGAATACAAGCCCGGCACCAGCGACACGGAAACAACGGCCGAGCAGGCGCTGGAAAAGAAGAGCGGCGTCTGCCAGGACCACGCCCATATCTTCATCGCCGCCGCCCGCGCATTGCGCATTCCGGCGCGCTACGTCTCGGGCTATCTGATGATGGAAGGCAAGAACGAGCAGGCCGCCACCCACGCCTGGGCGGAGGCGCATATTCCCGGTCTTGGTTGGGTCGGCTTCGACCCTGCCAACGACGTCTGCCCCGACGAGCGCTACGTCCGCATTGCCACCGGCCTCTGCTACCGCGACGCCGCCCCCGTCTCCGGCATGCGCCTGGGAATGCCGGGCGAAAGCCTCACGGTCAAGGTGACTGTCGCAAACCAGGGACAGAGCCAGAGTCAGACCCAAAGCTGATTGCGGCAAGCTGAGCTGAAATTATTCCCGCAAAGCATTCTGCATGCTTAGATGCGGAACTCTCGCTGCACTTGGAATGCTTGCGGCATCGCGAATTGGTTGTGCCGACGCCTGAACGATCCATCTCAAACATCTGGGCCGACGACCACCGCGCTTGTCGCCTAGTTGGCCACCTGCTCGCCATCTACCGATACATCTTCGCCCTCGCCCACATCGACAGTGCGCAGAAAATGCAGCTTCCTGCCGCTAAATATCAGGACGAGTTTTTGCTGTTCGCCGAATCCCAAAATCGGCGCATCGATCACGAATGTCTGTGCATTCAGCCATGTTCCCTTGGCTTCGGTGATGTGGCCAATGGCAGGATCGGAAAGCTTTGGCGGCCCTTTGCGATAAAGTCCATCCAGCCCGATCGGAAAGCTGTATCTGACCGACGAGCCAGCGGGATAGGGCAACGAGAACTCGACGTCGAAATGCGGGCGAGGCTGCGCCAGATCGAGCATGAACGACTTCAAACCAAACGCGTTTTCAGACAACTTGTAAGTCTTTCCGGAGATCGCCGCAGCGATCTCAGGCGTTGGACCGACGGGTGTCGGTTTTTCGACGGCGGCATCCTTGATGACATCAGCAAGTTGCGCCGCGGCATTCTGGTTCGACGGCAGCGCCACGTCGGACCTGGCCGCGCTGGAGACGGCATTGATCAGGACCTTGTAATCAACCTGCTTTCTGGCGGTGGTCACCACCACGGCATCCAGCTCGGGAAACACCATGATCAACTGGCCGTTTTTGCCGTTCGCCATGTAGGCGTGCCTGTCGGGAAAGACCCAAATGAAGTTCGTATAGCTCTCGTTGGGATCGTCCGACGCATGCACATTGACGAGCCTGTGGCTCAGGACATCGGCCCAGCCGGGTGGAAGAAGTTGCCTTCTCTCCCATTCGCCGTGCCGCAGATACAAATAGCCGATCTTCGCCATGTCGCGCGGCAGTAGATACAGCATACCGTGTCCCATCGTAAGACCCTGGGGATCGCGCTCCCAATGCCAGTCAACAATGCCTAACGGCGCAAAAAGCCTTTCCCTTGCATAGTCCTCGGCGGGCTTGCCGGTCAGCCTGGTGATGACTGCGGAAACAATATCCGGATTGCCGTTGCTGTAGTTGAAAACCTCTCCCGGCGCGTGCGCCATGGGACGATCCAGAATGAACTGGGTCCAATTGGAGCTTCGCGCCAGATCGAACATCGTCTGCTGCTTGCCGCCCTCGAACCCCTGGTCCCAATCCAGCCCGGGGGTCATGTCCAAAAGATTCTGAACCGTGATGCCTTTCTTCCGGTCGTCGACATTCGCGATCTGGCGATCGCTGAAAAAATCCAGCACCGGATGATCGAGGCTATCGAGCAGGCCATCTTTATAGACCATCCCGAGAAGAGTGCCGGTGATCGCTTTCGTCGAAGAGAACAGGTTGTGCGAGATATCGCCGGTGTAAGGGGCGTAATAGGCCTCGGTGACAATCCTCCCGTGACGTACGACGAGGAGGCTGTCGAAGCTGTTGCGCGCGCCATAGGCGACGAGTTTGGCAAGAGCCGCTGAGTCCATGCCCTGCTCTTCCGGCGTGGACGTTAGCCATTCCTTGGTCGGCCAGATTGATTGGTCCGGGCTCTGCGCGCGGACCGCCCCGAATTGAGCTTCAGCGAACAACGCAGATAAACTTAAGACTACGCTCAGAACAAACCGCTTCCTGACCTGCATGCCCATGATGATCTCCGATCACGCAAACACTATCCCCATAGGCGCTAGGCAGTACACTATGCGCAGATTGGGTCGGATTCCTAGGCCGAAGCGCATGTTTCCGGCATATGCGTGGGCACATCGGACGAAAGCCTCAAGGTTAAGGTGACAGAAGCAAGCCAGAGTCAAAACCAGAGCTAGCAGCAGCACGTTCCTCCGCGCGAGAAACCGAAGCAATCAAAGGATCCGCGATCAGACACGCAAACTAAAAATGCCGACGCTCACGAACCCGATCTGCGAAAAGCGCCTCCCTCGATGTGCAGCTACCTCAACGTTTCAGTCCTCTATTCCAAACGGGAAGCTTGCCAATGTTCCTGTTTTGTGCTCATATCGCGAAGCGCGTAATTAACCGCACCACGATGACTCGATTCACATATGTAGTATATATGGGCCAAACACTCACAAAATATAGATAAGGTCAGCTTGCGAATCACCAGACACATCAACATCAGGCAGGCGCGCAATACACGACCTGCGATCCTTCGAGCCGAAGAACTTGGTTTGCCCTTAAATCGGGTCGTGACTATCAATTTCACGTGCCAAGGCATTGAAGACGAAATTGCCATAACAACTATCCTGGAGAAAATCAGGGGACGTTACTGCCGTTGGGCCAAGGAGCCAGGCAAAAAGCGCAGAGCCGAGCCGTTCATCGGAACAATGATGTGGTTTCTGGAAAATACGGGCCACATAGCTGCACATCTTATGATGCATGTGCCGTCAACAAGGCTGATTAACTTCAAAATCGAACTAGAGAGATGGATCGCGAAATACACTAATGTCGAGATCCAACCGGATAGCCTCGATGTGCGGAACATCTATAATCCGCACGGTCTGAGGAAGTATCTGTTGAAGGGTATCAACCCGGCGATTGCAAAACTATACCGTGTCAATGCAATCCCACAGGGGATAATCCTGGGTAAGCGCATGGGCTTTACGAAGAATCTCGGCCCCAGCCAGTGCATAGCCCACCGCAAGAAGCGATCTTACTACGCTCCAAATAGCGTAATTAATCAGCTCAGGGATTCTTAATTGCAAGATGAACGAAGCCGCTTAAAAAAGGGGCGGAACTTTCGTCCCGCCCCTCTTCAATTCCAGACATCAATCTCAGTGGCTGTCGCGATTGTTCGGGATTTCCGAGCCGCGCGGGCCGACCAGGAAGTCGAGGTCGGCGCCAGTGTCGGCCTGCATGACCGACTTCACATAGAGACCGCCGTAACCGCCATTGAGTGGCTTGACCGGGGAAACCCAGGCGGCGCGACGCTTGGCCATTTCCTCGTCCGAGATCTCGAGCTGGATCGTGCGGGCGGGAACGTCGACGGCGATGATGTCGCCGTTCTGGACAAGCGCCAGCGGTCCGCCATCGGCGGCTTCCGGAGCGGTGTGCAGGATCACGGTGCCGTAGGCGGTGCCCGACATGCGCGCATCGGAAATGCGGATCATATCGGTGATCCCCTTCTTCAGCACCTTCGGCGGCAGGCCCATGTTGCCGACTTCGGCCATGCCCGGATAACCCTTCGGGCCGCAATATTTCAGCACCATGATACAGTTCTCGTCGATGTCGAGATCGTCGCGGTTGATGCGGGCGTGATAGTCCTCGATACTTTCGAAGACGACGGCGCGGCCCTTGTGCTGCATCAGGTGCGGCGAAGCGGCCGACGGCTTTAAGACAGCGCCCTTCGGCGCGAGATTGCCGCGCAGAACGGCAATACCGCCCGACTGCGTCAGCGCCTTCTCACGCGGCACGATGACGTCGTCATTGTAGTTGACGACATCCTTGACGCCGGCCCAGATGCTTTCACCTGTCACGGTGATCGCATCCTTGTGCAGCAGGCCCATCTCTCCCACAGCCTTGATGACGACAGGCAGGCCTCCGGCATAATAGAACTCTTCCATCAGATGCTTGCCCGAGGGCTGCAGGTTGACGATCGTTGGCACTTCGCGGCCGAGGCGATCCCAGTCGTCGAGCGACAGGTCAACGCCGATGCGGCCGGCAAGCGCCAGTAGGTGCAGCACGGCATTTGTGGAGCCACCGACGGCACCGTTGACACGGATGGCGTTCTCGAAGGCTTCCTTGGTCAGGATATCGGAGGGCTTTAGATCTTCCTTGACCATGTCGACGATGCGGCGGCCTGACAGCTGCGAGATGACGCGGCGACGCGCGTCGACAGCCGGGATGGCGGCATTGCCCGGCAAGGTCATGCCGAGAGCTTCGGCCATCGACGCCATGGTCGAGGCCGTACCCATGGTCATACAACTGCCGGCCGAACGGGCCATGCCCTGCTCCGCATCCATGAATTCATCCAGCGACATCTCGCCGGACTTGACCATTTCTGAGAACTGCCAGATCGCCGTGCCCGAACCGACATCCTTGCCGCGCCACTTGCCGTTCAGCATCGGGCCGCCGGACACGAGAATGACTGGAATATCGACGGAAGCAGCACCCATCAGCAGGCTCGGCGTGGTCTTGTCGCAGCCGCCAAGCAGCACGACGCCATCGACCGGATTGCCTCGGATCGCCTCTTCGACGTCCATGGCCGCGAGGTTGCGGAACATCATCGCCGTCGGGCGCAACGTGCTTTCGCCGACGGAAAAGACCGGGAACTCGACCGGAAAGCCGCCTGCTTCGTAAACGCCGCGCTTCACGCGCTCTGCGAGATCGCGCAGATGCGCGTTGCAGGGTGTCAGCTCCGACCAGGTATTACAGATGCCGATGATCGGGCGGCCGTCGAACGTGTCGGCCGGCAGGCCCTGGTTCTTCATCCAGGAGCGATGCATGATCGCGTTCTTGCCGGTGCCGCCGAACCAGTCGTAAGAGCGCAGCTTGCGCGGCCATTCAGCTTTCTTCTTCATAGTCTCAGTACCTTTTGCGTCGCCCGGGCCGCCTCGTTCGCGCCCGAGCCTTGAAGTCGGCGGTCAGGCCAGCGTGTATGCGGTCTTGACCGTGGTGAAGAATTCGGCGGCATATTTGCCCTGCTCGCGCGGACCGAAAGACGAGCCCTTGCGGCCGCCAAAGGGCACGTGGAAGTCGACGCCTGCCGTCGGCAGGTTGACCATCACCATGCCGGCCTCCGCATTGCGCTTGAAATGCGTCGCATGCTTCAGGCTTGTCGTCGCAATGCCGGAGGACAGGCCGAATGGCGTGTCGTTGGCGACAGCGAGAGCCTCTTCGTAATCCTTGACCCGGATGACCGAGGCAACCGGCCCGAAGATCTCTTCGCGGCTGATGCGCATCTGGTTGGTCGCTTCGGTGAAGAGCGTCGGCTGCAGATAGAAGCCGGGCGTGTCGCGGCTGATAAGCTCGCCGCCGAAGGCAAGCTTTGCGCCTTCCTGTTTGCCGATCTCGATATAGTCGGTGTCGGTCTTCAACTGCTTGGCATCGACGACCGGGCCAATATGCGTGCCGGCCTTGATGGCATTGTCGACATTCAGGGTCTTCAGCTTCTCCGTCAGCGCCGCCACGAACTTGTCGTGAATGCCTTCGGTGACGATCAGACGCGACGATGCCGTGCAGCGCTGGCCCGTCGAGAAGAAGGCAGAGTTGGCGGCAGCTTCAACCGCGACCGTCAGATCGGCATCGTCAAGCACGACCATCGGGTTCTTGCCGCCCATTTCGAGCTGGTACTTGCGGCCATGCTCGACGGAGGAGAGCGCCACGCGCTTGCCGGTGCCGACCGAGCCGGTGAAGGTGAGACCCGACAGAACCGGGCTGTCGAGCATTGCCTGGCCGACGACCGAGCCCTTGCCCATGACGAGGTTCAGCACACCCTTCGGCAGGCCGGCGCGGTGCAGGATATCCACGATCGCCCAGGAGCAGCCGGGCACCAGATCGGCCGGCTTGAAGACGATGGTGTTGCCGTAGCAGAGCGCCGGCGCGATCTTCCAGGCCGGGATGGCGATCGGGAAGTTCCAGGGCGTGATGATGCCGATGACGCCGAGCGGCTCGCGCGTGATCTCGACGCCGATGTTCGGACGCACGGAGGGAAGCACCTCGCCCGCAAGGCGCAGTGCCTCGCCGGCAAAGAAATCGAAGATCTGCGCGGCGCGGATGGTCTCGCCGATCGCTTCGGGCAGCGTCTTGCCCTCTTCGCGGGCCAGCAGCGCGCCCAGTTCGTCCTTGCGCGCCAGGATCTCGTCGCTGGTCTTTCTCAGGATGGAATGACGCTCGAGAATGCCGGAGCGGGACCATGCAGGGAATGCGGCCTTGGCCGCAGCAATTGCGTCGGCGACATCCTGAACGCTGGCGCTGGCATAAAGACCGACGACCTCGTTGGTGTCAGACGGATTGATGTTTTCGGCACCGGCGGAACCGGTCCACTCGCCGGCGATCAGATTCTGATGAATGGTCATGGCATCATGCCTTCCTGGGTCGTGTTGGAAATGCCCGGCCGATGCTTGCGGCCGCGCTTCGACGAATTACAGCTGGCGAACAGCCACTTCCTCTTCAGCGGCAACCGCCAGCGGATTGCGCAACGGCAGGCCAAACTCCGCGACTTCGATCTCGAACACATCACCCGCTTCCGGCTTGATCCCCTCGGCAAAGGAGAGCGTAGCCGTGCCGAACATGTGCACATGTACATCGCCGGGGGCGCGGAACAGTCCGTATTTGAAGTGGTGGTATTCGAGGTTTGCGAAGGTATGCGACATGTTCGCCTCGCCCGAAAGGAACGGCTTTTCGAAGATCACCTTGTCGCCGCGCTTGATGCGCGATTTGCCGCGAATATCCTCCGGCGCCGCGCCGATTCGGATTTCCGGACCGAAGCTTGCCGGGCGCAGCTTGGAATGGGCAAGGTAGAGATAGTTGATCCGCTCGGTGACGTGATCGGAGAATTCGTTCGACAGCGCAAAGCCGATGCGGAACGGCGAGCCGTCCTTGGCGATGACATAGATGCCGGCCATTTCAGGCTCTTCGCCACCATCGAGCGCGAAGGAAGGCGAAACCAGTGCTGCACCCGGTGCTGCGGCGCCATAGCCGTTGCCCTTGTAGAACCATTCCGGCTGCACGCCCTTCTCACCGTCCTTGGGCTTGCCGCCCTCGATGCCCATCTTGAACATCTTCATGGAGTCGGTCAGCGTTTCTTCGGCAGCTTCCGTGGTCTTCTTGTGCATGGAATCACGCGTCGCGGCCGAGCCGAGATGCGTGAGGCCCGTGCCGGTCAGATGCAAATGGGCGGCGTCCGGATGCGTGATAGGCGGTAGAAAGCGACCTTCGGCATAGACCTTTTCCAGATCGATCGCTTCGCCAAGACCATGCGCCTCGATGACGGATGCCAGCGACTTGCCGCTATCGGCAGCTTCCAGGGCAAGCTTGTAGACGCTGCCGCCATTGACGACAGCCTTGGCAACTTCGCCTGGTCCGTTGCGGACCGCAACGACGATCTCGCCGTTCGAACCCTTGATCTGCGAGATGAGCATGTCTTTCATCCTTTCCTATCGGACAGAGAACGGATGCAGTTTACCGTTCCGGCTCTCAGCGAGAGCCGGACTCTGTCATGGATTTGGTTTTAAAGTTTCGGCCGGTCGCTTAAGCGATCAACCCTTGTTCTTGTTGTAGACGTCGATGAACACGGCAGCGAGCAGGACGGCGCCCTTGATCATCTTCTGCGAGTCCGTCTGGTAGCCGAGGATCGACATGCCCTGGTTCAAGACACCCATGATCAAGGCGCCAATGACGGCACCGGTCACCTTGCCGACGCCGCCGGAAGCAGACGCGCCGCCGATGAAGCAGGCCGCGATCACGTCGAGCTCCAGACCGTCACCGCCCTTGGCGGTTGCCGAATTCAGGCGCGTGGCGATGATGATGCCGGCGATGCTGGCAAGAATGCCCATGTTGATGAAGGTGTAGAACGTCAGGCGTCTTGTATCGATGCCCGAGAGCTTCGTCGCCTTTTCATTGCCGCCCATCGCATAGATGCGACGGCCGATCGTGGTGCGCTGCGTGGCGAAGGCATAGAGCGCGATCAGCAACAGCATGAGGATCAGAACGTTCGGCAGGCCTCTATAGGAAGAAATCTGGTAGCCGATGAAGATGGCCGCAGCTGCAACCACCAGATTCTGGCCGACAAAGAAGCTGAACGGCTCGACATCGATACCATGCTTCTCGTTCACGCTGCGGCGGCGCCACGACAGGAAGAACATGACGATCGGGATGGCGACAGTCAGCAAGATCGACGTCGAGTGAATGCCACCCATATCGGTAAAGTCAGGAATGAAGCCGGTCGCGACGATCTGGAACGCCGGCGGGAACGGGCCGATACTGCTGCCGTTGCCGGTCGTGTTGATGATGGCATAGGTCAGGCCACGGAAAACCAGCATGCCTGACAGTGTCACGATGAACGACGGAATGCGGTGATAGGCGATGAAATATCCATGCCAGGCGCCGACCGCGGCCCCCATCAGAAGACAAATGACCGTCGCGAGCGCCAGGTTCATGTGCATCTGCACGACCAGCACGCCGGCCACGGCGCCGACGAAGCCGACAACGGAGCCGACAGACAGATCGATATGTCCAGCCACAATCACCAGCAGCATGCCCAGCGCCATGATGACGATGAACGAGTTCTGTAGAACGAGGTTGGTCAGGTTCTGCGGCCTGAACAGCACGCCGCCGGTCAGCCACTGGAACAACAGCATGATCACCACGAGCGCGATCAACATGCCGTATTCGCGAATATTGTTGCGGATATGATCGCCAACGGAGACGACGTGGCTTTCCGTGGCTGGGTTGGCCGAACTCATTGATGCTTCTCCCCTGAGCGCATGATAGCGCGCATGATGCTCTCCTGGCTCGCCTCTGCCTTTGGCAGTTCGGCGACGATGCGACCCTCGTTCATGACGTAGATGCGGTCGCAAGTGCCGAGAAGCTCGGGCATTTCCGATGAAATCATCAGAACGCCCTTTCCGTCGGCGGCAAGCTGGTTGATGATGGAATAGATTTCGTATTTTGCGCCGACGTCGATGCCGCGCGTGGGCTCATCAAGGATGAGCACGTCCGGATCGGAGAACAGCCATTTCGACAGCACCACCTTCTGCTGGTTGCCGCCGGACAGGTTGCCCGCCTCCTGGAAGACGCCCGCCGAACGAATGCGCAGCTTGGAACGATAATTCGTCGCCACCTGCAGTTCCCGCACGTCGTCGATGACGGTCGCCCTGGAAACGCCAAGCAGATTGGCGAGCGTCGTATTGTGCAGGATGCTGTTCGACAGGACGAGACCGAGTTGCTTGCGGTCTTCGGTCACATAGGCAAGACCGGCGTCGATCGCCTTGCGCACGGTGCTGGTGTCGACAAGCTTGCCTTCGAGGAAGACTTCGCCGCTGACCTTGTGGCCGTAGGACTTGCCGAACACGCTCATGGCGAATTCGGTGCGTCCCGCCCCCATCAGGCCGGCGATGCCGACAACCTCGCCCTTGCGCACATGGACGTTGATGTCGTGCAGGATCTGGCGATCGCGATGCTGCTGGTGAAAGGCGTTCCAGTTCTTCACTTCGAAGATCGTCTCGCCGATCGGAACCGAGCGCGGCGGATAGCGGTCGGCCAGCTCGCGGCCCACCATGTTGCGGATAATGATGTCTTCGCTGATCTCTTCCTCGTGACAGTTCAGCGTCTTCACCGTCATGCCGTCGCGCAGCACCGTGATCTCGTCGGCAACCTTGCGCACTTCGTTGAGCTTGTGCGTGATGATGATCGAGGTGATGCCCTGATTGCGGAACTCGATGAGAAGATTGAGGAGCGCATCGGAATCGCTTTCGTTGAGCGATGCCGTCGGCTCGTCGAGAATGAGCAGCTTGACGCTCTTCGACAGGGCCTTGGCGATCTCGACGAGCTGCTGCTTGCCGACGCCGATATCGGTCACAAGCGTATTCGGAGATTCCTTGAGGCCCACTTTGGAAAGGAGCTTCTTGGTGCGGGTGAAGGTTTCCTGCCAATTGATCATGCCATTGGCGACGACCTCATTGCCCAGGAAAATATTCTCGGCAATCGACAGCAGCGGCACGAGCGCCAGCTCCTGGTGAATGATGATAATGCCGATTTCTTCGGAGTCCTTGATGGTCTTGAACTGGCGGACCGCGCCGTCATAGTAGATGTCGCCGTCATAGCTGCCAGCCGGGTAGACGCCCGAAAGCACCTTCATCAGGGTGGACTTGCCGGCCCCGTTTTCCCCAACCAAAGCATGAATTTCGCCCTGACGGACCTTCAGATTGACATTTTCCAAAGCGTTCACACCGGGGAACGACTTGGTAATGCTCCGCATTTCGAGGATGGTATTGTCCATTGTCCGTATCCAACGCCGCGACCGAACATAGCAGACCGGGCGATCGTCTTAAATATCAGAGTCAGGGCTCGCTTTTCGGCGAGCCCTGACCGGTATATAGGAAAATTACTTCAGCTGGTCAGCCTTGTAGTAACCGCCCTCTACGAGGATCTTCTCATAGTTGGTCTTGTCAACTGCGACCGGGGTCAGCAGGTAGGACGGAACAACCTTGACGCCGTTGTCGTAGGTCTTCGTGTCGTTGACTTCAGGCGTCTTGCCTTCCATCAGAGCGTTGACCATGTCGACGGTGACCTTTGCGAGGTCACGGGTGTCCTTGAAGATCGTGGAGTGCTGTTCGCCAGCGATGATGGACTTGACCGAAGGAATTTCGGAGTCCTGACCGGTGACGACAGGCAGCTTCACGCCGCCGGTGCCGTAGCCAACGCCCTTGAGCGAGGAGAGGATACCGATGGAGAGACCGTCATAAGGAGACAGAACGGCGTCGACGTGAGCGTCGGTGTAGTAGGCCGAGAGGAGGTTATCCATACGAGCCTGGGCCGTTGCCGGATCCCAACGCAGCGTGCCGACCTTGTCCATGCCCATCTGGCCAGACTTTACGACGAGCTTGCCGCTGTCGATGTAAGGCTTCAGAACCGACATTGCGCCGTCGTAGAAGAAGAAGGCGTTGTTGTCGTCAGGCGAACCGCCGAACAGTTCGATGTTGAACGGGCCCTTGCCATCCTTGAGGCCGAGAGCATCGACGATCGAGCCAGCCTGGAGAACGCCGACCTTGAAGTTGTCGAAGGTGGCGTAGTAGTCGACATTGCCGCTGTTGCGGATCAGGCGGTCATAGGCAATGACCTTGATGCCGGCATCATGAGCCTTCTGCAGAACGTCGGACAGCGTCGTGCCATCGATCGAAGCGACGACGAGAACCTTGTCGCCCTTGGTGACCATGTTTTCGATCTGCGAAAGCTGGTTCGGAATGTCGTCATCGCCATACTGCAGGTCGGTGCCGTAACCGGCAGCCTGGAGCTGCTTGACGATGTTGTTGCCGTCATCGATCCAGCGGGCCGAAGCCTTGGTCGGCATTGCGATACCAACCGTGCCCTTGTCAGCTGCGAAAGCAGGCGTGACGAGCGTAGCGACGCCGAGCGCAGCGCCGGCCATCAATGAGATAATGGATTTCATTACTCTCTCCCTTGTTGTTAATATCGCGGACGAAAAAACGCCCGCCCGAAACTGCGGCAGGTTCCGTAGAAGGAATGCTTTACTTCCGATTGTGAGAAACGAAGTAGGTCTCCTCCACGCTCTCACGTGTTATGATCTGCAACCAGCGCACGATCGGCAAACTCGTACGATTTCGTATAACTGTCAAATAGAATAACTGGCAAAACATATACCAAGTTTGGTATAGTGTTAAAAAATAGTACTTTTTTGCCGACGAATGGGAAATTTGGCCGTCATGGAGAAAATATATAACGATTATGTCAGCGAAGGCATTGAGATTCATTCCGACAATTTTCGCGACGACACACTGCTGAAAGCCGGTCTAAAACTGAACCACCTGCGCATGATCGTCACGATCGAGGATCACGGACAGATTTCGGCGGCCGCCGAGACCATGAACATGTCACAACCTGCGGCTTCGCGCATGCTTTCCGAAATGGAGTCGATCGTCAAAAGTCCACTTTACGAACGGGTCGCCCGCGGCGTCGTGCTGACCCCTTTCGGCCTTGCTCTGGCCAAGCGTGCGCGAAAGATCCTGCTGGAGTTGCGCGAGGCCGGACGCGAGCTTGGCGCCTTGCGCACCGGCAAGGGCGGCGCTGTCTTCCTCGGCGCTGTCACCGCCCCGGCCATCAGCCTTGTCGTGCCGGCGATCCAGCGGGTGACGCGCGCCTATCCCGGCATCGAGATCAACATCGAGGTCGAAAACAGCAATGTCCTGGCGCGTGAACTTCTGGCCGCTCGCCACGATTTCATCATCAGCCGCATTCCCGACGACCTCGACCCGCGCCTTTTCCTGGCCCATGAGATCGGCGTGGAAAAGGCCTGCCTCGTTGTCCGCAACGGGCATCCGTTGCTCGAAAAGGGCGTCGCCAGCCTGCAGGACCTTGCCGGTTACGACTGGGTCTTCCAGCCGCCCGGCACATTGCTTCGCCGCAAGGTGGAAGACATCTTCCTGACCGCCGGCGTGCCGCTGCCGGAAAACATCGTCAATACCTCCTCCTTGCTGCTGACCCTTGCCGTTGTGTGCAAGACGGATGCGATCGCCCCAATCGCGCTCGACATGGCGCAATTCATATGCGGGCAGTCGTCGCAGGCCGGCGAATCCAGCATCCTGCCGATCGATTTCGATATCGATGTCAGGCCCTACAGCCTGATCACCGCTCGCGAGCGCGCCATGCCGCCAAGCGCCAGGCTGCTGCACGACATGATCCTGGAAGAGAGCAAGAACCTCTCTTTGCTATAGAGCACGCCCGCAAAATTGGGCGCCACAAGCTCCACGCCAACTCCCGCTCCTATGGAGATGGGCCTGGAGGCTGGGATGCTGTTCAAGCAATCATTGTTTCAATCCGTGCTCGACCGACTCGATTCCGAAGAGGAAACCTCGGAAGATGAGGAGTCTGCTCATCGAATCCGCGGCCTGAATGTCAGCTTTGCGGCAACGGTGCTTGGCGGCGAGACGCCCGAGGCGTATCGGGCTGACGCGGCCTATCGTGACAATCTTGGCGATCCGATCACCCAGCCTGAACCGGAACCTGCGCCGAAAGAGCCGGAGCCGCCCGTCATGCCGGCTCATCTTTCGCGGACCTCGCGGGAAGACGTGGCGGCAGATCTGGCGATCACCTCCGACACAAGCCTGCATGCTCTCCACGAAAAACGCCGCAACTTCGCCAAGGCCAACCACCCGGACCGGGTGGAGCCGCCCTTCCGCGAGCAGGCAACTATCCGCATGACGCTCGCCAATCAGCTGATCGACGAAGCCATACGCCGCCTCACGCGATGATCATTTCTTCTCGTCGATTGGCGTGTCGTCTTCGTCGGCATCGTCCTGTGGCGGTGCTTCGACATTTGCCGCAGGCGGCTGCGGCTTGAAATTCAAAAGCAGCATCCAGGCTGCGTATGCCCCCAGCGCACCGGACAGCATGGCCCAGAAGGGTTGCGAGCCGAGTGTCTCGACACCAGCCCACCCAAAACAGACAGCAACGATCAGAATCCGCACCCAAAGCGGCTTGTAGATGGGATGGCTGGGATCGATCAGTTGCATGGGTCTCTTTTGCCTGTTCAAGGAAACCTGTCTTAGCGCATGATCGGGAAAACTGTGAAGCGGTTTGAATAAAATAAGGTGGCGTGGGCAAATTCCGGATAAGGCGCTATGCCATTATCATTTTCGGAATTGTGAAGGACAGGCGGCTTGACGCCGCCCTTAGAAGATGGAATGAAAATTCTATATAGATCATCATTCGGTTTATTTATTCCGAATCCAGGGAGGTAAAAATGACTGTCAGATTTGGACTGCTCGGTGCGGGCCGTATCGGTAAGGTGCACGCGAAGGCCGTCAGCGGTGACGCCAACGCCAAGCTCGTCGCGGTTGCGGATGCATTTCCGGCTGCTGCCGAAGCGATCTCCGCTGCCTATGGCTGCGAAGTGCGCACCATCGAGGCGATCGAAGCCGCCAAGGATATCGACGCCGTCGTGATCTGCACGCCAACCGACACCCATGCCGACCTCATCGAGCGCTTCTCCCGCGCCGGCAAGGCCGTCTTCTGCGAAAAGCCCGTCGATCTCGACGCCGCCCGCGTCGAAGCCTGCATCAAGGTCGTTGAACAAACCAAGGGCAAGCTGATGGTTGGCTTCAACCGCCGCTTCGACCCGCATTTCATGGCGGTCAAGAAGGCGATCGACGAAGGCCGCATCGGCACCGTCGAGATGGTGACGATCACCTCGCGTGATCCGGGCGCTCCGCCCGTCGACTATATCAAGCGCTCCGGCGGCATTTTCCGCGACATGACCATCCATGATTTCGACATGGCCCGCTTCTTGCTGGGCGAAGAGCCAGTGGCCGTCACCGCAACCGCCGCCGTGCTGGTCGACAAGGCGATTGGCGAAGCCGGCGACTACGACAGCGTTTCCGTCATCCTCCAGACGGCATCCGGCAAGCAGGCCGTCATCTCCAACTCCCGCCGTGCCACCTACGGCTATGATCAGCGCATCGAAATCCACGGTTCGAAGGGAATGGTCGCGGCTGAAAACCAGCGCCCCTTCTCGATCGAAGTCGCCAATGGCGACGGCTACACCCGGCCGCCGCTGCATGATTTCTTCATGACCCGCTATACCGAAGCCTATGCCAACGAAATCGCCAGCTTCATCGCCGCTGTCGAAAAGGGCGCCACCATCACCCCATCCGGCGCCGACGGGCTCGCAGCCCTGAAACTGGCGGATGCGGCACTGCAATCGGTCAAGGAAGGCCGGCTGGTGAAAGTCGGCTGAGCCAGGGCTTGGCCGCGCTCCAAACATGTACAATCGCAAAAGCCCGTCGCCAATCGTTTGCGGCGGGCTTTCGTTTTGATCCTGCCTGCAGGATTTCGAACGAATAGCTCTTGCAAATCACATAAGTGCGTGCTTATCTGTTTTCATGATCGAAAATGAGATATTCCGAGCTTTGGCTGACCCGACCCGTCGCGCAATCTTCGAGAAGCTTGCGGCAGGCGGCATGAACGCCAGCACCCTGCGTGAAGGCATGGAGATCAGCCAGCCGGCGATGTCGCAGCACCTTTCTGTTCTTCGCGGTGCCGGCCTCGTCAGGGAAGAGCGACAGGGGCGCTTTGTGAACTATCAGGTCGATCCCGAGGGATTGGCGCTTATAGCCCAATGGCTGGCGAAGTATCGCGCCTACTGGCCCGCGCGCATGGAAGCTCTCAAGGTCTTGCTGAAGGATATGGATCAATGAACGACGGAAAGACCGAAAAACGCGAGCACGACATCAAGCTCGAATACGACTTCGACGAACCGCCGCTAAAGGTCTGGCGCGCCATCAGCATCCCCGAATTTCGGGAAAGCTGGCTGCCGAGCGACGCTTTGGCCGATCCTGAAGCG
>BFBZ01000645.1_pt1 | contig 29892 bp, 31 predicted proteins | sample 1888401 | NCBI WGS metagenome assembly BFBZ01 (sample SAMD00112614, study PRJDB3348) | symbiont metagenome | host: Chara braunii
ATCGGCGACCAGCCCGTTTTCGGGGTTGGTGTGAAGCATGAAATAATCGAATGCGGAACGTTGCAGTCGATCGATCAAGGCGTCGTTAGTTTCGTTTACCTGCTGCAGCATCTTCTATCCATCTCCTCGATGCTCCCATCGCCTGCTGAACATGGGAGCTTGGATAGTTGCAAATCAAACATGATTAACAATGCCATACTTTTATGGAGGATTCTTTAATATCAGCGGGTTGTGGGGACGGTCATCCCCAACCCAGAGGGCCAAAAATGCCGTTTGCAGGCGAATTTCTATCACATAGGGCATGAAGCACGCGTTGCTCGGCCCCATTCGTTAACGAGAAAGGCATGTGTTGCGCGGGTGATTCGGGGGCTGAAACAGCCTAGCAGAGTGCGGTTTCCAGCCTTTGCTTCAGCCGCTCCAATATTCTGCCGAAGACCGCTTCATCCCCAAGTGCTCTCGCGAGCATCAGCGCGCCCTGAATGCCGACGACCGCTTCTTCAGCGAGCGCCTGCGCTTCGGTGCTGACCAGGCCGGCTCTCATCAGCGCGCCGGCAAGCGCCTCGATCCAGCGCTGAAAATAGCTGCGGATGGCGTTCGAGAAGCGATCGCGCGTCTCGTCCAGTGCAAAAGCGCCGATCAGGCAGATGCGGCGACCGGAGCGGAAATACCTGTCTGCTGTCTCCCACATTGTGCGGATCGCAGCACGGGGCTCCCCTTCTTCGAGCGGCTTGAACATCTCAGTCACGAACCAGTCGTCGATATGGGCCATGATCTCGGCTGCCATCTGTTCCTTGCCGCCCGGAAAGAAGTGATAGAGGCTGCCTTTCGACAGTTTGGTGCGTGCCGTGATGTTGCTCATCGACGCGCCCTCATAGCCGAGTTCGCGAAAGACCTCGGCCACAAGGGCGATGGCATCGGGCTTTTCGAAGATGGTCCGCGGCATTCAGAGGCCGAGATCGGACAGGCTGGGATGATCGTCCGGGCGCCGGCCGAGCGGCCAATGGAACTTCCGGTCTTCTTCCCTGATCGGCATGTCGTTGATCGAGGCAAAGCGGCGCTGCATCAGGCCGTCGGCATCGAATTCCCAATTCTCGTTGCCGTAGGAGCGGAACCAGTGGCCGCTGTCATCGCGCCATTCATAGGCGAAGCGGACGGCGATGCGATTGCCCTCGAAGGCCCAGAGTTCCTTGATCAGCCGGTAATCAAGCTCCCTTGCCCATTTGCGCGTCAGGAACTCGACGATCTCCTTGCGGCCGCGCGGGAATTCGGCGCGGTTTCGCCATTGGCTGTCTTCCGTATAGACCTTGGAGACACGATCGGGATCGCGGCTGTTCCAGCCATCCTCGGCCATGCGGACCTTGGCGATGGCGGTTTCGAGCGTGAAAGGCGGGATAAGCGGCGTTGGCATGATGCGCTCCTTCTAAACCGATTGGTATTTAATAGACCAATCGGTTTAGAAGATCAAGCGGTCGGCTGTTGCATTGATACTGGCGTCAGCGTGCAAACTTCCTGGCACCCGCGACGCAGCCGACGACGGCGATGGTAACGACGAGCATGGACCAGCTGACGCTCTCCTTGAGCAGGAGTGCGGCAAGCGCGAAGCCGAAGAAGGGCTGCAGGAACTGCAATTGCCCGACGGCTGCGATGCCGCCCTGCGCCAGCCCGCGATACCAGAAGACGAAACCGATCAGCATGCTGAACAGCGAAACATAGGTAAGGCCAAGCCATGCCGGTTCGCCGATGCCGGCCATGGTGGGCGGCATGGTGGCGATGCAGAGTGCGATGGTGACAGGGAGGGACAGAACCAGCGCCCAGCAAATGACCTGCCAGCCGCCGAGCCGGCGCGACAGAACCGCACCTTCGGCATAGCCGAGCCCGCAGACAAGAACGGCTGCGAGCATCAGGAGATCGCCGACTGGCGAAGCCGAGACACCCTGCGCAAACGCGTAGCCGCTGACGAGCCCGCTGCCGATGGCCGAGAATATCCAGAAGGCCGGGCGTGGCCGTTCGCCGCCGCGCAGCACCCCGAAGATGGCGGTCGCAAGCGGCAGCAACCCGATGAAGACGATCGAATGGGCCGACGTGACATGCTTGAGCGCCAGCGCCGTCAACAGGGGAAAGCCGATGACACAACCAAGCGCGACGATCGCGAGTGATACGATGTCGCTGCGGGCAGGGCGCTTTTCGCGAAAGGCGAGCAACAGGCACAGGCCCAGCAGGCCGGCGATGACGGCCCGGGCGACGGTCAAAAATAGCGGGTCGAAATCCATCACGGCTACCCGCGTCGCCGGCAGCGATCCGCTGAAGATTACCACCCCGGTCATCCCGTAGATCCAGCCCGTTGTTGTCTTGTCCATTGCATATGCTCCTTCTTATCTTCGCTGGTATCGACGAGTTTGACGAGGCAAGCCATAGACAGTACAGTACAATTTGCATGAACTGTTATGGTTATGGGTGCAGTACGGATGGATGATCTGTCAGTAAAAAACATCGTCGGCGGCACGCGGATCGAAGGGGTCATGGCGGCGATCTCGGATCGGATCGCGGGCCGCAACCTGATGCCGGGAGCGCGGCTGCCGTCGGTGCGCAGCTTCGCCAAGACCATGCAAGTCTCGGTTTCCACCGTCGTCGAGGCGTATGAGCGGCTTGCCGCTGAGGGCGTCATCCGCTCTCGGCCGGGTTCGGGATTCTATGTCTGCGGCCCGTTGCCGCCGCTCTTGCTGTCAGAGACGGGGGCAAGATCGGATCTCAATGTGGATCCGCTATGGATCTCGCGGCAATCGCTCGAAGTTGGCGATGACATGCTGAAGCCCGGCTGCGGCTGGCTGCCGCCGTCATGGCTGCCACAGGCGGCCTTGCGTCGGGCGATGCGGACGCTGGCGCGCGGGGATGTGGGGGCGCTCGCCAATTATGGAACGCCGCTTGGCCTGCCGCCGTTGCGGCAGCTGCTCGCCAGACGTTTGGGCGAACACGGCATCGCTGCGCGTCCGGATCAGATCATGTTGACGGAGTCCGGCACGCAGGCCATCGATCTTCTCTGCCGCTTTCTGCTTGAGCCCGGCGATACCGTGCTGGTGGACGATCCCTGCTACTTCAATTTCCATGCACTGCTGCGCGCCCATCGCGTCAACGTCGTCTCCGTGCCTTTCACGCCGACGGGGCCGGATGTCGAGCTGTTCGGCCAGGCTTTGGAGCGGCACAGGCCGCGCCTCTATGTCACCAATTCCGCCATTCACAATCCGACGGGTGCGGCGCTTTCGCCCGCGACCGCACATCGGCTGCTGAAACTGGCCGAGGCTTCCGACCTGATCATCATCGAGGACGATATTTTTGCCGACTTCGAGGATGTCCCGGCGCCACGGCTCGCCGCCTATGACGGGCTCGACCGGGTGATCCATATCGGCAGCTTTTCGAAAACGCTCTCAGCCTCGATACGCTGCGGCTTCATTGCCGCCAGGCCGGACTGGATCGACGGGCTCGTCGATCTCAAGGTCGCCAGCAGCTTCAGCTGCGGGCAATTGTCGGCCGAACTCGTCTATCTCGCATTGAAGGATGGCAGCTATCGCAAGCACATCGAGGCGTTGCGGATGCGGCTTGTCAAGACCATGAATGAGGTGGCGGCGCGGCTGGAGGCCATCGGCATCGTTCCCTGGCTCAAACCACAGGCCGGCATGTTCCTTTGGTGCCGGCTGCCCGAGGGGCTGGATGCCGCAGATGTCGCGCGCGTCTGCCTTCCCGAAGGTATCATCGTTGCGCCCGGCAATGCCTTCAGCGTATCGGATACGGCAGGCCGTTTCATCCGCTTCAATGTCGCGCAATCCACAGATCCACGGATCTTCGACGTATTGGAAACAGCCATGCGCAGGCTGACGGCGGATCGTTTGGTGGACGGTGGCGCTGCAAACTAGAGACGGCACCGCTGGATATGAGCATCGACGCCGGCGGCGTGCCTGCCGGCAGATGCTCATATCGCAAGCCTTGGGTTTCTACTTGGCGAACAGGTTGTTGATGTCGGCGAAGGCCTTCATCTCAACGGCATTGCCGCTCGGATCCTTGAAGAACATGGTTGCCTGCTCTCCTGGTTCGCCTCGGAAGCGGATATAAGGCTTGATGACGAACTCTATGCCGGCTTTCGTCAGTTTCTCGGCCGCCGCTTCCCACTCTTCCATCGACAGAACGACGCCGAAATGGCGCACGGGGACGCCGTGACCGTCGACAGCATTGGCCGCCACCTCGCCGGTTTCGCCCGGTGCCAGATGGGCGACGACCTGATGGCCGTAAAAGTTGAAGTCGATCCAGTCGGGCGAGCTGCGGCCCTCGGAGCAGCCAAGCACGCCGCCATAGAAAGCGCGGGCCGCAGCCAGATCGTGGACTGGGAAGGCGAGATGGAAGGGGTGAAGAGGTGCTGCGCTCATGATCGTCTCCTGGTGCATGAATTCGATGCAGCAATGATTAAGGTACATTTTTTCCGATGAAAAACTGTATATTATGAATCTGAGGTCAATGAAAAATTATGAATCATGATTCCCGAACTTAAAACACTGGTCGCTGTTGCCCGCTTCGGAACGTTTGCAGCGGCGGGAGAGCGGATCGGTCTGACGCAAGCGGCCGTCAGCGGTCAAATGAAGCGGCTTGAAGAGAGGCTCGGCGTCATATTGTTTGAGCGGACGGGCCGTTCCGCCACGCTGAATGCGGCGGGGCTGCGCACGCTGGAGCGCGCCAAGAGCATCATATCGATGTTCGAGCATATAGCGGAAGCGGCCGACGAGAGCTCGGGCGGCCAGCTGCGCATCGGCGCCATAGCTTCGGTTCAATCTGCGGTTCTTGCCCGCGCGCTCGTGCCGTTTCGGCAGCGGTTCGCGCGATATCACCTTCGCATCGTTCCCGGTGTCTCCCTGCATTTGCTCGACCTGCTCGATGCCGGCGAACTCGATCTGGCGGTGCTGATCGAGCCTCCCTACGGCCTGCCGAAGAATCTCGTCTGGCAGCCGCTCTTGCGCGAGCCCTATATGCTGGCAGTTCCGGAGAAACTGCAGGGTGACGATTGGCGGATGCTGCTGCGCGAGCAGCCGTTCATCCGCTATGATCGTAGCTCTTTCGGAGGGCGGCAGGTGGACCGGTTCCTGCGGTCGCATTCGATCGATCCCAAGGAGGCGATCGAGATTGACGACATAGCCGGCATCGCCGCTCTGGTCGGACGCGGGCTCGGGGTGGCGCTTCTTCCGATTGTCGATGGTGGTCTGCCTGACATCCCGTCGGTGCGGATGGTACCGCTTGGCGAGGCAATGTTTCACCGTGAGATCGGGATATTGCAGCCACTGGAAACCAGTCCGGCCGCCGCCTATCTCGCCGAGTGCCTGACCGCCGCGCAGGGATGAGATTGCAGCTGGAAGGTCCTTCCGGATCGGCTCCGGGCCGCTTGGCGGAATGGCGCGCTTTTTCTCAGCTCTTGCCGGTGGAAATGATCCGTCATAGCTTTGCCACAAGGCCGCTCCAATTGCAGCCCACATCGACGACAGAATTTCTCGGCTAAATGGGGTCGATCGTGCGTGTTTTGCTGGTTGAAGACGACAATATCCTCGGCTCATCGCTCAAGAAGGCGCTGGAGAAGCATGCCTATGGCGTAGACTGGATGCGCGATGGCGAATCCGGCCTCGAGGCGGCCCAGCATTCTCACTTCGCGGCGATCGTGCTGGATATCAATCTGCCGCAGCTTGGCGGCATGGAAGTGTTGCGGCGCATCCGCCAGCGCGGCAACTCCGTGCCAGTGCTGTTGCTGACGGCGCTCGATTCGGTACGCCAAAAGGTAGAGGGCCTGGACGAAGGCGCGGATGACTATCTGGTCAAGCCCTTCGATCTCGACGAATTGCTGGCGCGCCTGCGCGCGCTCATCAGACGGCGTGACGGCAGGACCGAAAGTGTCATTCGCTGCGGCGATGTCGAGGTCGATCCGTCGGCCATGGTCGCGCGCAAGGCCAATGCGCAGGTGCATACGACAGCGAAGGAGTTCCATCTTCTGAAGCTCCTGATGGAGCGAAGCGGCCGCTATGTCACGAAGAACGATATCGAATATGCGCTTTACGACGCCGAGAATACCGTCGAGAGCAACACGATCGAAGTGACCATCTATAATCTGCGCAAGAAGCTCGGCACCGATTTCATCAAATCGATCCGCGGTGTCGGCTACATGATCGAGCGATGAACAATTCCACTCTTACCCGTAATCTGTTTCTCCGGATCGCGCCGGTCGTCGTCGTGACCATCGTCGTGATTGCCGCCTTTGCCTTCAACAGCGCGACGCGGGAAATCAACAATATCTACGATGCCCAGCTCATCGACGATGCGAACGTCATCTGGAGCCTGTTGAGGCGGCCGCTGGAAAAGACGCCAGACCGTGCGGCAAAGCAGATCGACGACATCGACTTCAACATGGACAATCAGCTGGCCTTCAACGAGGACGCCGATGATTATGCCGATGCGCATATGTTTCGCGCCTGGGTCGACGGCAATATCCGCTTCTACAGCAGCACGGCCTTTCTCTCCGACGTACCGCAGCAGAAGGTTGGGTTCACCACGCTGGTCTACGGTGGTGAGGACTGGCGCGTCTATTCGTTGCCGATCCCGAATACGACTATCGTGATCGAGCTTGGCGAAAAGATCGCGCTTCGCGAAACGCTCGTCTCCAACATCCTGCTCAATCTCTTCTTTCCGCTGCTGATGCTCGTGCCGGTCATCGGCTTCCTCATCTGGCTCGGGATCAACAGCGGTCTGCGCACGATCCACGGAGTGGTACGGCAGATCCGCACCCGATCGCCCGACGACCTCTCGGCCATCCCGGTCGAAGGCCTGCCGCGCGACCTGCTGCCGCTCGGCCGCTCGATCAATCAATTGCTGGAAAAGCTTGCCCAGTCGCTGACGCTCGAACGGCGCTTTTCCGATCTGGCCGCGCATCAATTACGCACGCCGCAGGCCAGCGTGAAGCTGCTGCTGCAGATGCTTGGAAACAGTGACAACGAGCACGAGCGGCAGGCGATCGTCGCCGACCTGGTCGCCAGCAACAACCATGCCACGCACCTGATTGAGCAATTGTTGCGGCTGGCGAGGGTGAGCCATCACCCACTCAATCCGACGTCGGTGATGGTCTATCATCTGGTCGCATCGGTGCTTGCCGAATTCGGCAACATCATCACGAGCCGTGAGCTCGACGTGGTGCTGGAAGGCGACGAAACGGTCGAGGTCAAGACCGACGAATCGCTGATACGCTTGCTGATCACCAACCTTCTGGACAACGCCATCAAATACACGCCTGTAGGCGGCAAGATCAGGGTTTCGATTTCGTCGGAAGACGGTTTCGAGCAGATTTCGATCAGCGACAGCGGACCGGGCATTCCGCCGCATGAGCGGGAGGCGGTGTTCCAGCGGTTCTATCGGCTCAACACGCTTCATACCGAAGGGGCCGGGCTTGGCCTTGCCATTGTTGCCGATACGGCGGACCGGCTTTCGGCGACGGTGGAACTTTCTACGCCGCGTTGGAGCAAGGGTCTTCAGGTAGACCTGAGATTGCTGGCAAGCTAAAAAATCAACTTCTCATCGTTTTTCATTTTCGCTTCATTTTCCGCTCATGCCCGGCTCATCCGATGTTGTTAGACGCAACTCAGGATAAGGCGAAAGGGCATTTTCATGCAGGTGTTTTGCGATTTTGATGGAACCATATCCATCGAAGACGCGACGGATATGGTGTTAAACCGTTTCGCCGGTTCCGAGTGGGAAGACATCGAACGGCTCTGGAAACAGGGGCAGATCGGCTCCGGCGAGTGCATGCGCCGGCAGATCGCTCTCATCCAGGCGAGCAGGACGGAACTCGATCAGTTTCTCGACACGGTGTCGATCGATCCGGGTTTTGAAAAATTCCTGTCCTATTGCCGTAGCGGCGAATTGCCCGTGACCGTCGTCAGCGATGGCGTCGATTATTTCATTCGCCGGATTCTGGCGCGTCACGGCATCGACGGCCTGCCGATCGTTGCCAATGTGCTGACCTGCAGCGTCAGTCAGGGCCGCGAGGCCTATTCGCTGTTCCCGCCGTTTCAGGCGACGGGCTGCGTGTCCGGCGCCGGCGTCTGCAAATGTCGCGTTGTTGATAGCAACGACCTCCAGGTCTACATCGGCGACGGTCGAAGCGATTTCTGCGTTTCCGACAAGGTCGACCTCGTATTCGCGAAGGCCAAGCTCGTCGACTACTGCGAAGAAAACGACATTCCTTACGTCGGTTTCGAAGACTTTTCCGATCTGCTTCCAAAGATGGAAGCCGTTCTCCCGAGCGTCGAGCGACGCTCCCGTGCGCTGCCGCATTTCAAGACAGCGTGAATTTGACCGAGAGGCATTGAATGAAAACGAATGTAGCCGAAGCCTTCAGCGGCGCGACCGAGTCCGTCCGCTCCGAAGAAGAATTGCGCGCGCTTGAGGAAGTCTATTGCTCCCATGGCGATACCGTTCACTATACCGACAAGCCGAAATTCTTCGAAGGATGCGAAGGCTCCTTCGTGTATGATCGCACGGGAACGCCATTCCTCGATCTGCAGATGTGGTATTCCGCCGTCAATTTCGGTTACCGCAACGAGCGTCTGAACGCTGCTGCTCATCGCCAGCTCGACGTGTTGCCGCAGGTCGCCTCGCAGTACCTGCACCGCGAAAAGGTCGAGCTTGCAGCGATGATCGCGCAGGATGCCGAGCGCAAGTTCGGGCACAAGGGCCGCGTTCATTTCAACGTCGGCGGCTCGCAGGCAGTCGAAGATTCGCTGAAGCTGGTGCGTAACTACACCGGCGGCAAGAGCCTGATGTTCGCTTTCGAAGGCGGTTATCACGGCCGTACGCTCGGCGCGTCTGCCATCACTTCGAGCTATCGCTATCGCCGCCGCTACGGCCATTTCGGCGATCGCGCCCAGTTCGTCGAATTCCCCTATTACTTCCGCGGCCCTAAGGGCATGTCGAAGGAAGAATACGGTCACTACTGCGTCCAGAAATTCGCCCGCTTGTTCGAGAGCGAATATAACGGCGTCTGGGATCCGAAGGCCGGCAAGTCCGAATATGCCGCCTTCTACATCGAGCCGATCCAGGGCACGGGCGGCTACGTCATTCCGCCGATGAACTTCTTCGTCGAACTGAAGAAGGTGCTCGACGATCACGGCATCCTGCTCGTCGTCGACGAAATCCAGATGGGCGTCTATCGCACAGGCAAGCTCTGGTCGATCGAGCATTTCGGCGTTTCGCCCGATGCGCTGGTCTTCGGCAAGGCGATCACCAACGGCCTCAACCCGCTTTCCGGCGTCTGGGCCCGTGAAGAGCTGATCAACCCGACCGTCTTCCCGCCTGGCTCCACGCATTCGACCTTCGCCAGCAACCCGATGGGAACTGCCGTCGCGCTCGAAACCATGAAGATGCTGGAAGAAGAAGATTTCGGCGCCGCCATCATGGAGAAGGGCGCTCACTTCCTCGACGGCCTGCAGCAGCTGCAGAAGCGCCACGCCATTGTCGGCGAAGTCGATGGTCTCGGCCTCGCACTGCGGATGGAAATCTGCGAGGAAGACAGCTACACGCCCAGCAAGGCGACGATGGACTGGATGTGCGACGAGGGCATGAAGGGCGATCTTCAGGTCGGCAGCAAGACTTACGGCCTCGTGCTCGATGTCGGCGGCTACCACAAGAACGTCATCACCTTCGCGCCGAACCTGCTCATCACCCGCGAAGAGATCGATCTGGCACTTAACCTGCTCGATCAGCTTCTGACGCGCGCTGCCCGGAGATAAGACGGTGCAACTCCTGCTTCTTCATCTCGATGACGCACTGGAGTTGCAGCCGGACTTTGTGCGCGCCTGCAAGTTTGCCGGCGCGCACCAGTATTTCGACAAGGATGCGGGGCGCGAGGTCCGGCTTTGGGGCAAGCAGAATGCCCTGGCCAATCTCAGCCGCGAAATCGTCAAGAATACGCCTGCGACGGGCAAGGACCCGCAGCTCTGCTTCATGGGGTCCGGCGACTTCCATCACATCACGGCGATGCTCCTCGATGGCGCATTGGAACGTCAGTCCGGCCCCGCGACGCTGATCCATTTCGACAACCATCCGGATTGGGTGACGTTCGATGGCGGCCTGCATTGCGGTTCCTGGGTCAACAGTGCCCTTGCCAATGCCAATATCCAGAAGGTCATCACGATTGGCGTGTGCAGCAGCGATCTTCGCAGCCCCGAGCGCAAGGGAGCCAACCTGCATTGGCTCGGCGAGGGCAAGCTGGAGCTTTACCCTTACGAGCATCCGCCGAGCCGCGTTCTCGCTGATTACGGCACCGGCGCCAGCTATCGCCAGGAAAAGGGCGCTCTGCACTGGAAATCGATCGCGGAAATCGGCGAAGAGAATTTCATCGATCGCATGCTCAGCCGCATTCGTACCGAAGCGGTTTATGTCACGATCGATAAGGATGTTCTGGCGGCGGATGACGCCGTGACGAACTGGGATCAGGGCCGCATGCGGCTGCCCTATCTTCTGGCCCTGATCAGCGAAATCGGCAGTCGCCACCGCATCATCGGCGCTGATGTCATAGGCGATTATTCGGTTCCGAGTTATGCTGGCAGCCTGCGCACCAAGTTGATGAAGCGGGCTGAGATCCTGATCGACCAGCCGCGGGTCCGACAGGGTGCCGAAACGACCAGAAACATCAACAGCGCTGCCAATCATGCGCTGCTGGAAGTGCTGGCGGAGTATATGGAATGACCGGTAGCCTGACGCTGCCCATGCTTGGGCTCATACTCTTCTGCGTGCTGGCGGAGACCGCGCGCGAGGTCTGCTTCAAGCAGTCAGCCAGCGAGAATGCGCTGCTTTCGGCCCTGGCCAGGCCCGTGACCTGGCTCGGCATCATGTTCTGGGCCGTCGAGCTTTTTGCCTGGACCGCCGTCCTCGAGCACGTACCGCTCACAATTGCCTTTCCCCTTATGGCGTTGAGCTATGTCGTCATCGTGTTCGCCGGCGCTCTAATCTTCAAGGAAAACATCAACCTACGCCACGCGATAGGCGTGTTCTTCGTGACCGCCGGCGTGGCCTGTGTGGGAGTTACCGGACTATGAAAATCTTTGCGCACTCCAGATGGGACGCGGCGCCGGTTCTGGCTGCCGTCGCACATCTCGCTTTCGATGTCTATCTGATCGTCGGCTTCGAAAGCCGCCCGCTATGGGTTTCAGTGATTCTCGGCTGCCTCTACGCCGTATCGATCTCCTGGAACATCAACAGCATATCGCACAATTTCATTCATACGCCCTATTTCAAGGCGCGGTGGATGAACTATGCCTTCAGCCTATTGGAATCCGTCGCGATCGGCTTTTCGCAGACCTATTATCACTGGGTGCATATGCGGCATCATTCCGGCAACAGCGACCGGCCGGATGATAAAGGCGATACTGTCGATCTGCTGTCGATCTATCGCCACGGCCGCGACGGTCAGCCCGAGAATGTCTGGTCCTACACATTGTTGAGCTTCTTCCGCGACAGTCTCGGCGACATCCACAAGGCCATCGCCCGCCGCCGCCCCTTCGATGCGAATTGGGGTCGGTTCGAGCTGTTCTTCTTCCTGAGTCTCGCAGCAATTGCGCTCATCTATGACTGGAAGGCCGTCCTGTTCTTCGTGCCGTTCTATTATATCGGCAACTGCCTGTCGTCGCTGAACGGCTATTACGAGCATCTGCACGGCGATCCGGACGAGCCGATTGCCTGGGGCGTTTCCAGCCACAAGCCGTTCTACAACTGGCTTTGGTTCGGCAACGGCTATCATGCCGAGCACCACTACCGGCCTCGCACTCACTGGACCAAGCTGCCGACGTTGCACGAGCAGATCAAGGACGAACAGGAAAAGGCAGGCACGCATGTGATCAGCACCTGCCATGCGCTTGGCTTCATGGCCAAGGAAAACCGGCAGTCGGAGCTGTCTCATGAAAGCTGACGAGTTGAGCTTCTTCATGGAAGGCTCAAACGGCAAAGGCGTTCTCCTCGTGCATGGGTTGACGGGGGCGCCGGCCGAAATGAAGCTGGTTGCCCGTCACCTCAATCGCAGGGGCTACAGCGTCTATGCGCCGCTGCTGGCCGGTCACGGCGTTGACGTGAAGACACTGCGCGGCTCCCGCTGGCAGGATTGGCTTGAAAGTGTCGTCGAAGCGTCGGCGCAACTGGCATCAAGGACCCAAGAAGTTTTTGCAGCCGGTATCTGCGTTGGCGGCAAGCTTGCGATGCTGGCTGCCGAGCAGCAGCCCGGAAAAATCGGCGCGGTGGCCATCTACTCGCCCTGCTTCAGCTATGACGGCTGGGATGTTCCTTTCTACTACCCGCTTCTGGCATCGCAGATCGGCTGGCTGTCGCGCGTTCCCTTCCTCGATCGCCTGAGCTTCAGCGAGACGGCCTCGCTCGGGATCAAGGACGAGCGGATGCGGCGGCTGATCGAGGGCATGGCGAGCGAGGGCGTTCTGGAGCGATTCCCCGGCAAGGGCCTGGTCGAAATGCACCGGCTGGGTAAGACGCTCAGAGGCAAGCTGCCTGACATGCAGACGCCGACGCTGATCCTGCATGCCGAGGACGACGATCTCGCCAGCCCGAAGCATGCCCGCTACATTTCCGATCATATCGGCAGTCCGCACGAGCTGAAATGGATCAAGGACAGCTATCATATGATCCATGTGGATCGACAGCATCGTCAGGTGGCCGATTTTACAGCAGATTTCTTTGAGGCGCGTCATGTCGCAGCCGCTGCTTAAACTCGTGCCCAATCCGCCAGCCAGTCCCGTGACGGAAGTTCATTTCAGCATCCGCGCGATCGGCCGCGATGCGTGGAATGCCTGCTTTCATGGGCAGGTTGAGGATTATGACTGCCTGCTTGCCATCGAGGAAGCCGGCATCGAGGGTTTTGAATGGCGGTACATCACCGTCGTCGAGGATGGGCGCGTCAGCGCCGCCATGCCGGCCTTTCTCTGCCTCTATGCTCTCGATACGACGCTGGAAGAAGGATTCCTGCGCCGGTCCGTGCGCCGCCTGCAGCGCCACTTCCCGAATTTTCTGAAGCTGCGGCTCGCCTGCCTGGGTTCGCCCTGCACCGAGACGGGGGCGATCGGCTTCCATCCGGATGTTGCTGAGGAACGCCGCAGCGCGCTGTTTGCCGAGATGCTATCTTTCTTCGAACAGTTTGCTGCCACCGAGCGCTGCGGGCTCGTCGGGCTCAAGGACATTCCCGAACAGCTTTCGACCGAGTTTGCCGCTCCATTGTCCGCCCATGGCTATGCCTCGATCGGTGGTTTGCCGACGGCCTGGCTCGATATCGATTTCAAGACGATCGACGAATATCTCGCCAAGCTTTCTGCCGGCACCCGCAAGGATATGCGCCGCAAGCTGAAGTCCCTCGAACAGGTGCGGGTGGAGATCAGGACGGATTTCGGTGCGTTCCTGCCGCAGGTGGTGGCGCTGTACCACGACACCCGCAATCGCAGTGATTGGCAGTTCGAAGAGCTGACCGCCGAATATTTCGAGGGAATTCTCAGCCGCATGAGCGGCCGTTCCTATTGCGCCTTCTATTTTGTCGAAGACCAGCTGCTTGCCGTCAATCTGATCATGCATGACGACCGCGTCGCCATCGACAAATTCTTCTGCATGGACGGAGATAGGGGGCGACCTTATAACCTCTACTTCCTCAGCTGGTTCACCAACCTGCGATACTGCCTGGATCATGGCATAAGCCGTTACCAGAGCGGCCAGGCCTATTACGAGAACAAGATACGTCTCGGCAGCAAGCTGACCGCCAATGCGATGTTCTTCCGCCATCGCAACCCATTCCTTCAGAGGTTGCTGCGGCTTGTGTCGCCGCTGTTCTCGACAGACGAGGCGGATGCTTAATGCCCCTACGTTTTTACTGGCTTGCCGTGCCAGTGCTGAGCACTCTCTATCAATTATTCATCAAACTCGGTGCGGCGCAGTTGAAGGATGAAGGGACGCTGACGTGGTTTTGGCATGCTCTCTCGTCTCATTGGATATTGGCGGCTATAGTCGTAGAGATTGTCGCCTTCTTCATCTGGATGAATGTGCTTGCCGAGCTCGAACTCAGCCGCGCTTTTCCGCTTACGGGGATAAGCTATGTGCTGGTCGTCGCGGCTGGCTGGTTCTTCTTCGGTGAGCGGGTCGTCGCACTGCAGATGATCGGCAGCGGCTTGATCCTGACGGGCGTCTGGCTGATTGCGGGTGCCAGTTTCGAGACGAATGAGCATCATGATGAATTGGATCCGAGGCAGGATGAGCTGCGAACGGGCACCGGCAAGGATAAGTGATGTCCAATCTGCAAGCTGAAAATCACCGCAAGGGCAACGGTGCTGGCGTTTTCTCCGGTCTGGTGGACTGGTGTGTTAGACGTGGGCTATCATCCATCGTCACGCGCGGTGCGCTGACCGTGACCACGGCAAGCGGCCGTGTCCTCACATTTGGCGACGGCACCGGCGAGCCCGTTCACGTGCGCTTCACTGATGATCGTGCCGAATGGGCGTTCCTGATCGATGCCGACAGGCTGCTCGGCGAACTCTATATGGATGGCCGTTTCATCGTCGAGCAGGGTACGCTCTACGACTTTGTGGCGATGATGCTGCGCGAGGCGCAGAACAGCACGCATCCGCTGATTGCCCGCATTATCGACGATATCAGAACCAAGCTGCGTATCTTTCGCCACCGCAATCTGCCGGGGCGTTCGAAGACCAATGTCGCCCATCACTACGATCTCGACGGCCGGCTCTATGAACTGTTCCTCGACCCGGACCGGCAATATTCCTGCGCCTATTTCGAGCATGCCGATCAGTCTCTGGAGGAGGCGCAGCTTGCCAAGAAAAGGCATCTTGCCGCCAAGCTCCTGATCGAGCCCAACAACAGCATTCTCGACATCGGCTGTGGCTGGGGCGGTCTGGGGCTGCATCTGGCCGAGCACGCGCCTGGCGGCTATGTCCTCGGCGTCACGCTTTCCGAAGAACAGCACGAATATGCCTCAAGGCGCGTGACCGAAAAGGTCGGCGGAACGCCGGCGGAAGTGCAGTTCGCACTTCGCGACTATCGCAGCCTGACCGGCCGTTTCGACAGGATCGTTTCGGTCGGCATGTTCGAGCATGTCGGGCTGGCATCCTACCGCACCTTCTTCCGCAAATGCGCCGAGCTGCTGGAAGATGATGGCATCATGGTGTTGCACACCATCGGCTGCTCCGCGACCCCTGGCTTCACGACGCCGTGGCTCGACAAATACATCTTCCCCGGCGGTTATATTCCCGCCCTTTCGGAAATCGTCCCGGAAATCGAGGCGGCGGGCCTCGCCATCACCGATGTCGAGGTGCTGCGGCTGCACTATGCGATGACGCTGGAAAGTTGGCGGGAGCGCTTCATGGCGCGCTGGGGCGAGGTCGCGCAGCTTTATGACGAGCGTTTCTGCCGCATGTGGGAATATTATCTTTCGACGGCGGAAGCTGCCTTCCGCTACGAGGATCTCGTCGTCTTCCAGATCCAGATCGCCAAACGCAACGACATCATTCCGCTGACGCGGAACTACATTGCCGATCATGAAGCGCGCAGCGCCTCAAAAATTGACGTTGAAGGTTCTGTTGAGGGTAAAGCCGATAATATTCTGGTTGGGTGAGCCGAACTGCGAGGTGATCGGACTATCGGCGGCGTCGCCGACCAGGCGGTTATATTTCTCGTAGACCTGCACGCTCCATGCGGGCGAGATCGTATAGGTCGCCGCCACGGTGAAGCCAACCGATTTCACCCCGGCTTCGGCATCGAAGGCGCCGACGTGTTCTCTTCTTGCGGCCTGGCTTTCCGAAATGCCGAAATTACTGCGCATATAGATGGAGTTTGCCATCGACAGACGCGGGCCTGCGGACAGGAGCCATTTATCGCCGAGAGGCTGAAACCAGTCGAGCGCGAAATCACCGACCAGGCCATCGCCGCCCCAGAGCGATTGGCGCACTTCGGTTCGAAGCCGTAGCCGATTTTCCATCAGCCAATATTGTGCGAAGCCGCCGGCATCGAAATTCCAGCGGACCCTGCGCTGGCTCTGCAGCTGCAAATTGTTGAGGTCGAAGCGGTCATCTCTCAAGCCGACCACAGGCCCGATTTCAAGACCGTGGAAATCGAAGAGCTCATAATCGAAATTATCGTCGGGAGCACTGTATTCCGTGGCCTCACCGAGGCGATGAATATCGAAAGAGGGCAGGGCGCCGAAGGTATAATGCTTCGAGCCTTCGTAGCTGGGGCCATACTCGACGGTAGCGCCGAGCGTCACCACCCAGGTATCGGATGCGGACTTTGCGCCATCTTCCGCCATGGAAGATGCCGGAAATGCAACGATGGCGGCTCCCGCCCAAAGGCCCAAGCCGGCGAGCGCCATCAGCCGGCCGGAAAAAGATGTCCCAACACTTAACACTCTGACAACACCCGATCCCTGATCGCCCTTGCGGCACTACTATCACAGCTCAAGGCTCCGAAAATAGCAAAAATTTTAACGGCAAACATTACGCCTGGCTGACGGCTGGAACCTTTTGCACCATTTGCGGGTGATCGGCTGCGCCTGCTGTCGGATTCCCCGGATCGCCGGCTGGAAGGTACGACGCTGTGTTTTTCAGTTGTTGGCAATCGAAAGGTTCCCCGGCGTAGACATACAGGCCCCTGCCGCTGTCGAAGGCTGCCGGGGGTGGGGCCGACAATAGAGGCACGACATTTCATGAACCTGAAAACAACAGGCAACAATCGCAGCCCGATTGTTAGCCCATCGCTGTTGGCTGCCGTCGATTTCATCATTAGATAGCCAGTGTCCTTTTTGGACAGAACCTAGAATAATGTCGGATCCTCCGGCGACGGAAAGCGACCCCCATGAAGGCACGACAGGCAGGTTTCAGAGCATGAACGGTCAAGAGCCGCAAAGATCAGGCATAATGGCATGGGTGAGCCGCTACGAGCCGCTGTTGCTCGTGATGTTCGCCGCTCTTTCCGGCGGCATCCTTCTGTTCGTCTATCTGACGGGCGAAGTTATCGAAGGAAGCACGAAGGGGTTTGACGAGGCGATCCTGCTGGCACTGCGCCAGCCGGCCGATCTCTCCACACCGATAGGGCCGGGCTGGCTGACCCATGCCGTCAAGGACATCACAAGTCTCGGTGGGACTACGGTGCTGACCTTGATGACGGTGCTTGTGACGATCTATCTGTTGCTGGACCGGCGGCGCGCCATCGCCATCTTCGTGCTGGCCTCCGTACTTGGCGGATGGGCGCTGAGCACGATGCTGAAGCTCAGCGTTGCCAGGCCACGGCCGGATATCGTGCCGCATCTGGTCGAGGTGAACGATCTGAGCTTTCCGAGCGGCCATGCGATGGTGTCTGCGGTGACCTATCTGACGCTGGCGGCTCTCATATCGGGTACGCGTCGCTATCGGTCGACCCGTATCTTCATCATTGCCGTCGGCATTCTATTGACGCTGATGATCGGCATGAGCCGCGTCTATCTCGGCGTGCATTACCCGACGGATGTTCTCGGCGGCTGGTGCGCAGGGGCAACCTGGGCGCTCGGCTGCTGGCTTATCGCCCGGCGCTTCATATCGCCGTCGCGCGGGCCCAGTGGTGCGGCGCAAGCTGATCGGCCGCCACTGGAGTGAGAGAGGCGTCAAATCGCCGGTGTCACGCAGGGCGCGATATCAGCACTGGACTTCGAGCCGTGTCGCGACGAGAAGCGAATAGTCCGTACCCTTCGGATCGCTGAAGAACATGCTGGTGAGTGCCGCCTGGTTTTCCGCCATGACTTCCTTCGGATTGGGCCTCACGACCTTGCGCTTGCAGCGGCCCGAGGTTGCTCCTGAAACGGTCATATCGTTGTCGGTGGCGAAATCCACGGCCGTGTAGAGCGTCTTGTCATAGATCCCGAAGATCGTGGTTCCCTTGAGGAAGGTCTTCTGCTCGGGCTTCAATGAGAAGGTGAGAATCAGCGAGCCGTCCTTGTAGTCGGCCTGAATGGCGTCGGGCTTGGCCATGGGCACCGCTTTGCCGTTGCTTGTGACGTTGGTGTAGTAGCCGTATTGCGCCAGCGAATCCCGGACCGTCTTGCCCACGGCCTTGAGTTCGCTTGGCGTGAGCGTCTGGTCGCCGGCCTTATCGTAATCCATGAGGACCGAAGAGGAGAACACCTCGTCGAAGTTCCAGACATTGCGCAACTCGCTGATGGAGCCGTCAGGTGCCGCCACGACCTCGAATTTTGCGTCGATGAAGATGTGCGGGTGGGCAAGCGCAGGCACGGGCAGAAGCGACAGTGCCGCAATCAGCAGGGGCGTCTTTCTCATCATGCCAGCAATACCGCGTTCCACCAGTCCATTTTATGTGGAGACCTGAACGTCAATTGAGACTGATTTGAGACCCAGGGAACATACATAGCCATCGACCTCTCCGATTCGGAGGATACTGGCAACGGGATCGCGCCCGTGTGTGCATAACCGTACTTGCCGGCGATGAGCAACGCCAAGCCATTGCTGGCTTACTTGCTCTGAAATCTGTTTCGGAGGAAATTGGAGCGGGCGAAGGGATTCGAACCCTCGACCCCAACCTTGGCAAGGTTGTGCTCTACCCCTGAGCTACACCCGCTCATTGCCACAACAGTCCGGGGTAGTGTGTTGGACCGTGTGCGTCGTCTTGCGGCGACGGGCGCTATATGGCCCAACCGTTTTTTAAATGCAACAGGGAAATGACGAGTTCGCCAAGAAAAATCTCAAGCCCTTTGCTGCAACTCCCGGAAAGCCCGGAAACAGCGGGCTTCGGCCTCTGAAAGATTGCAATGAAATTGTGGGCGACGTATCAGGAGCGAACAATTTCCATCGCGAGGCGCCATGACCGAGACCAGCCCGAAGACACGCGACGATCTTTTCCTGTTCCTGGATGGACTCGGCGTTGCCCACAGCACCAAGGATCATGCCCCGGTCTTTACCGTTGCTGAATCGGTGTCCCTGCGCGACGAGATTCCCGGCGGCCACACGAAGAACCTGTTCGTGAAGGACAAGAAGGACAATTTCTTCCTGCTGACCGTCGAGGAAAATGCGAGCGTCGACTTGAAGACGGTGCACACGCTGATCGGTGCGGCCAGCAAGGTTTCCTTCGGCAAGCCGGAAAAGCTGATGGAATATCTCGGCGTCATCCCCGGTTCGGTGACGGCATTCGGGGCGATCAACGATACCGGCAACAATGTCACCTTCGTCCTCGATGCCGACCTGATGGCGCATGACATCGTCAATTGCCATCCTCTGTCGAACGATGCGACGACATCGATTGCCAGCGCCGATCTGCTGCGCTTCATGGAGGCGACGGGTCATGCGCCGCTGGTCTTGAAAGTGACAGGTTAAGGTACGATTTTAGCGCTAAGATTAAGGCGAGCGGCTTGTCTTTGGATTGTCCAGTCGCTTTGACTATTTCACGGAGCGTACTGCCATCCGGATGTGATCAATCCGTTTGGGAATCATGCTCTTCACAAGATCAAGGATGCCGGCAGGCGGGAGACACTCATGAGCGGTCCGAACAATCCCTATAACGCTTCCTTCGGTGGACAGATGTCGGCCTCGGCTTCGTTCGGAGCTGCGCCCGCGGCATCCGGCGCTTCGCCGATCAAGGACACGACGACCGCGACCTTTGCCAAGGACGTCATCGAGGAATCGCGCAACCAGCCGGTGCTGGTCGATTTCTGGGCGCCCTGGTGCGGTCCGTGCAAGCAGTTGACTCCGGTGCTCGAAAAGGTCGTCACCGAAGCCCAGGGCCGCGTGAAGCTGGTCAAGATGAATATCGACGACCATCCGTCCGTTGCCGGCCAGCTCGGCATTCAGTCGATCCCCGCAGTCATCGCCTTCGTCGACGGCCGTCCAGCCGATGGTTTCATGGGTGCGGTTCCCGAAAGCCAGGTCCGGCAGTTCATCGATCGCCTCGGCGGTCCCGCAGGCGGTGCCGATGATCAGGCTGCCGAGATCGCCGCTGTCCTGGAGGAGGCCGGTGGCCTGCTCGCCGCCGGCGATATCAATGGTGCGGCCGAACTGTTCGGCGCAGTGCTCCAGGCCGACCCGGAAAACCCGAAGGCGCTTGCCGGCATGGCGGAATGTATGATTGCCGCCGGCCAGAGCCAGCGGGCGCGTGAAGCCTTGACGGACCTGCCCGAGACGCTTGCAAACGATGCCGGTATCCAGGCGATCGTCAAGAAACTCGATCAGATCGACGAAGCCCGCAAACTCGGCGACCCCGTTGCGATCGAACAGGAACTGGCCACCAACCCCGACAATCACGAGCAGCGTGTCAAGCTTGCCAAGATCCGCAATGTCGAAGGCAAGCGCGATGAGGCGGCAGAGCATCTGCTTGTCATCATGCGCAAGGATCGTGCTTTCGATGATGATGGCGCTCGCCGTCAGCTGCTCGAATTCTTCGATGTTTGGGGTCCGAAGGATCCGGCGACGATCGCGGCGCGCCGCAGGCTTTCATCGATCCTGTTTTCCTGAGGGAGAACGAAGCCTTCGCACGATCGACCGCCAACGGGCGGTCGAAAGCGGAATGGGTCTATCGGCGCTCCCACGCAAAATAGTCTTGTGTTTTCGGCAGACGGGCCCACATTGTCGGGTGCGCGGCGTGAGATGGGCAACGGCCGCGAGTATGTCGTTCCTGCGCGCCCATTGCGGCGCGCGGCGCAGTGATCAGCGGGATGGAAAACATGCAAGTCGGTAATGCCAGATATCTAAAGCCGAGCGATCTGCCCGAAACCGTAGCCGTTTTTCCCTTGTCCGGGGCGTTGCTGCTGCCCGGCGCGCAGCTTCCGTTGAATATTTTCGAGCCGCGCTATCTCGCCATGTTCGACATGGCCATTGCCGGCAACCGCTTGATCGGCATGGTTCAGCCGGCGATGGGCGAGCCGGCCGAGTCCACCAATCTGTCGCATGTCGGCTGTCTCGGGCGTATCACCTCCATCTCGGAAACCGGTGATGGGCGCTATATCGTCTCCTTGACCGGCATTTGCCGCTTCCGGCTGATGGAAGAGGTTACGGGTCACCAACCCTATCGCACATTCCGCATCACGCCGTTCATTTCCGATCTCAAATCGCGCGATGAAGAGGATACGGTCGATCGTGCAGCGTTGCTCGCGGCTTTCCGGGCCTATCTGGACGCAGACAATCTGGAGGCGGATTGGGACAGCGTCGAGCGGGCCGACAATATGATGCTGGTCAATTCGCTGTCGATCATGGCGCCCTTCGATCCGGCGGAAAAGCAGGCCCTTCTCGAGGCGCCTGATCTCAAGACCCGCGCCGAGACCTTCATCGCCATCGTCAAGATCGTGCTTGCCGGCTCGGGTGACACCGATCCCATCATGCAATAGGAATTTGCCGATGGATGTCACGGTCAGCAAAGTCGATCCGAAACTTCTCGACCTGCTCGTCTGCCCCTTGACCAAGGGGCGGCTGAGCTATGACCGCGAGAAGAACGAGCTTATCTCGGAAAAGGCACGTCTCGCCTATCCGATCCGCGACGGCATTCCGATCATGCTGATTTCGGAAGCACGCCGCATCGAGGATTGAAATCCTCTTCGGTGGACGTCGGCAGGGCTAGTTCGCTAGGCGTAGGCCACCCATCCTTTGAAGCTGAATGCGGCGTAGAACAGGGTGACGTCGGAAAAGCCCGCCTCGCGCAGCATGGCTTCCTCCTCCTCGGGCGACAAAATATGTAACCGCTCGCGCATGGCATTGCGCGCATTTTCCAGCCTTCCGATGTCCGCTCCATCCGGTGCGCCATAGGCGACGTGGCGATCAATCCACATCGAACGGTCCGGCTCGGTTTGGGGAAAGCTGACATGCGCCAGAATGAACGGCGCGCCGGCCTTCAGGCGGCGCCGAACCTCCTTCAGTGTTTCCAGGCGCTGCGGCAGCGGCACATGATGGAAGGTCAGCAGGCAGGTAGCGGCGTCAAACGGCCCTTCGGGTGCGGCATCGATGTTGCCGTGGTGAAGGCGGATTCGTTCAGCGTGGTCTCCGGCCACCTGTCGGGCGAGCTGCAACATGTCGGCGGAAGGGTCCACGCCGTCGAAAGACCAGCCGCGTTGCATGTCCGCGAATGCCTTCAGCTCCAATCCTCCGCCGGCCCCCAGGACTAGTATCCGGCCGTTTCCTGGCGCCCGCTCGGCGAGCAGCATCGTCGTCATGCGATGGAGGCTTGAAAAACCGGGCACCTGCCGGGGCGGGCCTTCGAGGTAGGATCTGACGGCATCTCCGGCGAAGTTGGATTCATGATTTTGAGCCATGCGCAGCCTCCAGTTTCGGCAGGTGCTGGCGATCCGCTATTCCCGCCTGAACATCGGCATGGAGTTTGGCGAGGGTGATCTCACCGAAGTGGGTCATCATCAGCAGTTGAGCTTCCTGCAGCGTTTTGTCGAGGTTTGAATTGACGGCCTGCTCGACGAGGCAATCCGGTGCCTCCGAGCGTCTGCCGAAAGAGACGAGTGCCGGACTTCCAAGCGCCAGATAGATATCGAGGAGGGTGATCTCCGAAAGATCGCGGGACAGTACCCAGCCGCCGCCATGGCCCTTCTCGGAACGCACATAGCCCCGATCGCGCAGTCCGGCCATGATCCGGCGGACGACGACGGAATTGGTGTTCAGCGAGCGCGCCATGGCTTCCGACGTCACCGGCGCGCGCTCATATGCCATGTGCAGCAGGATGTGCAGTACATCTGAAAGGCGACTATCTCTACTCATATAACTTTTACTATTACATGATGGGATGTGAGTCAAATCGCGGCAATGCCGGCGCAGCCGCAGCGACAACATTTGGTTCAGGGAGTGCTCGATCCGATCGCAGGGGCTATTTCGACTATGGGGTGTCGGGATCTCGGCTGGCCAATCGTCTTTTAGGCAGACACGCTATGGAGGATGCCATGACGATTACCATTACCGCGTTTGAACGCTCGCCCGATCGCGGCAAGGGTCTGGCTCGCGATATGCGCCTTCGCTGGGCGCTCGAAGAGGTCGGCCAACCCTATGATGTTCGCCTTGTCTCGTTCAAGGCGATGAAGGAACCTCAGCATCTCGCGCTTCATCCGTTCGGACAGATCCCGACCTATGAAGAAGCCGACCTGGCCTTGTTCGAGTCGGGTGCGATCGTGCTCCACATCGCCGAGCGCCATGGGCGCCTGCTGCCGGACGAGGCGAATGGACGGGCGCGCGCCATCACATGGATGTTTGCCGCACTTAACACGGTCGAGCCACCGATTTTCGAGCGCAGCCTTGCCACGATCCTCGAGCGCGAGGAACCCTGGTACGAGAAGCGTCTCCACGCACTCGACGAGAACATCCGGCGGCGGCTGGCCGGTCTTTCCAGTCGGCTCGGCTATGCCGACTGGCTCGATGGCGAATTCAGCGCCGGTGATCTTCTGATGATCACGGTCCTGCTCCGATTGAAGTCATCGGGCATGGTGGACGAATATCCGAACCTTTCCGCCTATGTCGCCCGCGGCGAATCGCGGCCCGCATACCAGCGCGCTTTCGCCGCTCAATTGGCGGTGTTTACCGCGTCTTTATCCGGTTGAAGCGAGGTCTGCTTCCCCCAATAGCGGGCATTTTGATTGCTGGCTCAGTCTCGATCCGTCAGATAGCCTCTCCGGCGAGCAGGCGCGGATTGTCCTTGGCGGTCGTGCCCGCCGCCTGTCCGATGAAGAAGGATTTGAGGTTCGGCAGGCGTTCGACGATCCCCAACCCGAAATCGCGGGCGATGCGCAGGGGCGTGTTGTCGTTGGAAAACAGCCGGTTCAGCACATCCGTCGTGACACCCATGCGGAAGGTGTCGAAGCGCCGCCAGGTCTGGTAGCGCTCGAGGATATTGATCGAGCCGATATCAAGGCCGAGGCGATCGGCTTCGACGATGGTTTCGGCGAGCGCCGCCACATCCTTGAAGCCGAGATTGAGGCCCTGGCCCGAGATCGGGTGGATGCCATGGGCGGCATCGCCGGCCAGCGCGAAGCGCGGTGCGACGAAGGAGCGGGCAAGGGTCAGGCCGAGCGGAAAGGCGCGGCGGTCGCCGATGGTACGCAGGGCGCCGAGCTTGTGGCCGAACCGGCGCTCCAGCTCCTCGTCGAAGACCAGATCGTCCGAGGCGACCAGCCTATCGGCTTCGGCTGTGCGTTCCGTCCAGACGAGTGAGGAACGATTGTTCTTCAGCGGCAGGATGGCGAAAGGTCCCGACGGTAGAAAATGCTCTTCGGCGCAGCCGCCATGCGGACGCTCGTGCTCGACGGTGACGACGATGCCGGACTGACCGTATTCCCAATTGACCGTCTTGATACCTGCCATGTCACGCAGCTTGGAGCGCACGCCATCGCAGGCGACGAGAAGCCGCGTCTCCAGCGTGGTGCCATCCGAGAGCGTGAGGGTGGTCTTGCTATCATCCGTGACGAAGCCGGTGGCGCTGAGGCCATGCCTGATGGTGATACCCAGGCGCTCGCAGGCGCCGCGCAACGCGCCAACCATGGCAAGGTTCGGGATCATATGGGCAAAGGGCTGTCCCTCGGCCACTTCGCCGTCAAAGGTCAGGAAGACGGGGCGCACGGGATCGCTGGTGCGCGAATCGGTGACGATCATGCGGGTAATCGGCTCGGCCTCGGGCGCGATCTCATCCCATACACCCAGGACATCCAGCATCTTGGAGGCGGAAGCGATGATCGCCGAGGCGCGCATGTCCTTCTTCCAGGCGGTTTCGGGAGCTGCTTCCACGATCATGACATCGAGATGGGGAGCTGCCTGCTTGACGGCGACCGCAGCGGCGAGACCCACATATCCGCCACCCACTACCAGCATGTCCAACATTCGCGCTTCCCTGTGTCCTACTGTCACTTCGTGTTCTATATAGAGCATCCTGATCGTGGTTCCTACCATTGGAGTTCAAGCAAAATGTCGCGAGAGACCGATAAGCTCGCCCCGATGGAAGTCGTGCTCGCAACGCTCGATCTGGAAACGATCGAGATGAACCTGTTTCGCGGCAACAGCCCGCAGGTCGGCTGGCAGCGCGTCTTCGGCGGCCAGGTCATCGGCCAGGCGCTGATGGCGGCGCAGCGGACTGTGGATGGCGATCGCTTCGCGCATTCCCTGCACGCCTATTTCATGCTGCCGGGCGATCCCTCGGTGCCGATCCTCTATCAAGTCGACCGTCTGCGCGACGGCTCCAGCTTCAACACGCGGCGCGTGCTGGCGATCCAGCACGGCAAGGCGATCTTCGCGCTGACTGCCTCCTTCCAGATCGACGAGGAGGGCTTCGACCACCAGGGCGAGATGCCTGACGTGCCGATGCCGGAAGATCTCATGGGCGAACAGCAAATTATGGAGCGCTATCTCGCCCATGCACCCGAGAATGTGCGCCGCTATTGGGAGCGCAAGCGGGCGATCGAGATCCGTCCGGTGTCGATCGAGAGCTATTTTTCCCGCTCGCAGCCAAGCCAGCGGCAGAATATCTGGGTGCGTCTCACGGGCCCCGTTCCGGACGATCGGCTCTACCACAATGCCGTGCTCGCCTATCTCTCCGACATGACCTTGCTCGATGTCGCGCTGAACGCGCATGGCACGTCTGTCCTGGATCAGAGCATCCAGGTCGCGAGCCTCGACCATGCCATGTGGTTCCACCGCCCGTTCAAGCTCGACGACTGGTTGCTCTACAGTCAGGAGAGCCCCAGCGCTTCCGGTGCGCGCGGTTTTACCCGCGGCAGCCTGTTTACGCGATCCGGTGTCTTGATTGCGTCTGTCGCGCAAGAGGGCCTGATTCGTAAAAAGGCAAATGATTAAATAAAGTGCAAACTTATAAATTTGCACTTTATTTGGGCGACAACCGCGCCGAGAGTTGCCGCTTTATTGGGTTTCTGTAATAAATCCCTTTTATTTCAATAGTTTATAAATGTGTCACGAATCTGGCACGCCCCTTGAATGTGTATACCCGGTCGCTGCTGAAACACTCGTCGGCGGCAAGGAGAGTCGGCTCCATGCCGAGGGTAAACAAAGGATGGGAAACCAGATGAAAATTGTGATGGCCATTATCAAGCCGTTCAAGCTCGATGAGGTCCGTGAGGCCCTCACGGCTGTCGGCATCCAGGGCCTGACTGTGACCGAGGTAAAAGGCTACGGGCGCCAGAAGGGACATACTGAAATCTATCGCGGCACCGAATACGCCGTCAGCTTCCTGCCGAAGCTGAAGATCGAGGTCGCAGTAGCGACCGAAATCGTCGACAAGGCCGTCGAGGCCATCGCGACGGCCGCCAAGACCGGCCAGATCGGCGACGGCAAGATCTTTGTCTATTCGATTGACCATGCCGTGCGCATCCGTACCGGCGAAACCGATTCCGAAGCTCTGTAAGACACGGCTGATCAGGGAGTTATTTGCATGTCATTTTCCAAGCTTTCCTCCACCTTGACACGGGTGGGTGCGCTTTCTGCGGCCCTGCTCGCGCCGGCGATCGCGTTTGCGCAGGACGCAGCCCCGGCTGCTGCAGCCGCTGCTGCTGCCACGCCCGTTCCGGACAAGGGCGATACCGCCTTCATGTTCATCTCCACCATCCTCGTGCTGTTCATGCTCGTGCCGGGTCTTGCGCTGTTCTATGGCGGTCTCGTCCGCTCGAAGAACATGCTCTCCGTTCTGATGCAGTGCACGATGATCGGCGCCGTCGTGATGATCCTCTGGGTTCTCTACGGCTATTCCTTCGCCTTCGGCGGCGGCACCAGCCCTTATTGGGGTGGCACGGCCAAGATGTTCCTCTCGGGCGTCTCGCCCACGACCACGGCTCCGACCTTCTCCAAGGGCGTCGTCATTCCTGAATTGATCTTCATGCTGTTCCAGATGACGTTCGCCGCCATCACACCGGCGCTGATCATCGGCGCCTTTGCCGAGCGCATCAAGTTCGGCGCGGCCGTGCTCTTCTGCGCGCTGTGGGCGACCTTCGTCTACTTCCCGATCGCTCATATGGTCTGGGATTCCAACGGCATGCTCTTCAAGATGGGCGCCCTCGACTTCGCAGGCGGCACCGTCGTTCACATCAATGCCGGTATCGCAGGCTTCGTCGGCGCCCTCATGGTCGGCAAGCGCGTCGGCTTCGGCAAGGACATGATGGCCCCGCATTCGATGACGCTGACCATGGTCGGCGCTTCCATGCTCTGGGTTGGCTGGTTCGGCTTCAATGCCGGCTCGAACCTCGAAGCTTCGGGCGGCGCGATGCTTGCCACCGTCAATACCTTCGTCGCAACGGCCGCTGCCATCATCTCCTGGTCGCTGGTTGAAACCTTCACCCGCGGCAAGGCCTCCATGCTCGGCGGCGCTTCCGGCATGGTTGCCGGTCTCGTTGCCGTCACGCCGGCTGCCGGTATCGTCGGCCCGATGGGCGCGATCGTTCTTGGTCTGATCGTTTCGCCGCTGTGCTACTTCTTCGTATCCGTCGTGAAGAACAAGTTCGGCTATGACGATACGGCAGACGTCTTCGGCGTACACTGCATCGGCGGTATCTTCGGCGCACTTGCGACCGGCGTATTTGCCAGCGCGTCGCTGGGCGGCGTCGGCTATGCCGATGGCGTGACGATGGGAAGCCAGGTCGTGGTCCAGGCAACCGCAGTCATCACCACGATCCTGTGGTGCGGCATCGGCTCGGCGATCCTCTACAAGCTCGTCGACGTCATCATCGGCCTGCGCGTTGCGCCGGAAGCCGAACGCGAAGGTCTCGACCTCGCTTCGCACGGCGAAGCTGCCTACCACAACTCCTGATCCGGGCTTGCGATGCCGGGGTAAAAAGCCCGGCATCGCTGAACATCCCGTCGCGTCCTGTCTGATTGCAGACAGGACGCTTTTGGCCCGAACTTCGGTTCGGGTCTTTTTTGTTTTGAGGCCGGATATCCACCGCAGAACCCCTTGATTCGCCCGGTCTGGCTGCATGGTTAACATGCCATTAACCCTCCTCTGATTAGGTAGGGCTAACCTGCCGGCGAGTGGGCATAGACCGATTCGCTTGCGCTTTCGACACGGAACGGGGCTGGATATCATGGGCAGAAGCAATTCGGCGGCGTTGAGCGGTCGCCCCGACCGTTTATCGCTATCGAGTGTGGTTTGGCGTCAGGTCAAGGGTCTGACAGGCTTCGCGCTGCTGTTGCTGCTGGCGCTGGCCGTCGCGGCACTGGCGACCTGGAATGTCATGGACCCCAGCTATTCCTACGCCACGGCCAACGCCCCGACGAACCTGCTCGGCTTTCCCGGTGCTGCCTTCGCCGACATCATGATGCAGGCTCTCGGGCTTGCTTCCGTCGTCGCGATGCTGCCCGTCGCCGCCTGGGCCTTTGCGATGATAGCGAACCGCAAGCTCAATCGCGTGCCGTCACGTCTCGGCGCGTGGCTCGGCGGTTGCGTCGTAGCGGCCGGCTCCATCGCGTGCTTTCCCGCACCGCCCACCTGGCCGATCCCGAACGGCATCGGCGGCGTTGTTGGTGACATCCTGCTGCGCTTTCCCGCCCTTTTCATCGGCACCTATCCCAGCGGTGTCGTCGCCATCGTGATCGGGTCGGTTCTGGCCGTCCCGGCGATCTGGCTCATGCTCTTTGGCGCCGGCGTGATCGGGGAAAGCCTTGTCGAAGAAGAGGATGGCGAAGACGACTACGAGGAAACGCGCAGCCGCGCGCGTCGGGTCGGTGATGAGGACGAGGATGACGACCGCGGCGGCTTCCTCGGCAACCTTCTGGCCTTCGGTGCGGTCATGCATGCCTGGTACAATACCCAGGCCCGCCTTCGCCGTTTGTTCGGCATGGGGCCGCGCAAGCGCCGCGACCATGCTTTCGATGCCCCTTATGATTTCAATGACGACGAATTCGGCACATTGAACGAACCCATGCGCGCCAAGGCGCCGATGGCTCGAGGTGACCGTGTCGAACCGTCGCTCGAGAGCTCGGCTGCGCGCCGCGTCGTTTCCGCTCCCTCCATCAGCCTCGGTGATGATGATGACGAGGACGAGGATGCGTCCTATGAGCGCGACTTGCCGCGTCCGGCCGGCATTCTGGCCGACGACGAGGACGAGGATGAATGGCCGCTGCGTCCGGCAACGCCGAAGGCGGCAGCGGGACAACGCGTCATCCCGCCAGCGTCGCGCCCGAAGCCCGGCGTGCGGGCCGAGCGCGAAGCGCAGACTTCCTTCATTCGCCCCTATGGCTTCCAGCTTCCAGCCGTGCACCTGCTCGCCGAACCCAGGGCGGTTGCGCGCGATGCGACGCTTTCGGCCGATGCGCTGGAACAGAATGCCCGCATGCTCGAAGGCGTGCTGGAAGACTTCGGCGTCAAGGGCGAGATCATCCATGTCCGTCCTGGTCCCGTAGTGACGCTCTACGAACTGGAGCCGGCGCCGGGCATCAAGTCCTCCCGCGTCATCGGTCTTGCCGACGATATCGCCCGCTCGATGAGCGCGATCGCCGCCCGCGTCGCCGTCGTCCCCGGTCGCAATGCCATCGGCATCGAATTGCCGAATTCGACGCGCGAGACGGTCTTCCTGCGAGAGCTCGTCGCCAGCCGCGATTTCGAGACCTCCAAGGCCAAGCTCGCCATGGCGCTTGGCAAGACGATCGGTGGCGAGCCTGTCATCGCCGATCTCGCCAAGATGCCGCATCTGCTCGTCGCCGGCACCACCGGCTCGGGTAAATCCGTCGCCATCAACACGATGATCCTGTCGCTGCTCTATCGCATGACACCGGAACAGTGCCGCCTGATCATGATCGATCCGAAGATGCTGGAACTCTCCGTCTATGACGGCATTCCGCACCTGCTGTCGCCTGTCGTCACCGATCCGAAGAA
>BFBZ01000007.1_pt661 | contig 29845 bp, 22 predicted proteins | sample 1888401 | NCBI WGS metagenome assembly BFBZ01 (sample SAMD00112614, study PRJDB3348) | symbiont metagenome | host: Chara braunii
AACAGCATCTGGCGCCGACCGGATATCTCCACGCGGCGACCATTGTCGCTCTCGCTGACAGCGCCTGTGGTTTCGGCTGTACCAAGGCCCTTCCGGACGACGCGACTGGGTTCACCACCGCCGAACTCAAGGCCAATTTCATCGGTACCGCGCGCGAGGGCGGCGTCGTATGTGAAGCGCATCTCGTGCATGCCGGCCGCACCACGCAGGTGTGGGATGCGGAAGTAAAGAGCGAAATGACCGGCGCGACCATCGCGTTGTTCCGATGCACCGAGATCGTGCTCTATCGCGCGCCAACTGCTCCGTCCGCCGGTGGCTGGGCTTAACCTGCTTTCGCGAGCGGCCGTTGTGTCGTGCCCTGGCGAACGAACTCGACCAATGCCGGGAGGCAGGTTCGTTCCAAGTCATACTGGTCGATCACCGTCTGGCGTGCGGCTGCTCGCATGTCGCGGAAGCGATCGGGGTGTGTCAGCGCCTCGACGATGCGGCCTGACAATTGCACGGTATCAAAAAACGGAACGAGGATCCCGTTCGTGGTGTCGATGACTTCGCGGACTGGCGCGGTATCCGAGCCGATCACCAGGCAGCCCGCGCTCATGGCTTCCAGCAGCGACCATGACAGCACGAACGGATAAGTGAGGTAAACATGCGCGGACGAGACCTGCAGCACGCGCAGATAATCCTGATAGGGCATGTGTCCGAGGAAGTGAACACGCCGTATGTCGATACGATTGGCGACCTCGTCGAGATAGGTCGATTGCCATGTCGTTCCCACTGGTGGCGGTGCGCCGTAGGAGGTGCCATGGCCGCCGATGATCAGGATTTCGGCGTTCGGACGCTCCGCCATCACCTGCGGCAATGCACGCATGAAGGCATGATATCCTCGGAGCGGCTCCAGGTTGCGAGCGGCAAACGTGACGACCTCGTGCTCCGTGGTGAGCACTTTCCCGGACGGAAGGCGGTACGAGGCATTCGGCGCCGGCTTCACCACGGCCGTGTCGACGCCTTCATGCAGCACTGAAATCTTGTCCTGGAAAATCCTCGGGAAAGTCGAGCGCTGCCATTGTGTCGGGGCCAGGCCTGCATCGCATTCGGTCAGCGCCAGCAGGGTTGCGGCATTCTTCAACTGCAGCGCGACATGGCCGTCCATTCCGAAGCCCGGGAATTCGGAATCGAACCCCACGTCACGATCGTTAGTGCCGTAGAAGAACTCGCAGTACACGATCAACCGGGACTGCGGAAAGATGCTGCGCAGTGGAAGCGCTTCACCCCAGCCCGGATGGGCCACCACGACATCCGGAACGAAGCCCGAAGAGGCCAGCGTCGTCAGAGCGTACAGGACCTGCTCGGCACGATGGCATTCCAGGTCGAAGCGGCGTGCAAACGGATGCGACATGGAAACGTCAACATCGGTCAGCGCATACTTGATCAGTCGCACGCCCTTCATGCTGCGCGCGTTACGTGCGCCGATGGCGGCCACCTGGACGCCGGGCTGCTGCACGAGGTAGCGCGCGAGCTGATTGAACTGGGCCGGGAAGTTGTTGTGAACGAACAGTACGTTCATTTTGAATTGAATCCGCTGCGTCGTCGCGATGTCGATGATCTGAGCACGGGCCGGTGTTGCTGGCGAGCGAGAATGATAACGGATGTCTCGAAAATCATTTAATTGCGATTAACCCGGGATAGACAGATGCTTCCTATGGTCGCGGGCATCGGGCAACGGAAACACGGCGAGCTGTCATGGAACGTACCAAGCAAAGTAAAGTCGTCGACGTCGCGAAAGGTCTCCTTCTCGTTCGCTATGCGACGGCGGACGACGAGAAGCGGCCTCCAAAAATCAAAGTCGTGGTAAATCCCAAGCACAGCAAGAATGTCGAACTTATCTTAAGTCCCGAACATGAAGATGCGGTGTTATGGCAGCCCGGCGCATGCCTTGTGGTTCGCGCGGCCCGGCCCGGGCAGCTGTTTGTCGAAGTCGTTCCGATCGAAGAAGGCGGGTCGCGCGCGGCCACGGTCAAGATCGAAACCCTGAGCCAGGGTGAGGTCGTGGCGCCGGGGCAGCGCAAGACAACGGAGCGCGTCGTGGCAGACGTCAATTCGGGCATGGAGTCCGGTCAGTTGAGCGTTCTCGGCCATGTCGCGGGGACCGGCGACGTCCGCGCGCGTGCCGATGAATGGATTGCCGGACCCGCGTCGCCTGCACGTATCGAGGGGCTGTCGATAGACTGGCCCGGCAAGCCGGACGACATCGACATTCGATATGCCGTCAAGCTGGCACGACCTCACGCGGCTTCGGGGCGTACGATGGAACTCGGCGGCTATGCCGGTACGCGCGGCCGCGCCTTGCCGATTGTCGGCGTCACGCTCGAACTCTCCGGGGCGGGGGCGTCCGATTTTCGGATTGTCACGGAAGCGGTTTTTCTCGGTGCGCCCGTGGTTCGCGTCACGGGAAAGCAGGCGGACTTGTCCGGACCGACAGGGCGCGAGCCGCTGGTCGGCTTCCGTCTGCGGGTGGATGAACTGAACGTGCCGCTGCAACCGTTGCTGGCGTCGGCGGCGGCCAAGGTGCGGTCGTCCGGTCGGGTGCGCGTGTTTCGCTCGCGGACGGCGCAAAGCCAACTGCGTTCCACGCTGCAGTCATTTTGTGACTCGATCGGCGAGCGCGCCGCGGGATAGCGCGATCAGGGTGGTCTGGCCGCTGTGACATTGCACGCCTCAGCGCATTTCGGCGAGCCGCACCACCAGGTGCTGGAAGTGCTTTGCGCCCGTGCGCTCGAAAGCGGCGACGTGGAGACAGCCTACCGGCTATCCGACCGGCGCTGCCGGATCAGGCCGCTGCCCGCTGTTCATTGTTATGTGCTCCGCGCCGAAGCGCTGTTTCGGATGGGCGATCGTGTAGCAGCGGTGGCCGATCTCGCAACCGCCCTTCAGATCGCTCCGGATGATATCCCCGCCAATCGAAGAATGTTGGTTTGGGGCAAGGCGCGGCAGCGCATCGATGCGGCCAAGGCGTTGATCGCCGGCGAACGTGACATGCGCGTCGTGCGTCAGGCGATCGCGGTCCTGCGCAAGGCTGGTCACACGGCGTTTGCCGGTCTGCGTGCTGGTGAAAGCACGGTCGAGGGATGGGCCGTCTGGCAAGGTACCGACCCGATCCTGGTCTCCATCGCCGATGAAACAGATCGTATCGAAACCAGTCTTGAGGCGGATCCCCGGCATCCTTTGTCGGCTGAACTCGGATGTGCCGTCGGTTTCGATCTGCCAAGGCCGTCGGTGACAGGGGCGCAGTTCATTTCGGTGACCTGCCGCGGCGAGGTGCTGGCCCAGCTGCGCACCACACGTCCTGCAGCTCGGCCGGCTGCAGCACCTCAGCGCGGCCTTATCGCCGCCAGCGCCGATCCCAAAGTCACGGTCATCGTTCCGGTGTATGCGGACTACCGCGCGACCAGGGCTTGTCTGGAAAGTCTGTGGCGCGAGATCAAAGGAAGTGTCCGTTACAGTGCCGTCGTCGTCAACGACGCCAGTCCTGATCCGCGCATCAGGGAACTGCTCGGCGAATGGGGTGGCCGGCCGAACTTGCGGGTGCTGACCAACACGAGGAACCTGGGGTTCGTCGGTGCCATTAATCGCGGCCTGAATGAAGTCTCATCCGGTGACGTCGTCCTGCTGAATGCCGACACGATCGTTCCCACAGGCTTCATTGCGCGATTGTCGTCGGCGGCGCGATCATCGCGGGATATCGGCACCGTGACGCCGCTGTCCAACAATGGCGAGTTCACCAGTTTTCCGATCCCCAATCAGTCGAATGCGGCCTCCAGTGTCACGGTCGTCAAACAGCTCGATGACCTCGCAGCACGCGTCAACACCGGCGTCGTTGTGGATATCCCCAATGGAATCGGGTTTTGTCTCTATGTCACACGCGCATGCCTCGATTCCGTGGGGGCTTTGTCGGAAAGCTACCATCGCGGCTACCTTGAGGATGTCGATTTTTGTCTGCGCGCGCGGCAACACGGATTTCGCAATGTCTGTGCGGCCTCCGTTTATGTCGGCCACGCCGGCTCGAGGTCCTTCCGATCGCAAAAGCGGTCGCTGGTCGTCCGCAATCTGGCGGTCATCGAGCAGCGGTTTCCGGCCCATCGCGCCGAGTGTGCGGATTTCATTCTCGCCGATCCGCTCAACTCCGCGCGCCGGGCGATCGAGATCTGCCTGCCGCCGACACGGCGAGACGGCATTTTGCTGGTGACCGGCAGCGGCGCGGTTGCCGAGGTGGCGCGCGAACGCGCCCGGCAACTACTGGCGGGGACGGCGCCGGCGGTGTTGATTCTGGAAATCCGATACGGACCGGACGGCCCTGTTGCGACGCTGTGCGATGCTGCCGGCGCCACCCCGCAATCGCTCGCGTTCAAGCTTCCGCACGAGATGACTGGTTTGCGCAGGTTCCTGAAGCGATTGCAATTGGCGCGGATGGAGTTTCTCGACCTTGCCAGGGTCCCGCGTGCTGCGATCGATGAGCTTCTCGATCTATCGGTCCCCTACGATCTTGTTGTGGCCCATGCGGAGTTGATATCCGCACAAACCGTCGGACGCGGAACTGTTCATGCCTTGCATACGGATGAGGCGATCCCGGATCTCGTGTTTCTTCAAAGGGTCGCCGCTGGAGCCGATCATGTGCTGGCCCCCGACGCGCAGGCTGCCGTCGCCGCATCGGTGCTCTGCTTGCACCGAACGGTGACGCGCCTGGGCGTTGGAGCGGGAAGAAGCGTCTTGCCGAGGTTTTCACGCAACGCGGCAACGCGCTTGGGGCTTGTTCCGGTAAGGGGCTGCGCGCAGGAACATCGGTTCATGCAAGGTGCGATCACAGGTCTGAGGCAGGCCATGCCGGAACTCGGGATTGTGGTGGTGGGCGGCACGCCGGACGATCGTGCGTTGTTTTCGGCGGGGGACGCCTTCGTCACCGGCGCGGTCGATGCAGACGAACTGGATGTCCTGTTCCAGCGGTATCGGCTCGATCGTGTTCTCTGTTGTCTGATGCGGCCGCTGTTCGGTCATCCGATTCCATCGGCGATGGCGAACGCCGGTGTGCCCATGGCATATGTCGACTGGTCGCGCGGACGTAGTCCCGTACGCAACGGAGATTTTCCACTCGAGATGTCGCCATCCGCGGCGGCAATCGTGGCGCAGCTCATCCCCTGGCTGCAGGCTTCGTCTCAATGACCATCACGTTCAAGCCCCGGAAGGTCGATGTGCGGCAGCATCTGCGGACCTCGCTGCAGTGGTCGCAAGGCCGGACGTTCTCCGGATTTGTGCTCGCCGCCGCGGACCCCGGTCGAAAATTCATCGTCGAATTGCTGGTCGATGGTCATCCGGTCAAATGTGCGCGGGCGGCCGATTTCGTCCCCGCGCTCGCCGCCGATCATATTGGCGACGGCTGCTACGGATTTTCCTTTTCGCTGATGGAGAGCGCCCTGGACGGTGGGGCGATGGTCGAAGCGCGGATTGCCAATCTCGGCATTGCCGTTGGAGAGCCTGTTGCGATCGGCGGGGTCGCGGTCGCGGATGATGAAACGCCATCGGCCGGCGCACTGCGCTGGCTCGGCGGGGTACGATTTTCCGGCTGGATCACGGACGGCAGCGAGCCGATCGTGGACATCTCCGTCGATGGTGAGCGGGTCGACCAGGTTCGGGCGTCCGGCTGGAGCCACGTCGGGAACATGGAAGATGCGCGCGCGGTTCGCGCGCTCGATTTCCATCTGCCGGATCGGTTTGCCGACGGATCGGCGCATCGGCTCGTAGCGACGATATCGAGCGGGGAGCATCTTGAAGGCAGTCCGTTGCCATTTATCGCCTTCGCCGGCGGCCTCGAACGCACCGTGGCCGGTCTGACCGCGATCGATTCCGATGGCCTGCGCAGTGCGATGTTCGATCGACTCGTTCCGATGTCCGTTCCCTTCACGCAGTATCATCATTGGCGACGCCAGCTTCCCCACCACACCGCAAGCGTCCGGCCACTGAAGGCCGCGGTCATCATGGTCGGATCGGGCGAGATCGACGACACATTGGAAAGCCTGCACGCACAGAATTATCCAGACTGGATCGCGGCATCGCTGCCGGAAACAGCGGATTATGCCGGATTTCCGATGGCGGCGGCGCGGGAGTTCCTGGCCGGCGACGGTGTCGATAGCGATTTCGTGGTGTTTCTCCCGTCGGGAGCACTTCTGGATGCCGCGGCGCTCGTGCGCATGTCCGCCGCGTTCGAGCGCCAGGAGGACGCGATTGCCGTCTATGGCGACGTCGACGTCGCAAGCGGAGACGGCTCACTCTGGCCGCTGGCGTTTCCGGCGTTCGATTATGAGCGCCTCCTCGAACAAGGCTACTGCGCTCACGTGTTCGCACTACGCCGATCCGCCGCCGCGCGCGCTCTCGACAGCGGTGCCTCCACGCTCTACCGCGTCTTCAATTGCATCCTCGACAAGGACGCAGAGATTGCGGCTGGAATTATCCATCTTCCCGGTGCGATCGCGACGTTGCCGCGGATCGACATCGATGCCGCATGCCGCAGCCTCGTCGCCGCGACGCGAACCCATCTGGCGCAACGGGGCATTGAGGCGGATGTGAAGCCGGGGCGCGGCGTGGCGCTGCCTGCGGTCAGGGCCTCCCGCCGAATGGACCGCGCCCGCGTGAGTGTGGTGATTCCGACACGGAACAGGCACGAACTGCTCGCAGCCTGCCTCGACTCGATCGCGCCGGCACTGCGCAAGCAGGACTCCGAGGTCATTGTCGTTGATAACGAAACCTCCGATCTGGACACGCTCGCTTATCTGTCGTCGATCGATGGTCGTGAGGCGACCGTGCTTCGCGTCCCCGGAGATTTCAATTTCGCGCGCTTGAACAACGTGGCGGCGACTGCGGCGAGTGGTGAGTACCTTTGTCTGCTCAACAACGATGTTCAAGCGTGCGATGACGGCTGGTTCGCGGAGATGCTCGGCCGGATATCGAGCGACGACGTCGGGGCTGTGGGCGCGTTGCTGTTGTGGCCAAGCGGCGTCGTGCAGCATGGCGGCGTGGTGCTCGGTCCGAATTTTGCGGCCGCACATGCGTTCAACGATCGAATGGATGGTGATGCCGGATATGGGGACCTGCTGCGCGCGGCTCATGAATGCAGCGCTGTCACGGCCGCATGTCTGCTGACGCGTCGGCAGGATTTCATCGATATTGGTGGCATGGATGAGTTCCGTTTTCCAGTCAACTTTAACGACGTCGACTATTGCTTAAAACTTCGTGCCGCTGGAAAGCGCATTGTGTTTACGCCGCACGCCAGACTTCTTCACCGTGAATCTGCGAGTCGCGGCAAAGACAAGGATACCGATCGCAAGGCGCGGTTCGAGCGCGAGCTGCACAGCCTGCGAGCAAGATGGGCCGATGTGCTGGCGGCGGATCCATTTTACAATCCTGCATTATCGCTTGATCCAATTCCTTTTTCTGCGCTGGCGTGGCCGCTCAGGTCGATGGAGGCGCGGCGTTGTGATCTGCCGATTCCTTCGGCGGTGCCGCCGGGATTTTAATCAGGCGAATTATTCTTTGTTTTGTCACATCGAAGTCTATTCGCCTTTGAAGTTTCTTTTCGAATTAATGGTCGTGCGAATTTCAGTTGAAACCTTTGTTGTTCGTTACGCGCGACGTAACCGAACATCGTGAAACGCAGCGGCGTGCCAGTGTTGATCGGTCGTTAACGTTGACTCGCGCGTCCCGTTTTTTCATGTTGCCTCCGCTGCAATGCGATAGGTCTGCCAACAAGCCTATAATTCTTCTCAACTCACGCGACTGATCTCGTGACGGGCTAGATGGCCGCGGTATGTAAGGGGTGATACATGGCGACGTACGATCTCGATAGAACTGAGCTCAATCATCTTCTGACACCTAACATCGATCCGGCCGCACGAGCCGCCGTCGTGGACTATCTGTTGAATCACGGTGGGTTCGAAAACAATCAAGGACATGGTTTCTTCGATCTGTTCGATCGCGAAGGTCGTCATGGCGGAGGCCATCACGGCGGTGGTCATCACAACGACCCGACGGTAAAAGTGCAGATCAGCGACGGTACTCAGCCGCTGGATCCGCACGCGCAAGTGCTGGACCTGACATCGGCCACCAACACGGTCACCACGGATGCTGCGCTCAAGGTGATCGTCGAGAACATTTCGGGTGATGCAGACCTTACGGTTCATGGCACCCACGACGTGATGGTTGTCACCGGTGGAGGCGACGATCTCGTCACCCTGCAGGATAGCGGCAACGACGTCGTTCTGACCGGCGGCGGCAATGATACGGTGATCGGCGGCGATGGGCATGACAGCATCTATGGCGGCGCCGGGAACGACTCGCTGGTCGCCGGCACCGGAAGCCATCAATTGCTGTCCGGCGGCGCCGGCGACGACACGCTGATCGGTGGATCGGGTTCGCACGATTCGCTGTATGGTGGCTCGGGCCACGACTCACTCGTGGCGGGTAGCGGCGATCATCAGTTGCTCAGTGGTGGTAGTGGCGGCGGCGACACGCTGATCGGCGGCTCGGGCGCCTGGGATTCGCTGTATGGCGGCTCCGGCTTGGATTCGTTGCAGGCGGGCAGTGGCGATCATCAGTTGCTGAACGGCGGCGATGGCCACGATACGCTGATCGGCGGCTCCGGTGCCTGGGACTCGCTCCATGGCGGTGGTGGCAACGACTCGCTTGTGGCGGGCAGCGGCGATCACCAGTTGCTGAGTGCCGGTGGTGGGCACGACACGCTGACCGGCGGCTCGGGAGCCTGGGACTCGCTTTATGGCGGTGGTGGCAACGACTCGCTTGTGGCCGGCAGTGGCGATCATCAGCTGCTGAACGGCGGTGACGGCAACGACACGCTGTACGGTGGCGATGGTGCCTACGATACGCTGATCGGCGGCGGCGGGCGTGACGTCCTGCATGCTGGAGACGGCGCCCATCAGTTGCTGATTGGTGGCGACGGCAACGATACCTTCTATGCAGGCTCCGGCGGCGACACGCTGATCGGCGGCGGCGGCAACGATGTGTTCCATGTCGGCAACGATGGCAACGACACCATCGATGGCGGTTCCGGGCACGACACCGTCAACTTCGACGACCATGCCTCAACCGATATCGCATCGCTGCACACCAGCGGTGGCCAGACCGTCATTCACTTTACCGACGGACAGATCGTCACCGTCAGTCATGTGGAGAACCTGGTCTTCACCGATACCGACAAGCATCTGTAAGTGCGCGGCATCCGGCCTGCGCGGGAGTGTTCCGGCTACCAAGCCGGGCACTCCCGCAATGGCGTTACCACAACTGCTCTGGATCCTGCAGCGGGATGTTTTTGTCGCTGCAGGGTCCGCACAGACGCAACGGTTATTGCGAGGGTCCTTTGAAAACGAAGCTCTCGTCACCTCTCCTCAATGCGCTGCGGTCGCTGCTGCCGGCCTACACGGCGCTGTTTCTGTTCAGCTTTTTCTGTCCGCTGCTGTATCTCGCATCGCCGATCTACGTCGAGCAGATCTTTGACCGGATCATGTACAGCCGGAGTGTCAACACGCTGTTTGTTCTGGCTGCTATCGCCACGTTCCTGCTCCTGATGTACGCGGTGCTCGAGTGGGTTCGCAAGCAGGCTCTCGGTCGGCTTGCCAATGCGATCGACGAACGGCTCAGCCGCCTGATCTTCGAAACTGCGAATCGCTCAGGTAAGGGAGGGGCTCAGACACGGGCCCCTGCGACGCTCTCGGATTTCAACATGGTGCGCGAATTTCTCTCCGGGAATTCGCTGGCGGCGATATTCGATGCATTCTGGTCGCCGCTGTTCATCATTGTCATGGCCATCGTAAATTGGCTGTTCGGGATCCTGGGGCTGGTGCTGATCGCACTGACCGCTGTTCTCGCGGTGCTCAATCATCGTCTCACCAAGGCGGACATCGGGCGTTATCAGAGGCTGGCGGTTCGGTCGCAGGAGTTCGGCCAGGTGGTGGCGCGAAACTCCGAGACGATTCGTGTTCTGGGAATGCTGCCGCCCTTGCGCGACCGCTGGTACAACCTGCACCTGCGCATGCTGGGGTGGCAATCCGCCGCGACGGGGCGTATGGAGATTTTCGTATCCATCTCGAAGTTCATGCGGGCTTCGCAGATGGCCTTCATCTACACCGTGGGGACGCTGCTGTTCCTCAACGAACAAGTCACGCTGGCCAACACCTTTGTGGCCATGACGCTGATGATGCGCGGTCTCGGCCCGATCGATCAGGTGATTTCGAACTGGAAAAGCTACTCCAGCGTCATCGCGGCGGTGGGCAGGCTGGACGACGTGATGCGCGACGCGCAGGAGCAGGCGCCAAAGGTGTCGCTGCCGCAACTCAAGGGTGCGCTGGTCGTTTCCCGGCTCTTTGCTTACGCGGCGGGCGGTGACAGGCCGCTGCTCAATGACGTGACTTTCAGCCTCGGCGAGGGGCGTGTCCTGGGCGTCATCGGCCCCAGTGGCGCGGGCAAATCGTGCCTTGCGCGCGTGCTGGTGGGAGCCTGGCCGCCGCGCAGCGGCAGCATCGCGATCGGCGACCACGACCTCACGCACTGGAACGAAGACGAGCTCGGTCTTCGTCTCGGCTATATGCCGCAGGATATCGAGTTGTTGCCCGGCACGATCGCCGAGAATATCTCTCGCTTCGACCCCGCGGCGGCGACCGATCCCGACCGCTTCATTGCGGCCGCCGAGCTCGCCGGCATTCAGGACCTGATCCGATCGCTGCCGAGCGGCTACAACACGCTGATCGGATCGAATGGCCACGTACTCTCCGGGGGGCAGCGTAGCCGGATCGCGCTGGCGCGGGCCGTCTATGGCGATCCACGCTTCGTCGTTCTGGATGAACCGAACTCAAATCTGGATTCGCTCGCCGAACAGTCGTTCCTGGCGATGATCCAGAAACTGAGGGCCACGGGCGCGACCATCGTCATCAATACCCACAAGCTCAATATCCTGAACTACTGCGACGATGTCCTGGTGCTGAATAATGGAAGCGTCCAGGCTTTTGGTCCGCGCGACCAGATCGTGAATCGGATACCGCGCTCGACCGCGCCGCCGGCGCTGACGGTCATCGCCGGCGCGCTTGAGAACCAGCGAGGCTAGCCATGGATGGCGAGCGGATCGAACTGCTGCCGGCGCCCGTCGTCCCCACCGACTGGCGCATCATGCTGCGGATCGCCGGGGTGATCATCGTCTTTACGTTCGTTGTGCTGGGCGGATGGGCGGCGATTGCGCCGCTGGACGCCGCGGTGGTCGCGGACGGCACCATCGCGGTGGAATCCAATCGCAAGACCATCCAGCATCTCGAAGGTGGCATCGTCCGGGAAATCCTGGTGCGCGACGGCGACGTCGTTCACGAGGGTGATACATTGGTCCGGCTTGATCCGACGCGGAACGAGGCGGCGGACAAGGGCTATCGCCAGCAGGTCGCGATTGCCGGTGCACTGCTGGCGCGGCTGACGGCGCAGCGCGACATGGCCGATACGGTCGACTTCCCGCTGGATGTGATGGTCCTCAAAACCGATCCGCTGATCGCCAATGCGATTCGTGACAATCAGAGCCAGTTCGAAAATCGGCGCCAGGGATTGTTGCGCGGCACCGAGGTTCTGGAAAAACAGATTGCGCAGGCTCAAGACGAGGTCCGGCAGGCGGCCGTCGATCAGCAGACGGCGCAGAATCAAATCGATTCCATCAATATTGAACTTCCCAATCTCAGGGGGCTGCTGGAAAAAGGCCTGGTTGCCCTGCCGCGCGTGACCACCCTCGAACGCCAGCAAATGCAGGTTCAGGGGCAACTCGATAGCGCAAAGATCGGTATCACCAAGGGCAAGGAAAAGATCGGTGAGTTTCAGGCGCGCATCGACCAGCTGCGCCAGGACTATCGGCAGGAGGGCGCCAACGCCCTTCCCGACGTGCGCAAGGTTTACAGCGACGCCAGGGCGCAATTGACCATCGCGAGCGATGCCTTGCAAAGAATCGAGATCAGGGCGCCGGTGACGGGCGCCGTGCAGCAACTGAAATTTTTTACGGTCGGGGGCGTCATCAAGCCTGGCGATCCGATTCTCGATATCGTGCCGTTGAGTGACACACTGGTGGTCCGCGCCAAGGTGCAGCCAATCGACGTCGACCGCGTTCTGACCGGAGAGAAGGTCGAAATTCGCGTCCCGCAATTCATGAAGTTTGAATCGCGGCCGCTCGAGGGGGTCGTTCGCAGCATCTCGCGGGACAGCATTCTCGATGCGGCGACGTCTGCCACGCCGGGACAACCCTACTTCGCGGTGGAAGTAGCTGTCGACCGCGCATCCATTGCGCCGGACATTCGTGATCGGATGATCGCCGGTATGACGGTCGATACCATTATTCGAACGCAGGAGCGCACAGCGCTATCCTACCTGCTGGCGCCGCTTGTCAATCGCCTCGCCAAATCGATGCGCGAGCGCTGAACAGCGGATTTCGATGGGGCGCCGCGCACGGGGCGAGAGCGCGGACCGCCGGCTCAGGGGCGGTGAGCTTCGACCCGCAGGGCATCGATATCCCACAGCGCGATCAGTTCACTGTCATCCAGCGCAAGGGGAAGGTCGTCGATGGTGATCATGTCCAGCGCCGCCGCCGGCATCAACCGCCGATGGCGCGCCTGCCCCGCGCTTTTCGGCCTGTGCTGTGGTCGCAGATTCTGCAACGAGAAATGGCAGGCAACGGCCACATCGACACTCGTGAAGCCGTGACGCGCCATGGCGCCGAGAGCCGCATGTTCCATTTGCGAGAAACGAGCGAGATCAAGCACATAAAGGACGGTCTCAGGATCTGAGTCGTCCGCATCCGCGCCCGGGAGCGGGACCAGCAGGTCGCCGATCAGATATTGATCGAGCGCCGTCGCAAACGAATCCTGCGCGCGCTTGAGAAGACCGAGCATGCGATGAACTTCCGTCAGCTGCCGGACGGGGCGACCGGTGTTGTCGACCATGGCTGCGCCGGCGGTCGTCGAAAGGCACCCGGAATCGGGGTCGATCATGAGATCGGACAGCGGATCGTCGCCGATATTCGAAGCCTCGAATGGAAAGCAACGCAGCGCAATCGGCCGGTAGGCGCCCCGCCATTGCCCGGCTGCGTCCAGCAACGGGTACGCTGTATATCGCTGGTCGATGATCAGTCCGAGCCGAGGCCTCTTTCCCTCGAAACGAATGGCCATCGGATAATAGCGGCAGGCCAGGTGAACTTCGGTTGCGCTCACCGGTATCCAGCTCACATCGTGAATCCACCGGTCGTCGACCGGCGGGGCCAGACGCAGATGCATCAGTTCGCGGACTGCAACGCGACGGGTCATGATGGCGCCGACACCAGGTGCTGATCTGCTGAGACGTGGGGTGGCGTTTGCGGCACACCTGTTTCGGCCACCGCGGCGGCAGCAAGGTTTCGTTGTCCCTGGAAGAAGTTCTTTGCCGCCGCCAGCAGGACGCCGGCCCGGAATAACGAGATTCGATGCAGAGCGAGCATTTCGGCGCAAGGCCTTCCATATGCTTCCAGCAGCGGGGCGAGCCGGCCATCGTCGAACGCCGACGGACGGATGACCAGAAGGTCCGGAATTTCAACCACCTGACCGTCTATGTCGAATTTGAGGGCCCACGGTTCGAACACATCGAGCTCGGCGAGGTGGCGGTTGATTGCGGTCGTAACCGTGAGATCCTGTGCGAACCGATCAAGCATTTGGAAACGGCTGGTCGTGGCGCGGGACAGCCGATGATGGATGGTCGTGATGGTCGCTCCGATGTCGGTCGGGGCATCGGCAAAGACATCGTCCAGCATTTTCTCGCTGTTCGGGCTAGCCGACTGGGCAGGATCCAACACGAAGGGATAAGCGTGGAGAACGAACGGCAGCAGCCCGCGTGCGGCGGGCGGCTGCGCGCGCTGATCGTGAAGCAGGGCCCGGATGGCGACGAATTCGATCGTCTCCTGTTTGCGCCGCCAAACCAGGGGAAACCACAAGGCGAGCGTCAGGCATTCGGAGTGTACGACCGGGACCACGGCTGCATTACGGACCGGCGCATAGGACAGCGGTGCATAGATACGCCGTCGCAGCACGTCCTTTTCGAGGGCGATCGGGTGTGTGCACAGGATGACATCGGCCGTCTGTCCGCCTGCTGATGAGGTGGAGCGCGGCACGATCAATCCTGGACTTCGGACATATCGAGGCCGACGCTCCGCAGCCTTTGCTGAATGGCTGTCCGGTCAGCGCCGGGCATCAGAGCGAGCGCCCAGAGATCGAAGTTTTGCCGTTTTGTGACGACTTCGGCGAAGCCCGCTTGCAACAGCAGCGCGCCGAGTCGCTCGGCCGTCAGGCCGGAATGATGCGCCATGTGAATATGCCCTGAGGCGATCGACGGCGAATGGCCGAACATCATGTCGAGTGGCGTGATTGGCCCCGCGGCGGATTGATAGACCACATGGTCCGACCCGTGTTCCAAAAACAGCGTCATCACCGTCTCGAGGTCCGGGCAGGTGATGAGCGCAAACCCATCGATCTTGAGGATGCGGCGGAACTCCGTGAGCGCAAGCGGAATCTCGTGGCTGTGGAGGTGCTCCAGGCTGTGCGACGACCAGATCGCATCGAAACTGCGCGCGTCGAAGTGTGCGCGCATGTCGATCATCGAGCCGGCGACATCTGGCTCGACCGCGGGGTCCAGATCGATACGAACCTCCTGCCAATTCGCAGGATCGAACACAACATCAAGCTTGCGGCTGGATTTGGGTCCGGAACCGGCATTCAGCACGCGCTTGGCGCTCGCGTCGAATGGCGCAAAGGACAGTTCCTGTGTGTGATTCCGGAGAGGCATCATGAGATCTTCTCTTACATGAGTTGGAATTTTTTATACGCTGACAAATTCCCGAGAATGCGACTCAACTTCCACCGCGGCACGTTAACCGTTTGTCATCCGCAACCTGAGGTGGCCATGTGCAGTTGCGAAATAGCTGTTGGAACGGACACCATTCCTGACCGAAGATGATCTGAAGGTTTTTGCGTCTGGTCTCGGTGTTGAACGGCCATCCATGTCAAAATTCCTGTTAGATCTCACACGACACTCCGATACGAGCAAGAAACGTCGAAAGACCAAATTCACCCCCAGGGTGATGCCGATGGATTCGTCGATTTCACCAGAAGCCGAAATCGCAGAAGCCGAGGTCGCGCTTGTCGTCGTCGAAGCCCCTCCGATCGCAGTTGTGCTAACCGATGCGCCGCTGTCCAGCGAGTCCCCAGCGGGGACAGCGCCAGCTGACCTTGAATTGCTTTCCAAATATCTGCGATCGATCGGACTATTTGACGAAGAATTTTACAAAATCACGAATCCGGATGTCGTCGCGGTCAACAAGGACCCGTTCGAGCATTTCTATCTGCACGGCTACCTTGAAGGCCGGCGGCCGAATCCGATCTTCGATCCGGCATGGTATCTGACGACGTATCCCGAAGTGCGAACGTCCGGCATGCAGCCGCTACTGCATTACGCCCAATCCGGCGAACGTGAGGGGTGCAGGCCGGCCCCGCTGTTCGATCCTGCCTGGTATCGCAAGACCTACGATGTGACGGACGATCGGAACGCGCTCGCGCACTATCTCAAGAATCGCATTGGTCCATTCAGCCCGATTCCGGAGTTCGATGCGAAGTATTACCTGCAAGCCTACGCGGACATCGCCGAAGCAAAGGTCGATCCGTTCGAGCATTTCATCTTTCACGGCTTCCGTGAGGGTCGCAATCCCTCCAGCGAATTCGACACGAAATTCTACATTCAACGCTACTTCAAGGGCGAAACGACCCAGAATCCGCTGCTTCACTATCTCGAGCATCGCAACGAGCCCGGAATTTTTCCGCGTCCGCCGGAGAACGAAGCAACCATTCCATCGGAGATCAAGCGTTTCACCAAGCCCGGACCGGCATTCGAGGAACTGCGGCCGCTCTCGGCCAAAGCGAAGCCGCGTGCCAAGATCCTCGCCAACTATCTGACCCAGTTCCACGCGTTTCCCGAAAATGACAAATGGTGGGGCACCGGGTTTACCGAGTGGACCAACGTCGCAAGGGGCGTGCCGCGCTTCAAAAATCACTACCAGCCGCGTATCCCCCGCGACCTCGGCTTCTATTCGCTGGAGCACGAGGACACCATGCGCAAACAGGTTGCGCTGGCGCAGGCGGCCGGTGTCCATGGCTTCGTGTTCTACTACTACTCGTTCAACGGCAAGCGGTTGATGGATCGGCCGCTCGAGCAGTTCCTCGAAGCGTCCGATATCGATATGCCGTTCTGTCTGATGTGGGCAAACGAGAACTGGACGCGTCGCTGGGACGGCATGGAAGGCGAGGTGCTGATCTCGCAGGACTATCTGCCCGAGGACGACGAACTTCTGGTGAAGGACTTCGCGCGGCATTTCACCGATCCGCGCTATATCCGAGTGCAGGGGCGGCCGCTTCTTATGATTTATCGGCCGCGATTGATTCCGGACACCGCACACACGATTGCACGCTGGCGCACAATGTTCGCGGAACACTATGATGAAGATCCGATCATCATCATGAGCCAGAGCTTCGATGATTTCGATCCACGCCCGTTCGGGATGGACGGAGCGATCGAGTTTCCTCCACACAAGGTCACCAAGTTCGTGCCGCAGATCAATTCCGAGGCGCAATGCCTCGATGATACGTTCGGCGGTCAGATCTATGGCTATGAGGACGTGGTGCGCTACTCGCTCGACGAGGCGACGCCGCCGTTCCCGCTGATCAAGACAGCGGTGCCGAGCTGGGACAACGACGCCCGCCGGCAAGGCAAGGGGCTGGTGATTCACGGCTCGACCCCGGTAAAGTACGAGGCCTGGCTGGGTGCGCTGGTCGAAAAGGCGCAACGCGAGCCTTTTTTCGACGAGCCGATCGTCTGCATCAATGCCTGGAATGAATGGTGCGAAGGCGCCTATCTCGAGCCGGATCTGCATTTTGGCTCAGCCTACCTCAACGCTACCAGCCGTGCGGTCACCGGCCTTACCCCGAGTACGTCGCGGCCGAAAATCCTGCTGGTTGGGCACGATGCGTTTCCCAGCGGCGCGCAACACCTGCTGCTCAATATAGGCAAGACCCTGCGTACGGCATTCGGGGTCGACATCGAGTTTCTGCTGCTGGGCGATGGTGAAATGGCCGCGGAATACGCTGCCGTCGCACCCCTCACCATTGCCAAGGACCCGCAGTCGCTCGCGGCCAAAATCCAGGGCCTGCGCGAGGGCGGCTTGACCGCTGCGATCGTCAACACGACGGCGTCCGGCAACGTCGCCACGACACTGGCGGGACAGGGTATCCACACGGTGCTGCTGGTCCACGAATTGCCTCGTCTGCTGCACGAAATGAGGCTGGTGTCCTCAGCGCGTGCCGGCATCGACAGCGCAAGTCATGTGGTGTTCGCCTCGACGTTCGTGCGCGACCGGGTGATCGAGGCGCTCGATATCGCCAACGACGGCAAGCTCCTGATTCGGCCGCAAGGCAATTACAAGAATATGTCCACGACCCCCGAGGAAATAGCGGCGCTGCGGCAGGAACTGGAGATTGCGTCGAACGCCGCTGTGGTGCTCGGGGTTGGTTATGCCGATCTGCGCAAAGGATTCGATATCTTCCTGCAGACCTGGCGCCTGCTGCGTACGGTCCGCAAGCCCATCCATTTCATATGGCTCGGGGGCATCGATCCCGGGTTGCGCGAATGGCTCGGCGCTGAAATCGACGAAGCGAAGGCGACCGGTACGTTCCACATGGCAGGCTTCCGTCGCGATGTCGGCGCTTTCTACGAAATTGCCGATGTGTTCGCGCTGGTTTCACGGGAAGATCCATTTCCCACGGTCGCGATCGAGGCGATGCATGTGGGAGTTCCGGTGATCGCGTTCGACAATTCGGGCGGCATTCCGGAATTCCTCAAGGAGACTGGTCTCGGCTATGTCGTGCCTTACGGCGATACGCTGGCGATGGCCGGGCAGTTGCGGGTGCTGCTGACCAATGGTGTCGATCAGGAGGAGCGGGAAAGAACGAGGGAAATTTGCGAAGCCCGCTTCGGCTTTGTGCCTTATGTTCGCGATCTGCTGCATCTGGCCCTGCCGCAGTTGCCGTCGATTTCGGTCGTGGTTCCGAATTACAACTATGCTCACTGTCTGCCGGAACGGCTGTCCAGCATTTTCGATCAGAGCCACCCGGTCGAAGAAATCATCATTCTCGACGATGCATCGTCCGATAACAGCGTTGCGGTGATCGAGACGGTGGCCGAAGATCGCGATCGCGATCTCACGCTGATCATCAACGACGCGAATTCCGGTTCGGTGTTTGCGCAGTGGGCCAAAGCAGTGGAGATGTCGACCGGGGAGTTCATCTGGATCGCGGAGGCCGATGATCTTTCCGAGCCGTCGTTCCTGTCGAGCTTGATTGCGATGATGGCCGCCGATCCAACGGTGTGCATGGGCTTCTGCGATTCCAAGTCGATCGACGCCGATGGACTGCCGGTGTTTGCCGACTACAAAGCCTACTTCGCGACCCTCGAGCCGAATGCCTTGACCAGATCCGAGGTGTTCGACGGTCCTGAGTTCATTTCACGGTTCCTTTCGGTCAAGAACACGATCCTGAATGTCAGTTCGGTGCTGTGGCGGCGCGACGCGCTGAAGCGGGCGCTTGCCGCCTGCCGCGCCGATCTCGGCCGCTACCGGATGGCCGGGGATTGGCGGATCTATCTGGAATGCCTGTCCGAACCCGGGGCCAAACTTGCTTATGTCGCTGATCCGCTCAACGTGCACCGGCGCCATGCCCAGAGCGTGACGCACTCCCTGAAAGCGCAGAAGCATATCGACGAGATCAGCCATATGCACCGCGTGATGCGGGATCGGATGGAACTACCGCGGGCGTCGCTGGTGGCGCAGACGCGATACATCGACGAAGTGACCAAACAACTGCTCGGGGATACCGCAGCGGCAGATTCGCCGCGCAAGGACAAGCGCCGGGACAGGCGTGCGAAAGAAGCGGTGTCGTGAGGCCCGACGCTAATCGGCGTGCCAATCAACCTCGGTGAATGACATGTATGTTCCTCCCTATGCATCTCTGCTCAAGAGTCTCGGCGCCCAGGCCGAGCAGGTCGAGAAATCGGAAAAAATCCCGGTTCCCGCCAGGCTGCTGAAGCTGCTGCTTCAGCTCGCGGTTGCCTACAGCGATTTCGATGAGGAGGGCTATCTTCAGGCCAATCCGGACGTGCGGCAGGCGGTGCAGCGCGGTGAGATCGAGAGCGGTCATCTGCACTATATCGGCTATGGCTATTTTGAAGGCCGCAAGGGCGGTATCGCAACGGTCGAGGAGAATTGGTACCTGCAGAAGTATCCCGATGTCGCCGCCGCTCTCAAGGAGGGGCGGATCAAATCCGCAGGCGATCATTTCAATACCATCGGGGCCGCCGAAGGACGCAGTCCAAGCTCCGACCAAGAGGAAACCGCCGCGCAATGGAAAACCGCGATGGTGGCCTAGTCGTTCATGGGGTTCGTCGACCAGCGAACGGGCTGGCTGGAAAACGCGATAGCGGCGTTAGCGGTTTTTTATCCATGGCTCCACGAAACAATTCGCGGCGCCTTCACGGCGGCCCGAATGCGCCTTCGTTGGTGTTTACTTCATGGATTGCAAGTGAATGTCGCAGGTGCGGCGGTAAGCCGCGGTGTTGCCACGATGGTCGTTTGAGCGAGCGCGACGACAACAAATGCCGAGAGGCCGAGCCATGAATATCTTTCTGTTGGGAGCGACACCAAGGATCACGCTCGAGGCGACGGACTCACCGATCGTCAAGCTCGGCAAGACCGGTGGCAATACCGGGAACCAGATCATCGCACATGCCCTGCTCGGCCAGATCGAATATGGCGAGGTCTCCTGGCAGCATTCCCTTGATCCGCGCGGGATCAAGGAACGCTATGACATGATCGTCATCGCCGCGGCCAATTTCCTGTTCCGCTCATTCGATTTCGGCGGCATGGCGGACTACATCGAGAAGGCCGATCTTCCGGTGGCGATCGTCGGGCTCGGCGCTCAATCGAACACCTATGATCCGAATATCCAGCTGATGCCGGGCACCGAACGCTTCGTCAAGGTGATTGCGGAGCGCGCCGTCAAGATCGGTGTTCGCGGTCCCTATACCCGCGAGGTGCTGGAACGACGCGGCGTGCACAATGTGACCGTGACCGGTTGCCCCTCCTACTACATGAGCGGCTCGCCGACATTGACGCTGACCAAGCGCGATTTCAGCGCGGTCAGGAAGTTCTCGATCAATGCCTCGCGGGACGTCGTGGGACATGCATTCGATTCCGGCAAGATGGCGAAGGTGGTGCGCGACATCTATCACCAGGGCGTCCTGCTGGACGCCGATTTCATCGCCCAAAGCGAGCATGCGGAAATCAATCTCTCGGACGGCGTGCCCGCCGAACGCGGCCGTGCGCTCGACGAGATCGCCCGGTACCTCGACGGCATCGCCGAGGAACAGCGCCTGCGCGCCTGGGCCAGGGATCATGTCCGGGTTTTCTTCAGCGTCGATGAATGGATCGACGCCATTCATGATTACGATTTTGTGTTCGGCAATCGCTTTCACGGCAACATGATCGCCTTGCAGCATGGTGTGCCGGCCTGTGTCGTGTGTCATGACACCCGAACCGAAGACATGTGCAAGTTCCTCGGTATGCCATATGTCAACATTGTCGACATCAGCGCGATCGACGTCAAGGCGCTCTACGATCGTGTCGATTGTGCGGCGCTCGGCGAACGATACAAGACGCTGTTTCCGCAGTATATTGCCTTCCTGCGGGAGAATGGACTGACGCCGAAGCGGGGAGCGTCGCATTTGAGCGCGGCGGAGTAGAGGAGAGTCCGGCCCGGTCGGGATTCATCGGACCTTGCTGGCGGCGATCTGCGTTTCGCCGGTGACGAACGCAGGACGACACGAAGAGGCCTCTATTGCGCGGATGGTTGATCGTCGTGAGCCTGCTTTATATCTCGGCCGCTGCGGCCGAGCAGCCCGTTGTTGTGCGCGCAATATCGCCGCCGGCCGTGGTCTATGAGTGGGCGACGGAGCGTTGCGAGGACAACTGGATTCCGGATGCGCCCGCGCGGGCCTATCGCCGCACCGACGGCAGCCTCGTTGTGATGGCAACGCATTACACCAATGGAATACTTCGGGGGCGCGGGTTCGACGATCTGAAGCCGGACTGTGCCGTGAAAGCCGAAGGGGCCGAGAATCCGGATCCCGCGGCCTTTGACGATCGGTTCTGGACCGAAGCCCTCGTTCCGGGGGCGGACGGCAAGGTGATCGCGTTGGTCAGCCACGAATATCTGGGGGCTCGACACCCGGGGCACTGTGAGGCAGAGGCGTCGCCGGGCCCGCGATGCTGGTACAGCTCGTTGCTGCTTGCCGAAAGCGATGAGAACTCTTTCGCATTCAAGCTGCTGCAGGATGACCGGAAGTTCCTGGCCGCCCCTCCGGCCGCGTTCGATCCCAAAGGCAAGGCGCGCATCGGCTTTTTCACCACCTCGAATGTCATTCGCTCCGGCGACGATTGGCTCTATATGGTCGCCTGGGTCGATCTGCCTCAACTGCACGGAAATTGCCTGTTTCGCGCTTCGGCAGCTGACCCGACGGGCGGCTGGTACGCCCTGCACAACGGCGTCTTCGATCAGCAGTTTCTCAATCCCTACACCAACGGCGCCGCGTCGCGGACCTGCGATATCGTGGGCAAGGGCGGTCTCCTCAACATTCTCCGGTCAGTTGTATGGTTGGAGCACCAGCAACGCTGGCTTGGCGTGTACAATATGTCTGCCGGAGGCAGCCAGCCGGAGGGCATATACTACACGACCTCGATCGACCTGATAAATTGGTCGGCACCGAACCTATTATTCAGGAACGACGAAGCCGCCGACGCACGCGGGTGCAAGGCGGTTTATCAGTATCCTTCGCTCATCGATCACGGCAGCTCGTCGAAGATTTTCGACACGGCGTCGGACGACCTTTACCTGTACATGACACGTTTTAATCAGCAGAGCTGTCGTCGCGGACTTGACAGGGACCTGGTCAGGGTCCGGCTGAACGTGTCGCAATAGCGCGAGAGGGAAGGGATGGACTCGTCGGCCAGCCGGGCTTTCATTCCGATCGAGCGGGCAGCTCTGTCCAACAGCTATGTCCCTCTGGTTGATCGTGATCCCTCGTGCTGCGTGCCCTGGCTCATTAATGCGCACCTCACGGAGGGCAACAAGCAGGTTCATGCGCTTGGTTGTCATGTCTTCAACAATCTGGTCGTAACAGGTCGCGGACATCTGTTCCTGCGTGAGCAGCATCTCGATACGCGGGACGTCCTGCCGAAATACTGGATGGACTTGACCAAAAACGGCGTCGTCGACCTTGCCGCCGAATGGAAGCGGGACGAGATCTATATTGATGATCCCTGCCTGGTATTTATCGGCCATGGCGGTTCGGTGTATGGGCACGTTCTGCTGGAGATGTTTCTCCGGCTGCAACTCGCGTATTCGCTCGGCCTGCGGCGGCTGAAAGTGCTGCTGTACGATCACCTGGCTCCGTGGGCCGTCGCCATCCTCAGGAATCATTTCGCCATCCCGGAGCAGAACTTCATCACCTACCGCCGCGACCATGAGAAGGTCAGGCTCGCCACGGCGATCGTGCCGACGATGTTGCATGTTTCCGATGACTACCACCCGGCCGCCAGTGATATCCAGGCACAAATGCGGGCCGAGCAGCCGTCTTCAACCGGCAGCTATCCGAAGCGGATCGTGATCAGCCGGCAGAAACACAGCAACAAGAATTCGGTGCAGCGTTCGCTCGTAAATGCCGACGAGCTTTGGCAATCCGCGGTCGACACCCATGGCTTTGAGATTGTCTATCCGGAAACCATGGATTTTCGCGCGCAGATCGAGATGTTCGCAAATGCCGAGATCGTCTTGGGAGAATACGGATCGGCGATGCACAACGCGCTGTTCTCGCCGGTGGGCTCAAGCATCCTTTCGGTTGGAACCCTGAGCCTTCATCAGAGCGCTCTGGGTGCCCTCAAGCGCCATCGGCAGGCTTTTTTTACCGCGGTGGACCAGCGCGATCAGCTTAAACAGGAGGCGAGGATGGATTTGTTCCGCCCCTGGCTGGATCGTGTTGTGGCCGCGCTGTAGCATGGCCGGCCGCGTCCCGTGCGCGGCCTCATGCTTTCGCGCACAGACCTCAGCCGGCAGCCGCTTTCGGCTCGACCAGTCCGATCCGGGTGGTCTGGTATCCGCGCTCGAGGATCGCCCGCCACCACGCCTCGTGATCGAGATACCATCCGACGGTTTTCAAGAGCCCGGTCTCGAATGTTTCCTCGGCGCGCCAGCCGAGGTCGTGTTCCAGCTTGCTGGCGTCGATGGCGTAGCGGCGGTCGTGTCCCGGGCGATCGGGCACGAAGGTGATCAGCTTCCGGCGCGGTCCGTGGCTTGATGGCCGCAGGCGATCAAGCAGGTCGCAGATGGTCTGCACCACGTGCAGGTTCTGCCGCTCGTTGCGCCCGCCGATATTGTAGGTTTCCCCGATCCGGCCGTGGTTCAGCACCAGCCGCAAGGCCTTGGCGTGATCCTCGACATAGAGCCAGTCCCGGATGTTCTTGCCATCGCCGTACACCGGCAGCGGCTCGCCCGCGAGCGCCTTGATGATAATGTGCGGGATCAGCTTTTCAGGGAAATGATATGGGCCATAGTTGTTGGAGCAATTGGTCACCAGGGTCGGCAGGCCGTAGGTTTCGTGCCAGGCGCGCACCAGATGGTCGGACGAGGCCTTGCTCGCGGAATAAGGCGAGTTCGGTGCGTAGGCCGTCGTTTCGGTAAACAGCCCCTCGGCGCCGAGTGATCCGTACACCTCGTCGGTCGAGATATGGAGAAAGCGGAAGGCGTCGCGCGCCGGCGGCGCCAGCGTTCGCCAGTGCCGCAGGGCTTCCTGCAGCAAGGTGAAGGTGCCGACGATATTGGTCTGGATGAATTCGCCGGGGCCGTCGATCGAGCGATCGACATGGCTTTCGGCGGCGAGATTCATCACCGCGCTGGGCTGGTACCGCTCGAACAGCGTCCTGAGCGCGGCGCCGTTGCAGATGTCGACCCTGGCGAAGGCGTAACGCGGGTGTCCGTTCGCCTGCGGGATCGAGGCCGGATTCGAGGCATACGTCAGCTTGTCGATGTTGACGACAAAAACGCCGGATTTATCCAGCAGGTGCCGGACCACCGCAGAGCCGATGAATCCTGCGCCGCCGGTTACGAAAACAGTTGAGCCGTCGTAACCCATGACTGCGAGCCCCTGTGCTTTGGTTCTGCGGCAAACGAGCGGTGAACGGACAGCAGATATTGCCCGTAACTGCTCTTTGCGGCGCGTTGCGCGAGTTTGTAGAACTGGTCGATGGTGATGTAGCGCAGACGAAGCGCGATCTCTTCGATACAGGCGATGCGCATGCCCTGGCGCTGTTCGAGGATCTGCACGAAGTGGCTGGCCTCCACGAGTGTTTCGTGGGTTCCGGTGTCGAGCCAGGCGAAACCGCGGCCCAGGACTTCGACATACAGGTCCCCGCGTTCCAGGTAGGCACGATTGACGTCGGTGATCTCGATCTCGCCGCGGGCCGAGGGCTTCAGCGAAGCGGCAATGTCGAGCACGTCGTTGTCGTAGAAATAAAGTCCGGTCACCGCGACGTTGGATTTCGGCGTCAGCGGCTTTTCTTCGATCGATACCGCGCGCCCGCGGCCGTCGAGTTCAACCACGCCGTAATGCTGGGGCGTGTTGACCACATAGCCGAACACGGTGGCTTCTCCGCTGCGCATCGCCGCACGCGACAACAGATCCGGCAGGCCGCTGCCGTGGAAGATGTTGTCGCCGAGAATCAGCGCAACATCGTCGTTGCCGACGAAGTCGCGGCCGACGATGAACGCATCCGCGAGGCCGCGTGGCTTGTCCTGGGTCGCGTAGGACAGATCCTGTCTCTTATACACATCTAGATGTGTATAAGAGACAGGATCTCGAGCTCGCCGCGGGCCGAGGGCTTCAGCGAAGCGGCAATGTCGAGCACGTCGTTGTCGTAGAAATAAAGTCCGGTCACCGCGACGTTGGATTTCGGCGTCAGCGGCTTTTCTTCGATCGATACCGCGCGCCCGCGGCCGTCGAGTTCAACCACGCCGTAATGCTGGGGCGTGTTGACCACATAGCCGAACACGGTGGCTTCTCCGCTGCGCATCGCCGCACGCGACAACAGATCCGGCAGGCCGCTGCCGTGGAAGATGTTGTCGCCGAGAATCAGCGCAACATCGTCGTTGCCGACGAAGTCGCGGCCGACGATGAACGCATCCGCGAGGCCGCGTGGCTTGTCCTGGGTCGCGTAGGACAGATCGAGCCCGTAGTCGGAGCCGTCACCCAGCAGCCGTTCGAACAGCGGCTGATCCTGAGGCGTGGAGATGATGAGGATTTCGCGGATTCCGGCGAACATGAGTGTCGCCAGCGGATAATAGATCATCGGTTTGTCGAAGACCGGAAGCAACTGTTTCGAGACCACTGTCGTGATTGGATAGAGGCGCGTCCCAGTGCCTCCAGCGAGAATGATGCCCTTCATGATCACCCCTTGCGAAGACGTGTATCGATCTCTCTTGCAAGAGCATCGATCTCTCATAACAAGACCCGTGTCCCGAACTCGAAGTTCGCATCACCTGGCGACCTTCTCTGAGTGAACGTCAAATTCGATTAGGACACTCGGAAATTTTAGATCGTAGTGTGGCTTATATTTCAAAAATTCCCCACCACGAGGTCGCCGCGATGTTGAAGAATTTCGGAAACGCCGCACTAGTAATTTTCATACAAGATGGTGAGTGCAAGGGAGCTAAAGAGGTTCGTTAAACTTCGAGCGATGAAGCGATTGTGGAGCAAGCATGCAAGTCATCAAGACCGAGATTCCGGACGTGCTGATCATCGAACCGAAAATGTTCGGCGACCAGAGAGGATTTTTTCTCGAGACATTCCAAAGTGAGCGTTATGTAGCTGCGGGCCTTCGGCAGCCGTTCGTGCAAGATAATCTGTCGCGCTCGGCGTACGGCGTGTTGCGCGGATTGCATCTGCAGAATCCGAAGTCGCAAGGCAAGCTTGTCACGGTACTGCGTGGCAAGGTGCTCGATGTTGCCGTCGATGTGCGCATCGGCAGCCCAACATTTGGGCGTCATGTCTCTGTCGTACTCACCGATGAGAACCGCCGCCAGTTCTGGGTGCCGCGCGGCTTCGCGCATGGCTTTGTCGTGTTGTCGGAGACCGCGGACTTTTTCTACAAATGCGACGAATTCTACAGTCCGGACAATGAAACCGTCGTGCTGTGGAATGACCCTGAGCTCGGTATCGACTGGGGTGTCGCGACGCCGACATTGTCGGCGCGCGATGCCGCCGGCCGTCCTCTCGCCGATATCGCAACATTGCCGCAATACGGGGAGATCTGATGCGCATTCTGTTAACCGGGGTTTCCGGCCAGGTCGGCGGCGCGCTGCAGGCGCCGTTGTGCGCGCTCGGATCGGTCGTGTCAGCCGATCGCAGTCAGCTCGACCTCGCGCAACCCGACATGATCGCGACGGCGCTTGATCGGCTTGCGCCGGAACTGATCGTCAATCCAGCGGCCTACACGGCGGTCGATCTCGCTGAAGACGAACGCGAGCTCGCGTTCCGGATCAATGCCGAAGCGCCCACCGCGATCGCAACCTGGGCCGCACGGCATGATGTTCCGGTGATTCATTTCTCCACCGACTATCTGTTCGAGGGTTCCGGCGCGACGCCGTGGCGCGAGACGGATACGCCGGCGCCGCTCTCGGTCTATGGCGCGAGCAAGCTCGCCGGCGAGCGTGCGTTGCAAGAAGCCGGTGGCAGGCATCTCATCGTGCGCACCTCGTGGGTCTATGCGGCGAAGGGGCGCAACTTCCTGCGCACGATCGCGCGCCTCGCGATTGAGCGGAGGGAGTTGAAGATCGTCGCCGATCAGTTTGGTGCGCCGACCTCCGCGCGGATCATTGCGGACGCGGTGGTGAACATCCTGCGCAAGGAAGTGTCCGGCACCGGCAAGCCGTTCGCGCGTGACGGTGGTGCGGTCAATGTCTCGGCCGCGGGGGAGACGAGCTGGCATGGCTTCGCCTCCGACATCGTGGCAGGCCTGAGACAGCGCGGCGTTGCCGTCGCGGCGGAGCAAGTCACCCCGATCCAGGCTGCGGAGTATCCGACCAAGGCGACCCGGCCACACAACAGCCGGCTCGATCACAGCCGGCTCAACGCGGTGTTTGGCGTGGTGATGCCGACCTGGCAGCAGGCGCTGGCCGCCGAACTCGACCAGCTCGCACCTGAACTTGTCGCGGCCGGGGCAAGTGCACGGGCGCCGCTGGCGTCCTGAGGCCCTCAGCTTTGGTCGCCTTTGTCGGCGGGCACGAAGAACGGTGTCCCCTCCAGTTCGGGTTCGTCGAAGTCCTCGAGCCTGCGCCGCATCACGTCGATGTCGTCGCGAAACAACGACGCGGTGATCGCGGTCGACACCCGCTCGGCGGCAATGTCGACTCCCGGAATATCGCTGGCGATGGCGGTGTGGCTCAGTGTCGCGCCGTGATTGAGCAGATGGATCTGGGCAAGTGTCGGATTGCGTCCGGCCTGGCGGAGTTAAAAAAGCCAAAGTCTTGCTGGGGTGCTGTACGATGGTGGATATACTCGCGCGGGCTTGGATGCTCAGATACTCAAAAGGAAAGAATCGGGAATGCCGCTCAAACATCTTATTGGTCTCGATCATGCCGTCGTCGCCGTCCGCGATCTGGATGCCGCCAGCGCGGCCTGGAAGCGTTTGGGCTTCACCGTGTCGGCCCGCGGCACGCATTCGCCGCATCTCGGCTCCGGCAACTACACTATCGTGTTCTCGGACGATTATCTTGAATTGCTCGGCATCCTGAACGAGACTCCGCATAACCAGGCCACCGTCAGATTTCTCAGGGAGCACGAGGGCATCGAGCGTACCGCGTTCACCACCGACGATGCTGCCGCCGGCGTAACCGAGGTGAAAGCGCGCGGCATTGCAGCCGACGGCCCGGTGCATTTTGGCCGTCCGGTCGATCTGCCCAACGGCGGCAAGAGCGAGGCGAAGTTCAACATCTTTCGATGGCCGGTCGATGAGGCGCCGGGTGGCCTGCGCATCTTCGCCTGCCAGCATCTGACGCCGGAGGCGGTCTGGATTCCCGAACTCAGGACTCACGCCAACGGCGCGAAACGTCTGGTGCGGATCGAGGTGCTGTCGGCCACGCCGAAGGGTGCCGCCGCGCAATTATCGGGCTTGATCGACCAAGGTGTCATCGAGACGGCGGATGGATACCGGGTCGCATCCGGCGGCACGCGAGGGGAATTTCTGTTCTATGATGCGGCCACCTTCGCGAAACGTTATCCGGGCGCTGTGCGCAAGGGCGCGGTCGCGAGTGGTGCGGTAGCGATCGTCATCGCCACCGACGATATCGCCAAGGTACGTAGCATCGGCGGTGCCGTGGCCCATGGCGACGCGGTGAGCGTGCCGGCCGCAGCAGCCAACGGCGCAATCCTGAGTTTTGTGCCGCAATGAGCGGCGAACCCCTGCACTCGTGCACTGCTGGCCTCGATCCCCGGCCGCGACTTCCGCCGGGGACCCACGGCCGTGGTGGCCTGATCCGGCCTTACATCGCTGCTGCGACAGCGATCGACGGCGCGTCGGTGGACAAGGCCAGCGGCGCTGGCGGTTGATCCTGGTTCCGGTCCTGGCTCGCTGTTGCGGGCGCCGTCGCGGTCTTGGTCGCCGGCACCAGCTGGAACTGAAAGCCATGCAAGGTGATCGTGGGGTTGATGCCGCGAAAATCGTCCTGGAAGGCGCGCACCCGCAGTTCGAGGTCGGCCTGGGAGATGTCCGCGGGAATGTCGCAGGCCGACAGATACATCTGCCGGGTGCTTTTGCGGGCGCTCCAGGCGATCGGCTGCACCGGCATCGGCTCAGCGCGGTTCGCCAGTTCCTTGGCCAGCCGCCAGAACAGATAGGCCAGGCGCACGAAGGCGATCTGCTCGAGCTCGCGCACCGCGATGTTGTCGGGAATGATGAAGGTTTCCGTTCCGATGATTGCTCCGGAATCGACACGCTCCGTCATCAGGTGCGCGGTCGCGCCGAAGGTGGTCGCGTGCTCGTAAAGCGCGAAGTGAGCCGGCGCCCATCCCGGATAATCCGGCGGCCCCGGATGAAAATTGTAGGCGCCATGTCCGAGCGCATTCAAGATCCGCGGCGGGACGATCACGCCGGTGGTGAAGGCGATCAGGCGGGTATGGCCCAGGGACTGCGGATCGATCGCTTCAAGGTCGTCGGCCGTCAGGGCGAAGCGGAACGTGAGCTGCGGATTGTGCTCCCTGAGCAGCAGGCTCAGCGCCTGCTGCTGTTGCTCCAGGCCGGTCAGAAGGATGATCTCTTTGAGCATGGTCTCTCGGTCTTGTTCAGCGACTTTTATGGATGCGCGAAGGTTCAGGTCTGAAACGGCAGGTCCGGTCCGTCGGCCGGGCGTCGAGGCGTGAGCGCCACGACGTGTCCACGGGCGGGTTTGCCGGCGGAGTCGGCGAGCCTGCGAAACAGGTTGCCGGACACGCTGGCCGAGGGCGCGAGTTCGAGAACGCGATGGTTGGCGGAGGTGGCCACGGACGTTGCCGCCTTGACGTCGTCCTGCCAGGGGCACAGCGACAGTTCGAGATGGCTGAA
>BFBZ01000018.1_pt51 | contig 29681 bp, 24 predicted proteins | sample 1888401 | NCBI WGS metagenome assembly BFBZ01 (sample SAMD00112614, study PRJDB3348) | symbiont metagenome | host: Chara braunii
ATAGAGCAGCAGGCCGGTGACCGCGAATAGCGGCATCGTTGCGGCGGCCAGCATGAACAGAATCCGGCCGGGCCAGCCGAGCATGCTGCCGCGATGAATATCGAACACGCGCGCCAGCACCCGCTCACCGGTGGACTTGTCGGCATAGCGCTCCGCTGCGATCAGCCGGCCCGTGCCGGCATCGATCCGGAACTCGTCGCGGATGTCGTGCGTCTCGTCGAGCCAGGATCGCACCCGYACAGCGGYCGCGCCGCCCGCAGGCAGCATGAGATCAAGCGTGATGTAGCGGTCGCCAGCCTCGCGCAGCGCGGTCGCCCAGAYCAGGTCGAGCGCCAAGGGCTGCTGCGAGGCGGGACTGGCATCGCGCTCGCCACGCGCCGGCTTCGGCGCAGCAGGCGGCTTCGKGCTCAACAGCCAGGTGAGTCCGTCTTTGTACCAGACRTAGGAGTATGACAGACCCGACAGCGCGATCACCAGATAGATCGGCAGCAGCCAGGTGCCGATCACGCTGTGCAGCGAGCGGTGCAGGCCGCGCCCGCTCAACCGCCATTGCGGCTTCAGCCACAACGCCGCGCTGCTCGCCCGCCGCGGCCAGCGCAGCACGAGGCCGGAGATCAACAGCACGATCAGCCCGAGCACCGTCGCGCCGGTGATCTGGCGGCCGGCGCCCTTGCCGTCGCCGGGCAGCAGCAGCCAGCGATGCAGCCGGCGGATCGTGGCGAAGAAGCTCTCGCCGAGCGGCGTGCCGAGCACGCGCCCGTCATAGGGATCGACCAGCACGGAGGCGGGATGGCCGCCATCCTCGCTGCGCGCGAAGCGGACCCTGACGGCTGATGTCGGATCGCGCGACAGCGAGAGCGCAGCGACCTTGCCGAGGGCCGGATCGGCCTGGAGCCGGGCAATGAGCTCGGCCGGCGCCAGCGGCGCCGCATCGCGCGCGACGACATGGGCGAGGGCGCCGTTGAGCCCCGCCTGGATCTCGTCCTCGAAGCTCATGATCGCGCCGGTGACGCCCATCACCGAGAGGATGAGCGCCGCCGCCAGCCCCACAATGGAGTGGATCTGCAGCAGAGCCGTCTTGATGTGTGATGTCGTCAAAGGAAGCTCCCTTCTGCCTGTCTTGCGAGTTGTCGAACGGCGCGATCCTGCCGGCTAGAATTTGACGGTTGCGGCCAGCGAGACCCGCCTGGCATCGCCGACCGCGACGTTCAGGACGCTGTTGGCCGACGGGTAGTAGACGTTATCGAACAGGTTCTTGACGTTGAGCTGGTAGATCACCGGCAGGTTCTGGTGCTTCGTCTCGTAGGTCGCGAACAGATCGGCGACCACATAGGACGGCATCACGAAGCTGTTGGCGGCATCGCCGGCGCGGTCGCCGACATAGCGCGCGCCGCCGCCGAGCCTGAGCTTGCCGGGCACAGCAGCGCCGAAATCGTAGAMGAGATACAGCGAGGCRGTGTTGAGCGCGACATTCTGCAGCCGCTTGCCGCGGTAGGTCGGGTCATCGGTGACCCGCGCATCGGTGTAGCCATAGCTGCCGATCATGCTCCAGGCCTGCGTCAGCCTGCCGGTGACGTCGACCTCGGCGCCGCGCGAGCGCACCTTGCCGGCGGTGGTGTATTCGAGCACGTTGCTGGCATTGAGCTGCGACACCAGCACATTGCTCTTGTCGATGTCATAGACCGCGATGGTGCCGGACAGCCGCTTGTCGAGATCGAATTTGACGCCGGTCTCCCAGGACGTTCCTTGCTCAGGCGCGATGTTGGAGCCGAGCACGACGCCGCCGCTCAGTGGCGCGATGGTCCAGTTCGGCTTCAAGGATTGCGTGTAGCTGGCATAGAGCGAGAGCTGGTCATTCAGCTTGAGAATGGCGCCGCCGAGCGGCAGCACCTTGTCGGCGGCCACGTTGGTGTTGGCCTTGAAGGGCCGGCCGCGGCCGGCGATCTGCTCATAGTCCATGTAGCGCACGCCGCCGATCAGCGCGAGCCTGTCGGTGAGATGCAGCGTGTCCTGCAGAAACAGGGAGTACTGACCGAGCTTGTCGGTCTGTTCGCTGTCGGTCGCTGAGATCGTCGTGCCCGGCTGGAYCAGGCCGTAGACCGGGTTGTAGATGTTGAACGGCGTCGAGACGGTCTGGCGGATCAGGTCCTGGCGGTAGATCGTGCGATATTGCGCGTCGCCGCCGAACAGCACCTCGTTGCGCAGGCCGCCGAGCCAGAAGCTGCCCTGCACATAGGACGTGCCGTAGCTGACCCGGCTCAGCGAGCCCCAGGTGCCGTCATTGCTGCGCGTCTCCAGGCCCGTGGTCGCATTGATCGCKGTGATGCGCAGCTGGTTGGCGCTGAAGGTCTCGGTGTTGTAGCTGTAGGCKGCGGTGAGCTTCCAGTCGTCGTTGAGCTTCTGCTCGACCGAGGCCTGCACCAGGTCGGATTGCCCCCACATGTTGTTGAAGGGTTCATCGAGGCGACGCGTGGCGGGGATCGCCAGCGGCGCGCCGTTGACGAAGGCGGTGCCGCGATCGAATGGGGTGATGAATTCGCGGTGCTCGTAGTTGAGCTGCACCGTCGTCATGTCGCCATACCAGGCCAGCGACGGCGCCACCAGCATCTCGCGATGGCGGCCGAAATTGCGCCAATAATCCTCGCTGACGCCATAGCCGATGAAGCGATAGGCCAGGCCGCCATCGCCGATCGGGCCGGTCACGTCGATGGTGCCATCCGCACCGGTTCTGTCGTTGGCATAGGCCGAGCCGAGCAGCGTGACAGAGCCGTGCTGATACAATTCCGGGCGCTTGCTGATGGTGTTGACGATGCCGCCGGGATCCATGATGCCGTAGAGCAGCGACGCCGGCCCTTTCAGCACCTCGACGCTCTCGACGGCGGCGTTGAGGCTGCGGCCCTGGACCAGCGGCATGCCGTTGCGCATGATCGAGCCGTCGCGATTGTCGCCGAAGCCGCGCCGCATCACCGCATCCTGCGTGCCGGCGAGCGTGTTGGCCTGGGTGACGCCGCTGACATTGGCGAGCGCATCGTCGATGTTGCGTGGCAGTTGATCCCTGATCACCTGCTCGGGCACGACATTGACGGATTGCGCGGTGTCGAGCGGCGAGGCGCCGCTGCGCAGTGTCGTCGCGCTCGGCATCGCGCGGTAATTGAGCTTGGCCGCATTCAGCACCACGGCTTCCGCCGCGGCGCGCTCCGCCCGCGTTGGCATCGGTGGCGGCTGCATGGTGCGGCGCGACGGCGTGGCGCGCGCCTGACGCTGCGGCGCGCTGGACGATGTCGCGGGTTTGCGCTTCGGCGCCGGTGCATCCACCGTCACCGCCGGCAGCGTCGCTTGGGCATGGAGAGAAGAGGAGCAGACCAGGTCTGCGGTCAGGGCACTCACGAGCGCGATCGCGCCACACATGCCGGTTCGCGCGCGAGCATCGCGCCGGCCTTCATCGTCCATCATCGTTCACTGCACTTCCAACGTCGCGCCGTTCAAGCGAACGGTTTGCTTGAGGTGAGCTCTAGCAATGCAGTGCAGCCAAGAATACGTCGCGCGCCGTTGAATCCCTCTAAGTCGTGCGGTGCCGAAGTGTTCGAAATGCTGCGAAGCTGCGCCGGCGCGCGGCGACTTTGCGTCATCGGCCGTGGCTGATCACGGCTTGCGCACAGCGTCCTGCGGACGCGTGCAAGTCGTGCAGATGAAGGAGACCGCGGCGCGCACGACAGCGCTCCAGCCACTGTGGATGACGCGCCGCCGGTCTCATTTTTCGGGACCAGGCGCCGGCTGATGTCAGCGCTTCGGCGTGATCGTGCCGGACTGCGCGCTCATCGTGCCCATGGTGCCGTTGTCGGTTGCGATGACGTCTACTGTGCCGCGGCGAGCTCCAGCTCGGCCGGCTTGCTCGGTCCGGTCAAGGGAATGTCGAGCGTGATGCGCGTGCCCTGCTGCGGCTCGCTGTCGAGCTCGATCCGGCCGCCGAGCGTGGAGGCCACGAGGTTGAAGGCGATGTGCAGGCCGAGGCCGGCATTGCCTTTCTCGCGGCGCGTGGTGAAGAACGGATCGAACACCCGCCCGCGGACATGGCCGGGCATGCCGACGCCGTGATCGGCGCACAGGATGCGCACAACGCCATCGGCGGGCGGCGCGACCTCGACAGTGAAGAGGCCGCTGACCTCGCCGGGATAAGCGTGCGTCGCCGCATTGAAAGCGAGGATGCTGATGACCTGTCCGAGCGCGCCCGGATAGCTGGTGAGCACGATGCCCTCGGGGCAGGACAGCGCGACCGTGAGGCCTTGCCGYGCCAGCAGTGGGCGGAGCTTGGCGATGTGATCGGCCATCCAGCCCTGCAGTTCGWACCTGTGCAGCGCCTCGTTGGCCTGGTCGACGGCGACCTGCTTGAAGCTGTGCACCATCTCGGAGGCCCGATGCAGGCTCTGCGTGGTCAGCTGCAGGCCCTCCTGCAGCCGCGCGACGCCCTTCGCCAGGTCCGAGCGTCGCACCAGTCCGCCGCCGAGCATGCGGGCGATCGTCTGGACGTCGCCTTCCATCGCGGTCGACGTCGTGAGCGCCAGCCCCAGCGGCGTGCTGACCTCGTGGCCGACGCCGGCGACGAGCTGGCCGAGCGAGGCGAGCTTCTCCGCCTGCACCAGATGGGCCTGGGTGGCATGCAGATCGCGCAGCGAAGCCTCGGAGCGCTCCTTTTCCCGCTGCAGCGCCTCGGCGGTGCGGAACTGCTTGCGTGCCTGGTACTCGCGCGCCCCGACGGCATAGAGCGAGAGCAGGCAGGCATTGCCGACCAGCGAATGATCGATGAAGCGCAGGCCCGGCGGCAGCGGCTCGGCCGCAAGACTCTCGGCCACCGCCAACGCGCTCCAGCTCGTCGCACAGAACGTCGCGTAGGAGCCGATGCGCAGCGGCAGCATGGTCGAGACGAACAGGATGACGATGATCATGCCGGCGGCGGAGTAGGTGAAGCCCGAGGGCAGCACCCAATAGATCGTCGGCAGCACGCAGCCGGGGATGACGCAATAGAGCAGATGGATCGGCTCGGCCCATTTGCGGGCCGGCGTCGACAGCAACGCCGTCAGCGGCAGCAGCACCAGCACGGCGGTTCCGCCGCGGATCGCAAGCGTGGTCGGCACGATCTCGGGATACAGCACCCAGTCCCACAGCGTGTAGCCGGCAAAGGTGAAGGCGCCGAGCACCATCGCGATCTGCGTCCAGCCGGTGCTGCCGCGGACGTAATGGTCCACGAAACGCCGCTCCTCGACGGCATCCTCGAAACGCAGCCCCAGCCGCTCCAGCAATCTCAACATGATGCCACCGCAATCGAAAAACGATCCCCCGCCGCGGCGTGGGAGCCGCGACGGGAGGGCAGACATACACGAGATGAGTCCGTTGAGAAAACGACGGGAGATCGCATCCGCCGCCTGCGGCACGCGCAGCGTTATTAGAACGGTTCCAAATCCTCYCACGCGGCATGCAACAGCACGATGAGGGCATTKATCCAGTCGCCCGGCGGGGAGACGAACATCGTGGCKGTCTCAGAATCTCATGGCAGCGCTTGCCCCTCGACGGCAAGTTCCTTGCCGTATCGCCCCTTCGTCTTGAAGGTCACCTTGTCGCCATCGAAGCTGAGCCGCCAGTTGCGCTCTTCGCCCTGGCCGATGAACTGCACGTCGATCGCAAACGTCGTCGCGTCGATCCAGCTGCCCTTCATCGCCCGATAGGTGTAGGGCTGCCACGGATGGGGTTGCGCCGTCTTGCGATAGGAGCCGTCGAGGCCGATCGGGCTCTGCAGGTGTAGTGTGCCGCTACCGCCGCCTTGCCGTGGAATGTCCCACGCGACATGCGGGTCGGGTCCTGTGAGGTCGAGCGTGATCGCATTGATGCCGAGCGGGCCCGGCGGGAAGCTGAAGGTCTTGCCCGAAACGGCCGCCGCGATGTCCGGCGCAGCTCCGACCGTGCTCSGTGTCTCCGTCGCGGCATCGCTGACAGCCGCGGCCAGGGCCGCCGTCGCTTCGGGCGCGGCGGGCAGGGCCTCGCTCGATTTCACCGTCGCCAGGATATCGTTCGCGAGCTTGCGGAAGGGACAGAAATTGCGGGCGGTCATCACCGCCACGATGTCGGCATCGGGCAGCACCATGATGAGTTGGCAATGATAGCCCACCGCCATCACCACGTTGCGGTCCGGCAGGGCCCAGAACTGATTGGCATAGTGCAGGCCCGGRTCGAACGTCGCGTTCATGCTGGTGGTGGCGTGGTTGACGGCCTCGATCCAGCCGGGCGGCAGCAATTGCTGCCCGCCCCAGCGGCCGCCGCGTAGATACAGATAGCCGATCCGCGCCATGTCGCGCGGCCTCAGCGCCAGCCCGAAGCCGCCGCTGGAAATTCCCTTGGAATCCTTGAACCAGGCGTGCTCGGTGATGCCGAGCGGGGCGAACAGTCGCTCTCTGGCGAAGTCCTCCGCGCTGCGGCCGGTCAGCTTGGTGACGATGGCGGAGAGCAGATGCGAGTTGCCGCTGTTGTAGTAGAAGGTCTCGCCCGGCGCATGCGCCATCGGCCGGTCGAGAATGTACTGCACCCAATCGGGGCTCCGACCCATCTCGAACAGTGATCGCTCGGTGCCGCCATTGTAGCCTTCGTCCCAGTCCAGGCCGGAGGTCATGTTGAGCAGATGCTGCACGGTGAGCGCCTGCTTGCGCGCATCGACGTTGTCGATCTGGCGGTCCTTGAACAAGTCGAGCACCGGATGATCGAGGCTGTCGAGCACGCCGTCCTTCTGCAGCATCGCGATCAAGGTGGCGACCACCGCCTTGGTCGCGGAATTGATGATGTGCAATTCGTCCGATTTGTAGGGCGCGTAGGAGGCATCGAGCACGATGCGGCCGTGGCGCGTGATCAGCAGGCTGTCGAACCTCAACGCCTTGCCGGCGTCGACGAGCTTGGCCAGCGCCGCCGAATCCATGCCTTCGTCCTCGGGCGTGGCGACCGGCCAGTCGGCTTGCGGAAAGCCGGTTCGGCTCGCGTCATCGGCGGCCGCCTGGCGGAGGGCGAACAAGTGGAGGGTGAACAAGCCGGCGAGCAGCAGAGCCGCGACCCGGACGCTGGTCCTGACACGCAACATCCCGCATTCTCCAAACAGCGATGCGGGTCATGGTATCAGAAAACCATGACTCATCAAAGATTGTGTGACGATCATGGCGCATGCCGCAAAAGCGGCGTGTTGCCGTGGCAAAGACTGCGATCTGTCGATCTCGGCAGATCATGCAGCCTCCTATGCCCGGACCAGCGCGGTTCGCCGCTTTTCTCGTTGTCAGATTTGCGCTTGCCGCTCTGCTCGCCGCTGTCGCGCGGCCAGTCTTTGCCGAYAACGAACGCGTCATCGCGGTGCCTGCGATTCGAGCGCTGGCGCCCGAGGTCAGCGACGACGCCGCGCGCGTGACGGCCGAGATCCGTCAGCGGCTGAAGGCGCTGCCGTTGTTGCGCATCGTCGATGGTCCGCCGGTCCTGTCGACCTATGAGGATCGGGTGCCGCAGTTTGAGGCCCGGCTGCAGGAGCAWGTCGATCTCGTGCTGATCGGCATTGCGTCACTGCTTGCGGATGGCCGCCACACGATGCTGCTGCGCGTCTGGAAGGCGGACGGCCGYACTCAGCTCGTCGGCCAGCAGTACGTTTCCGGAGCCAACCAGCTCGTGGAGGCCGAGATCGCGGACGGGCTTTGCGGAGCGCTGGCGGCCGCTCTGCAACAAGAGAGAGCACCGGCGCCGCGGTGAACGTTGGATGTCCCTGGATTGTGCGTATGCATCGGCGGCTCGTCAACGGCTGCGGGAACCACCGTTCACTCGGCCCAGCGCTCACCCCGCCCAATGCGCCCGCAGCGCGGCGGCGATGCTCTGCGGCCGCTCGACGATGCTCCAGTGGCCGGCGTCCTGCTCGACATGCAGCGGCGCGCCATGGCGTTGTGCGAAGCGGCTGAGCGTGTCGAGCGGCACGTAAGGGTCTTGCGTGCCCGAGATCACGAGGCCACGCGGCGGCAATTGCGCCAGCCGCTCGATCCAGTCGCCGCTGAAGCGCAGCCCATCGGCGGACCGATAGAGCGCGAGGATCGACCGCCGCATCGGCGCGCGCCACGCGGCGGCTTCGTACGCCGCCAGGTCCGCCGGCAGCCCGCTCTGCCGGAACATGCGCGCCATTGCCCGCCGCGACGACAGCGCCATGAAGATCTCGCCCAGCACGGGCGTGTTCCAGATCCGCGCTATCAAATGGCCGCGATAGCCGGGATCGAGTGCACCGCCGGCAACAGCCCAGGAGCGCACCAGCTCCGGCCGCAGCGACGCCGCGCGCAGCACCAGCAGTGCGCCCCAATCATGCCCGACCAGATCGAGCGGCCCGAACGCCGCATGCTGCGCCTCCATCAGCGCGACGAACCAATCCGCGTAGTCGTCCTTGCTGCCGCCGAAGCCCGCCGGCRCCTCGCCGCAGAAGCCGGGCAGGCAGGGCACCGCGACGGTCTCGCCGAGCGCCGCGATCAGCGGCCCCCAGATCGCAGGCGTGTCCGGCACGCCGTGGATGAAGATGCGGTTGGTCATGGCGCTTGTTACCGTATCATCCGTGAGCTTCGGTCCGGCGCGAAATTTATATTTCTTTTTTTCAGAARTCATGCTTATCTYTCGCCATCCCGCCTCGTCGAAGAGGGACGTACGCGTCGTCACGATACGTGGAGTGCGGGGAGCGATGGCCGTGAGGCGCCAGTGGACGAGTGGTGTCCTTGCGGGCGACGAAGTCGTGTGGTCCTGACACCCCGATGCTGGTGTCAAGCCGGCGCCGTTCATGACGCGCGCGCCGGTGACGGGGGCAATCAAGCCGGTCCCGAGGAGAGCGCGAAGTAAGTCGCAGAGCGGTTGCGCAGGGAAGGCCGGGAGTCCTGGCCGATCCTGTGGTTCCTGCCCCGTACACTTCTTTCACGCACGGGGGCCGCGGGCGTCGGCAGACGCTCGGTCTTCCCTGCACCCTCGATCGACGAGGGTTTAATGTCGATGATCAGCCCGGGCATGATCGTGCTGCGGGAGCGGAGAGGTGTGTTTGGATGCGGGCTGTTTGCCGATGTTCGGCGAGAGTGAGGCGTGSAACTGTTGCGTCAATCACCGCCGTCRTTGCGAGCGCAGCGAAGCAATCCAGGGTGGTGCGCGGGACTGTGGATTGCCTCACTGCCTCACTGCGCCACTGCGCTCGCAATGACGCGGATAAAGCGGGGTTCCACGCTAGCTGTCATCGTCCGCGAAGGCGAAGGCGGACGATGCAGTATTCCAGAGCCCGTTATGGTTGACCCGAGAGGCCGCGGCTTGCTGGATACCCGCCTTCGCGGGGTATGACGGCAGCGGATGCGGCAGTGGGTGGCATGGCCCGGGCCAAAAGGGAGCAGGGGCTCATTACGTCATATCTCCTGACCCTTATTCGGCGTTGCGGGACCCTCTTATTCCCGGTAAAAGCTCCGGTGAGGGCGCCTCGGCAACAATCCGTCAATGGTTTTGCCGCACAGTTTTCGTGTTCTCGCAAAGGGTTTGGCAATGCTGATTCGCAGCGCAGAGATCGAGGCCATCGCCGGGGCAGACGCCCGGTCGATCGCGCTCGCCGCGCTGCAGCCCGCCGGCCTGATCGGCGCGATCGAGCTTCTGCTTCTTAGCTGCCCCTGAGGGCCGGCTGGGCGGGATGCGCCTGGGCACTCAGGGGGTTGCTTCGACAGCRGAACACCCTTCAGCGCCCAGTTGATCAGAGATCCTGACAAACATGCGCACCACCCGACAATCCGAGGAATAGCAGATGTCCAGCACCACCCCGTCCGACAAGGACCGCGTCGTCATTTTCGACACCACTTTGCGCGACGGCGAGCAGTGCCCCGGCGCCACCATGACGTTCGAGGAGAAGCTCAACATCGCGGCCATGCTGGACGGCATGGGCGTCGACGTCATCGAGGCCGGCTTCCCGATCGCCTCSGACGGTGATTTCGAGGCGGTCAACGAGATCGCCAAGCGCACCCAGAACGCCGTGGTCTGCGGCCTGTCGCGCGCCGGCGCCAAGGACATCGACCGCTGTGCCGAGGCGATCCGCCCGGCCAAGCGCGGCCGCATCCATACCTTCCTGTCCACCTCGCCSGTGCACATGAAGTACAAGCTGCAGATGGAGCCGCAAGCCGTGTTCGAGCTGGTGGTCTCCTCGGTCACCCGCGCGCGCAACCACACCGACGACGTCGAATGGTCGTCGGAGGACGGCACCCGCACCGAATTCGATTTCCTGTGCCGCTGCGTCGAGGCCGCGATCAAGGCCGGCGCCACCACCATCAACATCCCGGACACYGTCGGCTACGCCGTGCCGGAGGAGTATTACGACCTGTTCAAGCGCGTGCGCGAGACGGTGCCGAACTCCGACAAGGCGGTGTTCTCGGTCCACTGCCACAATGACCTCGGCATGGCGGTCGCCAATTCGATGGCCGGCATCCGCGCCGGCGCCCGCCAGATCGAGTGCACCATCAACGGCATCGGCGAGCGCGCCGGCAAYGCGGCCTTGGAAGAGGTCGTGATGGCGATGCGCGTRCGCAACGACAAGCTGCCGTTCTGGAACAAGATCGACACCACGCAGCTGACCCACGCCTCGAAGGTGGTGTCGGCGGCGACCTCGTTCCCGGTGCAGTACAACAAGGCGATCGTCGGCCGCAACGCCTTCGCGCATGAGAGCGGCATCCACCAGGACGGCATGCTGAAGAATGCCCAGACCTATGAGATCATGCTGCCGGAGACGGTCGGCGTGAAGCAGACCTCGCTGGTGATGGGCAAGCATTCCGGCCGCCACGCCTTCATCCACAAGCTGGAGGAGATGGGCCACAAGCTCGCCGGCAACCAGGTCGAGGACGCCTTCGTCCGCTTCAAGGCCCTGGCCGACCGCAAGAAGCACATCTACGACGAGGATATCGAGGCGTTGATCGACGAGGGCATGGTGAGCGCCCATGACCGCATCAAGCTGCTGTCCTTGAGCGTCATCGCCGGCACCCGCGGCCCGCAGCGCGCCACCATGAAGCTCGAYGTCGACGGCGTGACCAAGATCGAGGAGAGCGAGGGCAACGGTCCGGTCGATGCCGTGTTCAACTGCATCAAGTCGCTGGTGCCGCACGAGGCCAAGCTGGAGCTGTATCAGGTCCATGCCGTGACCGAGGGCACCGACGCGCAGGCYGAGGTCTCGGTGCGCCTGTCGCAGGACGGCCGCTCGATGACGGCGCGCGCGGCCGATCCGGATACGCTGGTGGCGTCCGCCAAGGCCTATCTCGGCGCGCTGAACAAGCTGGTGATGAAGCGCCAGCGCGATGTGGCGCAGGGCGCGGCGGCCGCRGCTGCAAGCTGATGTGACCAGGTCATTCGGGGCACCGCAAAGCGGCTGCCCCGAAATGGCGAAGCGGCCGGGACGAAGAAGCGGGGGACAATCATTGTTGCGCTGCAGCGTGGGGAATCCCGTGTCTGCGGCTAACGGTCAATGGTAATCCGTCCCGCGAGCCGCTAACAATGCCCGTGGCATACAAAGCGGGGGCGTCATTGCAATGCCCCCCGAAACGTCGGGAGGACACCTTGCAGCAGTTCAAATTCCGCCAGCTCAGCTTGAGCCATGTGATCGCAACCGCCGCCTCGCTGGCGGTGCTCGCGCTGACCGGTCCGGCCATGGCGGCCGACAATCCGATCGTGATCAAGTTCAGCCATGTGGTGGCGGCGAAYACGCCGAAGGGGCTCGCGGCCGACAAGTTCAAGGAACTGGCCGAGAAGTACACCGACGGCAAGGTCAAGGTCGAAGTCTATCCGAATTCCCAGCTCTACAAGGACAAGGAAGAGCTCGAGGCGCTGCAGCTCGGCGCGGTGCAGATGCTGGCGCCGTCGAACTCCAAGTTCGGTCCGATCGGCATCAAGGAATTCGAGGTGTTCGATCTGCCCTACATCCTGCCGGACCTCGCCACCTTGCGGAAGGTGACCGACGGGCCGCTCGGCGCCAAGCTCTTGAAGCTGCTCGAGCCGAAGGGGATGATCGGGCTGGCCTATTGGGACAACGGCTTCAAGCAGATGACCGCYAACAAGAAGCTCGTCGATCCCGCTGACTACAAGGGCATGAAGTTCCGCATCCAGTCCTCGAAGGTGCTGGACGCCCAGTTCCGCACCCTCGGTGCGATTCCGCAGGTGATGGCGTTCTCGGAAGTGTACCAGGCGCTGCAGACCGGCGTCGTCGAYGGCCAGGAAAACACGCCCTCGAACATCTACACGCAGAAGATGCACGAGGTGCAGAAATACATCACSCTCACCAATCACGGCTATATCGGCTACGTCGTGGTCGTGAACAAGAAGTTCTGGGACGGCCTGCCGCCGGACATCCGCGCCGCCTGCGACAAGGCGATGAAGGAGGCGACCGAATACGGTAACGGCCAGTCAGCCAAGGAGAATGACGACGCGCTGGAAGAGATCCGCAAGTCCGGCAAGTCCGAGTTCGTCAAGCTGACCCCCGCGCAGGACGAGGCGATGCGCAAGGCGATGATGCCGGTCTACAAGGACGTCGCCGGRCGCGTCGGCCAGCCGCTGATCGACGAGTTCCTGAAGGAGACGCGCGGCACGACGAACTGATGGTGTGAGGCGCGGATGCGCGGGCGGGTGGCCCGCGCATCGTGAGGTGGCGGCGTCTGGCTGAGACGCCGAGATCACCCGACGGCGCGCAAARCGCGCGGGCGTCGGATGGCTTTGGGGGTAGGGGACTTGGGYCTGCTGTTGCGCATCCTCGATCGGCTCGAGGAGATTCTGATCGCATTSCTGATCGCGGCCGCGACCTCGATCATTTTCGTRGCCGTGCTGCACCGCTACCTCGTCGGTGTGCCCTTCCTCTATCCCCTGCTGTTCCCGATCGATTTGTCCTGGGCGCAGGAGCTGTGCATCTACATGTTCGTGTGGATGGCGAAGTTCGGCGCYGCCTATGGCGTGCGCACCGGCATCCATGTCGGCGTGGACGTCGTGGTGAACATGCTCCGGCCCTCGCTGCGCAAGGTGACGATCCTGTTCGGCTTGATGTGCGGGGCGCTGTTCACCGCGATCATCGGCACCATGGGCGCCAAGTTCGTCTATGGTCTGTCGCAGACCGACCAGGTCACGCCGGACATGGAGCTGCCGAGCTGGCTGGTCTATCTCTGCATCCCGCTCGGCTCCTACCTGATGTGCTTCCGCTTCCTGCAGGTCGCCTGGCACTATCTCCGCCATGACGAGCTGCCGCACCACGATCACGCCTATGTCGAAGGCGTCGAGGCGACCGGCACGGAGGCCGTGCGATGAGCAGCCTCCTGATCTTCAGCCTGCTCATCTTCCTGATGCTGACGGGCATGCCGATCTCGATCGCGCTCGGCCTCACCGTGCTGTCCTTCGTCTTCTTCATGACGAACGTGCCGACCGAGTCGGTCGCGTTGAAGCTGTTCACGGGCATCGACAATTTCGAGATCATGGCGATCCCGTTCTTCATTCTCGCCGGCAATTTCCTGACCCATGGCGGCGTCGCCCGGCGCATGATCAATTTCGCGACCTCGATGGTCGGGCATTGGTATGGCGGCCTGGGGCTGGCCGGCGTCATGGCCTGCGCGTTGTTCGCCGCCGTGTCGGGCTCGTCGCCCGCGACCGTGATCGCGATCGGCTCGATCATGCTGCCGGCGATGGTCAAGCAGGGCTTCCCGAAGCGCTTCGGCGCCGGCGTGATCACCACCTCCGGCGCGCTCGGTATTCTGATYCCGCCTTCGATCGTGATGGTCGTCTATGCGGTCGCGACCGGCGGTRGCATCGCGCTCGATCCGGCCGGCCATCGCGTGTCCTCGGCCTCGGTCGGCCAGCTGTTCATCGCCGGCGTCATTCCCGGAATCATGCTGGCGACCCTGCTCGGCTTCACCACCTTCTACCGCGCCTGGAAGAACGACTACCCGCGGCTGCCGCGCGCCAGCTGGGCGGAGCGCTTCATTGCGTTCAGAAAGTGCATCTGGGGCCTGTTGCTGATCGTCATCGTGCTCGGCGGCATCTACACCGGCAAGTTCACGCCGACCGAGGCGGCTGCCGTCAGCGCCGTCTACGCCTTCATCATCGCCGTGTTCGTCTATCGCGACATGTCGCTGAAGGACGTGCCGAAGGTGCTGCTCGGCTCGGCCAATATGAGTGCGATGATCCTCTACATCATCACCAATGCGGTGCTGTTCTCGTTCCTGATGGCCAATGAGAACATCCCGCAGCAGATCGCCAATTGGATGGCGGCGGCCGGCGTCAACTGGGCGGTGTTCCTGCTGGTCGTCAACATCCTGCTGCTGCTCGCCGGCAATGTGATGGAGGCGACCTCGATCGTGCTGATCATGGCGCCGATCCTGTTTCCGGTGGCGGTCAAGCTCGGCATCCATCCGGTGCATCTCGGCATCCTGATGGTGGTCAACATGGAGGTCGGCATGTGCCATCCGCCGGTCGGCCTCAACCTCTATGTCGCCTCCGGCATCGCCAAGATGGGCATCACCGAACTGACCATCGCCGTGATGCCGTGGCTGCTGACCATGCTCGGCTTCCTGGCCCTCGTGACCTACGTGCCGGAAATCTCGCTCTGGTTGCCGCGCATGCTCGGGATGCTTTGAGGCGCAGYAACGAAATGAAACCGAATTGCAAAAACAGAAAGGTATTTGAAGCAATTACATCTTCGTAACGTCGTACACTCTGTCCAAACTGTAAGTTGAAGGCCCGACACGGCAGGCTCATGTTGGTCCGGCTTTCCAAGGAGGTTGGCATGAGAAAGTTTACTATCGCTGCCGTCGCCGTGCTGGCCATCGCCGGTTCGACCGCGGTCTACGCCCAGCGCGGCTGGCTTCATGATCACATGCACCACGCGCGGATGAATCCGGAAGACCGCGCCGCGATGCTCGATGCACGCATTGCTTCGGTCCATGCCGGCCTGAAGCTGTCGGCCGACCAGGAGAAGCTGTGGCCGCCGGTCGAGAGCGCGGTGCGCGATCTCGTGAAGCTGCGCTTCGACCGCGCCAATGCGCGGATGAAGGCGGCCGATGACGCGCCGGACAAGGACGTCGATCCCGTGGCGCGGCTGCGTGAGCATGCCGACACCATGGCGGCGACGGCCGACGCCATGAAGAAGGTCGCCGATGCCGCCGACCCGCTCTACAAGACGCTCGATGACGGCCAGAAGCGCCGGCTGTCGATGTTGACCCGGCCGATGGGGCGGATGATGGGACCGGACGGTCCGCGTCACCACCGCTGGATGGAGCGCGGCGAGGGCGGCCCGGACGGGCCGCGCTTCGGCGAGAATCGCTTCGGCCCCGGACCGATGGGCCACCCGCCGATGGATCGCATGGGCTGGTCCGACGAGGGACCCGACTCCGGACGGCTCTGAGGGCTGGTTAACGCCCCTCTGAATCCGCTCAAGATCTCACCTGGGGAAAACCGCCGCAASCCGGCGGTTTTTCTGCATCGAAACTGCCGAAAAATCGTCAGKGATCGCTGGACATCCCGGAATCGCTTTGCTAAACGACCGGCTCTTGCAAAGGCTTACTCCGGATGCAAGATCCGGGCGCATAGCTCAGTTGGTAGAGCAGCTGACTCTTAATCAGCGGGTCCTAGGTTCGAGCCCTAGTGCGCCCACCAAGCCTTTCAAGGATTTTTGGCAGATTGTACGAAGCCATTCCGTGAAGCGATTAGCGGCTATTCCGACAAACCGGCTGCTTTTGTTCGCTCCTCCCGGCGCTTTTCTGACCCCGAGAACAACTGTTTTCGGGTCCGCTTCGCATAGGTCGGCAGTTGTCGACTTGACCTGTGGCGGCCTGCGGCACGCAGCTCAGCGTCTGTCAGGTCGCTGTCTGCMCCTTCCGYGAAGCCGCCGTGGCGAARTGAAGYGAAGGACAATWCGCTTCGCAAAGACGCGGTTCTKATGACCTTTTTGACCGCGGCCCGGAGATRCCGCAGATCTCGCCGCTKGGTGATCCAGGGCACGAGCGCGCTCCCTCGGCGACTTTGGTGATCGCGCCRAAACATCACGCCCGCCACCATTCGCGATTTGATCTCATCGAGCTCGGCCATCAACGCGGGGAACAGCGTCTCGCYTGCGTCGTGGARCAGAGGCCACCAAGCCTCCTCCCCATTCTCGGGGTGGACGACCTTGACACTGTTCGGATGCTCCTTTGGCCGGTAGTGGGAAATCTCGAACGCGCCGAAGACGTGCTCCTCGCGTTGCAGTCACTCCCAGCTGAGGAGAGCGGCGGTCGCAACCGAACGATAACCCATCTCGTTCGCCTTTCGACRGAAGGCGACGAGTTCCACCCATGTGGCGGTTGGCGTCTCTCGTGCTGCTCGGTTTGGCGCACGAGCTTTCAAGCCCATGCGAGAGAACGGATTGATGGCTGGGACATTCTTCTCCCTAGCGCGGTGGCCGACGAACCAGGCTCGCCGACAGGCGACCAYGGCGGCGTTCGCAAAACGTGGACGTTCGCGATGAATGATATTGCCGTYCTTGTCTCTTTCTTCAACAATGAGCAGCTTTGCATAGACGGCGTCGACSAAGCCTTTCGTGAATTGACCGATTTGCCTTGAGCCCGCGCGAGTCCCRTTCCCTGAGACAAGGGMAGGCGGACCAAGATCGGTCAGTCCTCGCGAGCGCCAGCTGTCGAATCCTGGAAGSAGGACCGTTTCGGCTCGCTCTACTGCAGCCGTGTCATCCTCGCCTAAGGCCTCAGCGTYGATCTCGCAGCCCTGTTTGCGTGACCAGGTCGGTGGCYCGAAAAAGTAAGCCCATCGTTGAAGTCGCCGCGCGACTGCCGGTGCAAGCCGTTGAAGAATGGGCGCCGGGACTGTCAAAAGCGGATGACGYTCGCGACAGGCGAGTTCATCCGCTGCTTCCTCATCCACGTGCTGCCGAAGGGCCTCCACCGCATCCGCCATTACGGCCTGCTGGCGCGGGGCGCCTGCGCCGACAACGTCGCACGCGCGCGCGAGCTGCTCGCCGTCAGGGAGCGTGAGGATGAACCGACAGCAACCAGCGTCGACACCGCCAAGCTGCCATGTCCATGTTGCGGCGGCGCATGATCGAAGACATGACGATCCGCAAGTTCGCGCCCAAGACCCAACATGACGATGTGCAGAGGATCAAGGACTTCGCTGCCTTCCTCGGACGATCGCCGGATACGGCCGGCTTCGAGGAWGTACGTCGCTATCMGCTCCATCTGGTATYGCGCGGCGTCGGTGTGCCGACCATCAATCAGATGGTCTCGACCTTGCGGTTCTTCTTCAAGGTCACGCTGCGACGTCACGAGATCGTCGAGCGCACCACTTCATCCACGAGCCGCGCAAGCTGCCGGTGGTGCTGAGCGTGGAGGAAGTGGCGCGGCTGCTCGATGCGGCACCCGGGATCAAATACAAGGCGGCGCTCTGCGTGGCCTACGGCGCCGGCCTGCGAGCCAACGAGGTCGTCTCGCTCAAGATTTCCGATATCGACAGCAAGCGCATGGCTGAATCTGAGGATCGCGAGTGGACCGCAGCGACGTAGCCCGGCSAGACTTCCGCTGTTGCTCAAGTGAGTCTGTGTGCTCGCAGACGTGTCTGTCGTTGTCGCATGGCGATCTGCAAGCTCACGYCGCGCTCAAACCAAGGGCAATCATTGCTAAGGGAATTAGCAATGCGCCGGTCGCGTAGGCAGAAACTGTGTTCAGCCGAACGCTGATCTGTTTTTCGCGGCCGCAACGCATGTCGGYGTTTGACAATTTTGATCAACTGGTCAAATCTTCCAGGGCAAGATCGTTCTCGGASGGGTCGCTTAGCGACCGAGACTGCAGGAGGACCAGGTTGAGCAACGAACTGGCTGCCGGCCTCGCGGGCCACAGAATCTCTGCCGAGCTATGCCGCGAGAATTTCAAGGATCTGGTCGCGCCACTCCATCCCAACGAGGCGCGGGTCGCTGCTGAGCGCTGCCTGTTCTGCTACGATGCGCCCTGCGTCGCGGCGTGTCCGACCGAAATCGACATTCCGCTGTTCATCCGCCAGATCGCGAACGGGCTGCCGGTCGCGGCCGCCAAGACCATCCTTGATGCCAACATCATGGGCGCGATGTGTGCGCGCGTGTGTCCGACGGAAAACCTCTGCGAGGGGGCATGCGTGCGCGAGTCCTCGGAGGCGCGGGCGGTGGAGATCGGACGGTTGCAGCGCCATGCGACCGACGCGCTKCTCGCGAGCGGACGCCAGCTCTATCGCGCCGGTTCACCGACAGGCAAGCGCATCGCCGTGGTCGGCGCCGGTCCGGCCGGGCTGWSCTGCGCCCACGCGCTGGCGCGGGCTGGCCATCAGGTGACGATCTACGAGGCGCGTCCCAAAGGTGGCGGCCTCAACGAATACGGCATCGCCGCCTACAAAGTCACCGGCGACATTGCGCAGGCGGARCTCGCCTATATTCTGGCCGTCGGCGGCATCACGATCGAATATGGCAAGGCGCTCGGCCGCGACATCASCCTGGCCGGCCTGAGAGCCGATTATGACGCGGTGTTTCTCGGCCTCGGCCTCGGCGGCACCAATGGTCTCGGTCTCGGCGATGTGCCGGCGGGCGTCAGTGATGCGGTGGCRTTCATCGCCGCGTTGCGTCAGGCGCCGGACAAGACCGTGCTGCCGATCGGGCGCAACGTCATCGTCATCGGCGGCGGCATGACGGCGATCGATGCGGCGACCCAGGTCAAGCTGCTCGGCGCCGAATGCGTCACCATCGCCTACCGCCGCTCGAAATCGGAGATGCCGGCCTCGCTTTATGAGCAGGAGGTCGCGCAGGTGCGCGGCGTGCTGATCCGCGAGCATCTCGTGCCGGTCGCATTTGAGCAGGCCGGTGGGGTCGTCAGCGGCGTCACTTTCGCACGGACGCGCCGCGAGGAGGGGCGACTGATCCCGACTGGCGAGCGCATGACGCTCGCGGCCGACCAGGTGCTGATCGCGATCGGTCAGACGCTGCTCGCGAGTGACCTCGCCGACGGCGGCCTCAGATTCGAGAACGGCCGCATCGCGGTCGATGCCGCGTGCCGCACCAGCCTTCCCGGCGTGTGGGCCGGAGGCGATTGCGTCGCCGGAGGCAGCGATCTCACCGTGGCCGCCGTCGCCGATGGCAAGGCGGCTGCGGCCTCCATCATCGCGGCGCTGCAAGGCGCTGCTGTGCCCCATCACGCAGGAGCTTGAGTCGTGGCCGACCTCCGCACCAGCTTCGCCGGCATCACATCGCCCAATCCATTCTGGCTCGCCTCGGCCCCGCCGACCGACAAGGCCTACAACGTCGTCCGCGCCTTCAAGGCGGGCTGGGGCGGCGTGGTCTGGAAGACGCTCGGCGAGGATCCGCCCATCGTCAATGTCAGCGGCCCGCGCTATGGCGCCATCCATGGCAGCGACCGGCGCGTMATCGGCTTCAACAACATCGAGCTGATCACCGACCGTCCGCTCGAGGTCAACCTGCAGGAAATCACGCAGGTCAAGCGCGACTGGCCGGACCGCGCCGTCGTGGTCTCACTGATGGTGCCCTGCCAAGAGCCGAACTGGACCGCGATCATCAAGCGGGTCGAGCAGACCGGCGCCGACGGCGTCGAGCTGAATTTCGGCTGTCCGCACGGCATGAGCGAGCGTGGCATGGGYGCTGCGGTCGGCCAGGTGCCCGAATACATCGAGATGGTCACGCGCTGGTGCAAGGCGGCGACGCGGATGCCGGTCATCGTCAAGCTGACGCCGAACGTCGCCAGCATCCTGCCGCCGGCGGAAGCAGCGAAACGCGGCGGTGCGGACGCGGTGTCGCTGATCAACACCGTGAAYGCGCTGATGGGCGTCGACATCGACCAGATGGCGCCGTGGCCGCATATCGACGGCTACGGCACCCATGGCGGCATGTGCGGTTCGGTCGTCAAGCCGATCGCACTCAACATGGTTTCCGCGATCGCGCGCCACCCGGCGACGCAGGGCCTGCCGATCTCGGGCATCGGCGGCATCGAGAAATGGCGCGACGCCGCTGAGTTCATGGCGCTGGGCGCGGTGAACGTCCAGGTCTGCACGGCGGCCATGGTCTACGGCTTCAAGATCGTCGAGGAGATGATCGCCGGCCTGTCGGAGTGGATGGACCAGAAGGGCTATGCGCGACCGGAGGATTTCGTCGGCCGCGCCGYGCCGCGCAAGACCGAGTGGCAGCATCTCAATCTCGATTATGTGGTGAAGGCCCACATCGACCAGGACCTCTGCATCAAATGCGGCCGCTGCCATATCGGCTGCGAGGATACCTCGCATCAGGCGATCAGCAGCCTCAAGGACGGCCAGCGCCATTTCGAGGTGATCGAGGAGGAATGCGTCGGCTGCAATCTGTGCGCCGTGGTCTGCCCGATCGAGAACTGCATCACCATGGTGCCGCTGAGGGAAGGCGAGGTCGATCGCCGCACCGGCCTGAAGGTCGGCGGGCACCGCACCTGGCTGGAGCATCCGAACAATCCGATGGCGACCAACCCGAGGCCCGCCAAACATGCMGCGGAGTAGTTCGCCTCAGTCCTGCTCCGGCCCGAGCACGGCGTCGAGGATCGACTGCCGTGCCGCGGTGAAGAAGGCGGGATGCTGAAGTGTGCGGCCGGTGATGGCCTCGACCTGCGTGGAGAAATCGGCGTAATGCTGCGTCGTCGCCCAGATCATGAAGATGAGATGATGCGGATCCCGGCGCGGCAGCTTGCCCTGGGTCATCCAGCGCCGCAGCAAGGTGACCTTGCCGTCGACCTGCTGCTTCAGGTCGTCCTGCAGCACCTTGCCGAGCACCGGCGCGCCGCGCATCACCTCGATCGCGAACAGCCGCGATGCCTTGGGATGGTCGCGGGCGTATTCCAGCTTCGTGGTGATGTAGTCGGTCAGCGCCGTGCGCGGATCGCTCTGCGGCTCGATCCTGGCCAGCGGCACCAGCCACATGTCCAGCGTCCGCTTGAGCACGGCGAGGTAGAGATCCTGCTTGGTGCGGAAGTAATACAACAGGTTCGGCTTCGACAAGCCCGCCAGATCGGCGATCGCGTCGATGCGAGCGCCGGCGAAGCCGTCCATGGCGAACACCGAGAGCGCGGCGTCGAGGATGCGCTCCACATTGGCCTCGCCGCCGCGCGTCTTGGCCCGGGTCTCCGTATCAGGCGTCGCCGCCTTGCGAGCCTTGCGTTTCGTGGTCGTGCGCGCCGCCATCAGACAGTCCGTTGCAGATCGATGAGATCAGGTCGATTGGTCCGCCGGCACAATGCAATGAATCTGATCAAATGGTCAAATCTTACGCAGGCGGCTTGGARGCCTTCTCGATTAAGGCCTGTAACTTCAGGGAGCAGTGCATGGCATACCGCTTGCTTCGATGCGACCCGACGAACCGCGCCGGGGAAGGGTGATCTGTGAGGGCGCCGACGGCCATCGACATTCGCAATCTGTCGCTGACGTTCCAGACCGGCGACGGTCCGGTCTACGCGCTCGCCGATGCCAATCTGACCATCGCCAAAGGCGAGTTCGTGTCCTTCATCGGCCCGTCGGGGTGCGGCAAGACCACGCTCTTGCGCGTGATCGCCGATCTCGAGCAGCCGACATCCGGCAGCATCACCGTCAATGGCCTCGCGCCTCGCGACGCGCGTCTGAAGCGCCAATATGGCTACGTGTTCCAGGCGCCGGCGCTGTATCCGTGGCGTACGGTGGAAGCCAATGTGATGCTGCCGCTCGAAGTGTTCGGCYTGCCGAAAGCCGAGCGCCGCGAGMGGGCGCGCAAGCATCTCGACTTGGTCAGGCTGTCGGGYTTTGCCAASAAATATCCGTGGCAGCTGTCCGGCGGCATGCAGCAGCGCGTCTCGATCGCGCGTGCGCTGTCGTTCGAGCCYGAGCTGTTGCTGATGGACGAGCCGTTCGGCGCGCTGGACGAGATCGTGCGCGACCRRCTYAACGAGCAGCTTGTGAAGCTCTGGARCCAGACKCGCAAGACGATCGTGTTCGTCACGCATTCGATTCCCGAAGCCGTGTTCCTGTCGTCGCGCATYGTGGTGATGTCGCCGCGGCCGGGGCGCATCATCGACGTGATCGACTGCGACTTCGGAGCCGAACGCACGCTCGACATCCGCGAGAGCCCGGAGTTTCTGAAAGTCGCCCACCGCGTCAGGGAGGGGCTGCGCGCCGGCCATAGCTACGATGAGTAGCGTCGCACTSGGGGCACCGCGCGAAGCTTCGGCGTCCCACCGGATGTGGGACCGCCTGCGGCGCGGYGGAYTGGTCCCGGTGCTGACGCTGACGGCGATCATCCTGKCGRTGTGGTATCTCGCCTGTCTGCCGATGAACCGCGACCTGCCGCAGCTCGCACGTGTCGAGGGACTCGCCARTCGCTACGAGGTGGCCTGGGGCCTGGAGCGGCCGGTGCTGCCGGCGCCGCATCAGATCATCGGCGAGCTCTATGCCTCGACCATCGGGACGCGGCTGTTGCGGGAATCCGCCGATGGGCTCGTGCTCAACCCGCGCAATCTGCTCACCCATGCCTGGGTGACAATCTCGGCGACGCTCGCGGGCTTCGTCATCGGTGTGCTGCTCGGAATCGCGCTGGCGGTCGCGATCGTGCACGTCAATGCGCTACGCCGCAGYCTGATGCCGTGGATCGTGGCGAGCCAGAGCATTCCGATCCTGGCGATCGCGCCGATCATCATCGTCGCGCTCGGCTCGGTCGGCATCGTCGGCCTGCTGCCGAAGGCGGTGATCTCGGCCTATCTCTCGTTCTTCCCGGTCACCATCGGCATGGTCAAGGGCCTGACCTCGCCGGACGCGATGCTGCTCGACCTGATGCGCACCTACAACGCATCGGGAACGCAGACCTTCGCCAAGCTGCGCTGGCCGGCCGCGGTGCCGCTGCTGTTCGCCAGCCTGAAAGTGTCGATCTCGATCAGCCTGGTCGGCGCCATCGTCGGCGAGCTGCCGACCGGCGCGCAGGCCGGCATCGGCGCGCGGCTGCTGTCSGGCTCCTAYTACGGCCAGACCGTGCAGATCTGGTCGGCGCTGGTGATGGCGGCGCTGCTCGCTGCGCTGCTCGTGGCGCTGATCACGCTCGCCGAGAAGCTGACTCTGAAGGCGATGGGAGCGCGGCCATGAGCGTCATCGCTTCCTTCCCAACCGAGCGCAAGGCGACGCTGTCTCTAACGGGATCTCTCGCGGCTGGAGTCGGGTTCGCGATCCTGGCGCTAATGCTGGCCCATCGCGGCGCATCGACTCCGATCGTGATCACGCTCGCACTCGCGGYCTGGGCCMTTGCGTGGTTTGCCAACGTCATCTGGAGTCGCGCGGAAGGCCTGCCGCCGGTGCTGACGCGGTTGGCGCCGGCCGCCGTGCCGCTGCTGTTCGGATTGACGCTGGTGTTCCTGTGGGAAGTGATCTGCGTTGGCTTGAAGGTGCCGACCGTGCTTTTGCCCGCGCCGTCGCTGATCATGGCGCGGCTGTTCGCGTCGCTGCCTGTACTCGGCGCCGACTTCGCGCAGACTTTCGTACGCGCGGCTGTGCCGGGCTGGCTGATCGGATCGGCGGCCGGCTTCCTGGTCGCGCTCGCCTGCGACCGCTCGGACTTTCTGCGCCGCGGGCTGATCCCGATCGGCAAYTTCATCTCGGCGCTACCGATCATCGGCATCGCGCCAATCCTGGTGATGTGGTTCGGMTTCGACTGGCAGTCGAAGGCCGCCATGGTCGTCGTCATGACCTTCTTCCCGATGCTGGTGAACGCGGTCGCGGGCCTTGCKGCGGCCGGCCGGCTCGAGCGCGACCTCATGTATAGTTACGGCGCCTCCTGGCTGCAGACCCTGCTGGCGCTCCGGCTGCCGGCCGCAATGCCGTTCCTGTTCAATGCGCTGAAGATCAACGCGTCGCTGGCGCTGATCGGCGCGATCGTCGCCGAGTTCTTCGGCACGCCGACGCTCGGCATGGGKTTTCGCATCTCGACCGAGGTCGGCCGCATGTCGCTCGACATGGTGTGGGCGACGATYGTGATCGCCGCCATCGCCGGCTCCGCCTGCTTCGGCGCGCTGGYGCTGCTCGAGAAGCGGGTGACGTTCTGGCACCCGTCGAACCGGAGTTGAGACAAGGTTTGTTGTTGGTGGTGTTGAACAGGGGAGACGACGGATGCTGAAGAGATTGATGCTCGGCGCGGCGCTGCTGGTGGGAATCGCGACTCCTGGCTCGGCCGATGAYAAGGTGACCTTGCAGCTGAAATGGGTGACGCAGGCCCAGTTCGCCGGCTACTACGTCGCCAAGGACAAGGGYTTCTACAAGGCGGAAGGCCTCGACGTCACCATCAAGCCGGGCGGCCCGGACATCGCTCCGCCGCAGGTGATCGCAGGCGGCGGTGCCGACGTGATCATCGACTGGATGCCGGCTGCGCTCGCCGCGCGCGAGAAAGGCGTGCCGCTGGTCAACATCGCCCAGCCTTTCAAGCGCTCCGGCATGATGCTGACCTGCCGCAAGGATTCCGGCGTTGCGACCCCGGCAGACTTCAAGGACAAGACGCTCGGCGTTTGGTTCTTCGGCAACGAATATCCGTTCATGGCCTGGATGGCCAAGCTCGGCTACAAGACCGACGGCTCGGCCRGCGGCGTCAAGGTCATCAAGCAGGGCTTCAACGTCGATCCGCTGATCCAGAAGCAGGCCGCCTGCGTCTCGACCATGACCTACAACGAATATTGGCAGGTCATTGACGCCGGGCTGAAGCCCGACGAGCTCGTGGTGTTCAACTACACCGACCAGGGCGTCTCCACCATGGAGGACGGGCTCTACGTGCTCGAGAGCAAGCTGTCGGACGCCGCCTTCACCGCGAAGATGGCGAAGTTCGTCAAGGCCACGATGAAAGGCTGGGAGTTCGCGCGCAGCAATCCGGACGAGGCGGTCAAGATCGTGCTCGACAACGACGCGACCGGCGCCCAGAAGGAGGCGCACCAGAAGCGCATGATGGGCGAGATCAACAAGCTCACCGCGGGCTCCACCGGCAAGCTCGATCCGGCCGATTTCGACCGCACCGTGACCACGCTGCTCGGTGCCGGCGGCGACCAGCCGGTCATCACCAAGAAGCCCGAGGGCGCCTGGACTCACGCGGTGATCGATGCGGCCCTGAAGTAGGCGCTCCATCGTCTGCACATTCTGCTGCAGCGCATTGTAGCGCTGCAGCCTTTCTCTCGATGTCGACCTGAACGACGAGCTCGAAGACMCTATGCCATCCAGCCGGAGGAGCGCTCATGACCATTCTCATTCGCGGCGGCACCGTCATCAACCATGACCATTCCCGCCGCGCCGACGTCCTGATCGAGGACGGCACGATCGTCGCTGTGRCGGAGGGGTTATCGGCGCCGGCCGGAGCCCAGGTGATCGACGCCGGCGGCTGCGACATCCTGCCGGGCGGCATCGACCCGCACACCCACATGGAGCTCATGTTCATGGGCACGGTGTCGGCGGACGATTTCGAATGGGGCACGAAGGCGGCGCTGTGCGGCGGCACCACGATGATCGTCGACTTCTGCATCCCGGCGCCCGGCGAGTCGATGCTCAAGGCGTATCAGGACTGGCGTCACAAGAGCGAGAAAGCGGCCTGCGACTACTCCTTCCACATGGCGGTGACATCGTGGACGAAGGAGACCCATGACGACATGGAAGCCGTGGYGAAGACCTACGGCATCAACACCTTCAAGCATTTCATGGCCTACAAGGGCGCGCTGATGGTGAATGACGACGAGCTGTTCAACTCGTTCTCGCGCTGCGCCGCGCTCGGCGCGCTGCCGATGGTGCATGCCGAGAATGGCGACGTCGTGTTCCGCCTGCAGGAGACCTTGATGGGCAAGGGCGCGACCGGGCCTGAAAATCACGCTTATTCGCGGCCGCCCGAGGTCGAGGGCGAGGCCACCAACCGGGCCATCATGATCGCCGACATGGCGGGCTCGCCGCTCTATGTCGTCCACACCTCCTGCCGCGAAGCGCATGAGGCGATCGCGCGCGCGCGCGCCGCCGGCAAGCGCGTCTATGGCGAGCCGTTGATCCAGCATCTCGTGCTGGATGAGGACGAATATCGCAATCCGGAYTGGGACTATGCGGCGGCGCGCGTGATGTCACCGCCGTTCCGGCCGCGGAAGCATCAGGACTCGCTGTGGGCGGGCCTGCAGTCCGGCTCGCTGCAGGTGGTCGCGACCGACCACTGCTCGTTCACGCGCGAGCAGAAGCGGCTCGGCCTGAACGATTTYCGCATGATCCCGAACGGCACTGGCGGCGTYGAGGACCGGCTGCTGGTGCTGTGGACCAAGGGCGTCAACACTGGGCGGCTGACGAAGGAGGAGTTTGTCGCCGTCACCTCGGCCAACATCGCGCGCATTCTCAACATCTATCCGCGCAAGGGCGCCGTCGCGGTCGGCTCCGACGCGGATCTCGTGATCTGGGATCCGGCCAGGACCAAGACCATCTCGGCCAAGGCCCAGACCAGCCGCATCGAYTACAACGTGTTCGAAGGCATCGCCTGCACCGGCGCGCCGCGCATCACGCTGTCCGGCGGCCGCATCGCYTGGCAGGATGGCGAACTGCGCGCCGAGAAGGGCGACGGACAGTTCATTGCCCGGCCGCCATTCCCGGCGAGCCACGTCGCCAACAGCACCTGGAAGGAATTTTCCGCGCCCAGGCCGGTGTCGCGCAGCATGCCGGTGGTGCCATGAGCGAGACCGTGACACCTCCGGCCAAGTCCGATCGCACCAATCTGTCGATCGATCCGCAACGGCTGTGGGACAGCCTGATGGACACGGCGCGCTTCGGCGGCACCGCGAAGGGCGGCATCTGCCGGCTCACGCTGTCCGACGACGACCGCAGGGTGCGCGATTGGTTCAAGCGTGCCTGCGAGGCGATCGGCTGCACCGTCACCGTCGATGATTGCGGCAACATGTTCGCGCGCCGTCCGGGCAAGCGCGCTGACCTGCCGCCGATCTGCATGGGCTCGCATCTCGATACGCAACCGACCGGCGGCAAGTTCGATGGCGTGCTGGGCGTGCTCGGCGCGTTGGAAGTGATGCGCACCTTGCACGCGACCGGCTACGAGACCAACGCGCCGCTCGAGATCATCAACTGGACCAACGAGGAGGGCTCGCGCTTCGCGCCGGCGATGCTGGCCTCCGGCGTGTTCGCCGGCGCCTTCACCCGCGAGTTCGCCTATTCGCGCCGCGACCGCGACKGCAAGGAGTTTCAGTCCGAGCTGGCCCGCATCGGCTACAGGGGCAGCGAGCCGGTGGGACAGCGCAAGATCGGCGCGATGTTCGAGCTGCACATCGAGCAGGGGCCCATCCTGGAAGCGGAAGGCAAGATGATCGGCGTCGTCACCGGCGTGCAGGGCATGCGCTGGTACGAGGTGACGGTGCAAGGCCAGGCCGCGCATACGGGGGCCACGCCGATGCATCTGCGCAAGAACGCGCTGCTCGGCGCTGCGCGCATGGTCGAGCAGATCGACSCGATCGCGATGAAGCACGCGCCCGATGCGGTCGGCACCGTCGGGCTGATGGAGGTCCGGCCGAACTCGCGCAACGTCGTGCCGGGCGAGGTGTTCTTCTGCGTCGACTTCCGGCATCCGGACGAGGCCGTGCTGGAGACGATGGAGCAGGAGTTCCGTGCCGCGCTGAAGGCAACAATCGAACCGCTGGGCTTGAGCTATGACGAGAAGCGCATCTGGGACAGCCCRGCCGTGCGCTTCGATGCCGAGATGATCGATTGCGTGCGCGGCGGCGCCGAGAAGGCCGGCTATGCCACCCGCGACATGGTGTCCGGCGCAGGCCACGACGCGGCCTACATCGCGCGCGTCGCGCCGACCACCATGATCTTCGTCCCCTGCGCCGGCGGCGTCAGCCACAACGAATCGGAATCGACCTCGTTCGAGGAGTGCGGTGCCGGCGCTCAGGTGCTGCTTGAGGCCGTGCTCGCCTATGACCAGCGCTTCGGCTGAGATGGTGGAACGGGCCGAAGAGTCCTGGAAAATAAAGAGTCTCGGAAAATGAAGAGTCTTGGAAAATGAAGAGTCTTGGAAAATGAAGAGTCTTGGAGAATAGAGGCGGATGCTACTTCAGCAGCCAGCTCCTTCACCAGCTCCGACAGTAGCCCACCAGTCAGTCCTGCACCATCGTCAGTTGGCTTTGCTCGGTTCTCTGGGGGACGGCGACCAACGAGCTCGCGAGCTCAATGATCGGCTCACGCTTGCTCGATTCAGTATTGGACCGGTGCTGTAACGACNGAAAATAAAGACTCTTGAAAAATATAGAGCCTTGGAAAATGAAGAGTCTTGGAAAATAGAGGCGGGTGCTACTTCAGCAGCCAGCTCCTTCACCCGCTCCGACAGTAGCCCACCAGTCAGTCCGGCACCATCGTCAGTTGGCTTTGCTCGGTTCTCTGGGGGACGGCGACCAACGAGCTCGCGAGCTCAATGATCGGCTCACGCTTGCTCGATTCAGTATTGGACCGGTGCTGTAACGACGATTGGGGCGCAATCCTTCTGTCGACGATCTCAAATGCGCAATCGGACTCTTGCCACCTCACAGATTGCCTCAATGAGCAAGCGAACTGCTCGTCCTTCCCAACTTGTCTGATCAATCGGACCTTCTGAGTATTCGGAAAGAACGTGGGCTAAGTGACGCGCTCTCACGCTCAAGCCGGCAATAGTCTGTGCGGGGCTCCCCATAATCGCTCGCTCTATCGGATCTAGACGCGCGAGCAGCGCTTCCTCTCTCATCGCTACGAAATGATCGGTGGGAGCGGGCTCGCCGACTTGGTCATCCAGCTCGGCTATTAGCGCAATAAATTGGCTCTCTTCAACAGATGAGCGTCTCCTCCCGGAGACCTGTCTAACCTGAAATCGCTTGCGAAGTCCGCGCCCAAAAAATCGAACTCCGATCAGCGGAAACCGTGTATCGTTCACGCTTATCGTGGTCATGTCCCCAGTGATGGTGTAGCTCGGTCCTGGACCTGTCTCTTATACACATCTAGATGTGTATAAGAGACAGGTGCTCGACGGTGCCGTCAGCAACGAGAGCGATGCGGTCGGCACCGTCGGCACGATCAGCAGCGTATTGCCCAGCGATCCGCAGATCAGCGCGCGCACGTCCGCCTCGGTCACCTGGGTGCCGGCCTTCACCGGGCAAGTGGCGATCGCGTTCTGGAGCAGCTCGAGCAACTGGCTCATCGCGGGGTTGGCGGGCACGTCCATCGCGAGCACGGCGGATGCGTCACCATAATTCAGGTTGAGCGTGCTGGTCTGCGCGGTGATCGACTGCAGGTTGATCGAGCCGCCTTCGAGCACCGGATAGTCCGGCGCGGGCGGCTGAATCGCGCCGATGTCGAGCGGCATCGCCCGCACGCCATCCGCCCCCAGCGCAATCCAATCCGACGTGCTCTTCGGCTTGTAGCGGATCACGAAGCCGCGTGCCGAGCCATAGAGCATCGAGCTTGCCGGCCCGGTGCCCGGCGTCGTCCAGATCCGGTTATATTGTTCCAGGTCGGCCGCCAGCATCTGTGTGGTGAGGCGGACCGGCAGCGCGGTGACCGGCGGCGCGGCGACCCAATCGAGCGGCGTATTGGCGAGATTGTAGAGCGGTTGCGTGAGCGCGAGCGGGTTGAAG
>BFBZ01000012.1_pt156 | contig 29666 bp, 21 predicted proteins | sample 1888401 | NCBI WGS metagenome assembly BFBZ01 (sample SAMD00112614, study PRJDB3348) | symbiont metagenome | host: Chara braunii
GTCCCCAATGATGATGATCTCAGCGGGGTCCAGCTATGTGGCCCCAAGCATCGGAAGAGGAGACAGCCATGGCTGTCTCTTATACACATCTAGATGTGTATAAGAGACAGGCTTCGAACTGGTCGGTCGGTTTTGCAGAGACCAGATTCACCACGCCCGCCGTCGCGTTGCGACCGTAGAGCGTGCCTTGTGGTCCGCGCAGCACCTCGAGCTGGCTCACGTCATAGAATTCCTGTTCGAAGAAGTGATTTCTGATGAACGGAATGTCATTGAAGGCGACGGCCACGGCGGGATCGGTTGTAACCGAAATTGCTTGCGTGCCGATGCCGCGGATTTGAATGCTATAGCCGGTGAAGTTGGTTTTCGTAAACGTCAGGTTTGGCACCTGTTTGACGAGATCGGGCCCACCGGCAGTCTGCGTGGCGGTGAGTTGCTCCTGGCTCAACGCGGTAATCGCAATCGGGATGCTCTGCACGTCGGCGCCACCGAGCTTCGACGATGTTACCGTCACGGTTTCCACCGCGCGTGGTGCGGGCGCAACCTGAGCGAGTTGCATGTTGATCGGCGTGATTTCCATCGAGGATGAAGATTGCTTTCCCCGAACGATTGCAACTGCACCGTCCTCGCGATGGGTGACCAGCCCAGTACCGGAAAGAAGGCGAGAGAGGGCATCGCCGGGAGACAAATCACCCTTTACGCCTTTGGTAGAGACACCACGGACTGCGTCGTCACGCACAAAAACCTGGAGCCCACTCTGCTCCATATAGGCGCGCAGCGCATGATCCATATCGCCCGGCGGAATGTCGAAGCTTGATGCCAGCGCGATAGCCGGAAAGCTGATCGTACTTGCCAAGATCAATGATTTCAGTCCATTCCCGCGCATATTTCCCCCTTACACAGCTGTTCCGCTGGCGTGTTAGCTACGGATTTGACATAATAATTTCGTGGTTGCGCTTTTCGACGCGAAGCCCGAATGCAAATCTGGCCATGTTGGCAAATGTTCCGATGCTGCCCGCATCGAACGTGCCGCTAACCTGCAAATCTGCGATCTTCGGATCGATGATTAGTTTGGTCCGGTTGTAGCGATTGAACTCTGCAGCTGCCTCTGCAAGCGTCACATGAGTGAAGGCGAGTTTTCCTACGCGCCAGGCAAGAGCAGTCGTGATTTGCCGTGTTGGAATTCTGGCAACGGATATGGAATCCGCAGTGGCGACCGCAATTTCACCCGGTATGAGATCGGTTGCATGATGTTGAACCGATGCACTCACCGTTTCGAGACGAGCGCGTCCTTGCACCAAGGTGACTTCCAGCTTATCGCCGGAGGTGCGCGCTACGAATTCCGTGCCCAGATCGGTGATACGATGACCTGCCGCAAGAACAGAAAAAGGCCGTGTCTCATCGTGTCGAACATTGAAATAGACCTCGCCGCGCTTCAGAACAACCGTTCGCCACCAAGGGCCCATGCTGACGGACACTGCCGTGTTCGTGTTCAGCTGGATCTGCGATCCGTCCGCCAGCGCCACTGTCGCCCGCTCGCCGAGACGCGTTGCATATGCGTCCTCTCGCGTCGTCCAGCCATAGACGGCGGCAGATCCCAGTAAAGCGATGAAACAGACAATTGCGGCCAATCGGACGACAGGCCAAGCAGGCTTGGTCGATCGCGCATTTTTCTGCGGCTGGCTGCGTCTAAGCGCAGCAAGGCGTTCAGTTCGATTCCACGTGGCTCTAAGCCGCCAGTAAGCGGCAAGATGACGGCTGGAGGTGGCGAGCCATTGATCGAAAGCGGCCTGGTCGGCCTCTTGCCAAGCGGACTGATGTTGCCGCCACAGCCATCCGGCAGCTTCATCTTCGACGGTTTCAATCGCCCCCTGTTCGGTCCTGCCAGAGTCGCTCATGCAAGCTCTCCTGGAAGTTCGCCATAGAGGGTGTCCGCCAGTAGTTGCAGCCCCTTTTTGATATAGTGAGACACCGTCGACTCATCGAGATTGAGGCGCAGCGCAATCTCTCGGCCCGAAAGCCCGTCGATACGCGCCATCACAACGGTCTCGCGATAACGGGGCGGGAGGCGGTCGATCGCTGCTCGCAAGTGGCGAAGCTCTTCACGAGCGATCACCACGCGATCCGCAGAAGGTGCTTCGCTCGCGAGGCCCAGTTTTTCCAGATCGGAAATCGTATCCATCGGGACGACGCGAAGGCGCCGCATCCGGTCGATCATGGTGTGGCGTGCTAGCGTGAAGAGAAATGATTTGGCCGAGGCGGGAATTTCCTTCTTTGCAGCTTCTATAAGCTCCGCATAAATGTCCTGCCGCAGATCGGCCAATTCGCCGGCGTTTCGGAATGAACTGCGCAGATATCCCATCAAGGACGCCTCCAGAGGCAGCACCTCGCGAACGAACCAAAGCTCCACCTCTGGCGCAGGCACCATATGTGCAGCGTCTTCCGGCTGGCCGCCTATGCGGCTGTAATCGCGCGTTTCCACCACAGATCCCCAGTCAACGGGGTTTGTGTCGTTTGCCTGCAGTATAGGGCGAAGATGGGCGCGAAAACTTGGTATGCCTGCCCAAATATTTTTTCGTGGCGCTAAGCAAGAAACTTGCAGAGGCCTGTGGACTCCAACGTTTTATTATTGCTGGTGACGCTGCAGCAACCGGCCCTTGCCGCCGGCGCGTCCTCTAATCGTTGTATTCTTTTTGAAGCGATTCTGGTTTGAACATCGGGTTTGACGTCCCACTTCGTCTTCGGCGTGCTCGAGATGATAAAGGGCGGCAGATAGCTCTGCCGCCCTTTCACAACCCGCCCCCCGATAGACTTTTAACCGCCTAGATGCGGTGATGGGCCTGACCGAGCGGTGGCGAGGTTGGTGGCTGTCCCCAATGATGATGATCTCAGCGGGGTCCAGCGATGTGGCCCCAAGCATCGGAAGAGGAGACAGCCATGGAACATTATGCAGGGATCGATGTGTCGTTGGAAGCATCGAGTGTGTGCGTGGTGGATGCGAGCGGCAAGATCTCGCGCGAAGCGAAGGTGGCCAGCGAGCCGGATGCGTTGGCGTTGTTCTTCAGGGAACTCGACTGCGAGGTGACGCGGATCGGGATAGAAGCCTGTCCGCTGTCGCAGTGGCTGCACGCCGGCTTATCGGCGGCAGGCTTTGCGGTGGTGCTGCTGGAGGTGCGTCACGTCAAGGCGGCGATCTCTGCGATGGCGGTGAAGACCGACCGCAACGATGCACGCGGGATTGCCCAACTGCTGCGGATGGGTTGGTACCGGCCGGTGCATTGCAAGTCGCAGCCTTCGCAGGATGTGCGCGCCCTTCTGACGGCGCGCAAGCAATTGCTGGTCAAGGCGATCGATGTGGAGCTGTGCCTTCGCGGGCTGTTGCGAGGCTATGGATTGAAGATGGGGGTGACCACGGCCCCGCGCTTTGCGGGCCGCGTTCGCGAACTCACCGCCGGCCATCCGGTACTCGAACCGTTGGGCGAGACGATGCTGCGGGCGCGCGATGTCCTGCGCAGGGAGATCGCCGTGCTGCATCGCCAGTTGTTGACGATCGCACGGACCGACGGTGTTTGCCGGCATCTGATGACGGTACCCGGCGTGGGCGCCTTGACGGCACTGACCTTCAAGACTGCGGTCGACGATCCCACACGCTTTACCTCGTCGAAGCGGTTGGGCGCGCATTTTGGCCTGACGCCGCGGAAGTATCAGTCCGGCACGGTCGACGTCACCGGCCGCATCACCAAGGCAGGTGACGCCATGGTGCGCAGCGCGCTCTACGAAGCAGCCCATTCCATGCTCACGCGCGTGAAGAGCTTCTCCAGTCTCAAACGCTGGGCGATGGCGATCGCCAAACGCCGCGGCCTGGGGCGTGCTACCGTGGCCTTGGCCAGGAAGCTCGCCATCGTCCTGCACCGCATGTGGATCAACGGCACCGACTTCCGCTTCGGCAAAGAGGAGGCCGCGACCGCGTAAGCAATCGGGCAACGCGCCAGTCTGTTGCCCGTCCCCTCTCCCGTCGCCGGGAGCGCGAAGCCGGTGAAGCCGCAGTATTGGGTGTGCATCCCACTGAGGAACAGCACGTCATCCTAGATAGGCTCCCGACTTCCTCCCATCGCATCATGTGGCGGCCGCGTGCCGACCACGTACGGAAGCCTGATACCGGCGGCGAGAGAACAGGACGGAGCCTTGACTCCTCATGGCCCATTACGGAAACCCGATGCTGATTGTTGCAAACGGCCCGTAGAAATCGCGATCGTAGGACTTGCGGGCATCGATACCGCCATCCATGGCACCAAAGAAAAAATCAGCACGATAGCCAAGGCGGACCTTGGCAGCAGCATAACGGAAAGAGATGCCTGCGAACCCACCGATGTTGGGGACGATCGCGCTACGTGAACGCCCGAGATTGACGCGATGATGGTAGCTGCTCGCGATACCGGTGGTGAGCTGCGTCGGAAAGATCTTAACAAAAGACTTGTAATACAATCCTGACTGGTCAGATTTTCCACCGACCTTTTGGCGCCCGAAAAGGATTGCCCCATTAAGGCCCCAGTCCAGACCAATTCCATCGTCATCATCTGTACGGAGCAGTGAAACAGTAGAATCGAGGGAAATTGAAGGTCCGATGCCGCGGAAACTGCGTTCTGCGTCCAACGATCCATAGAAACGGTGATGGGTGGTTTTGACTCCATATTTCAGATTCGTGCCGGAATGGAAGTGGCTCGGTACACCATCCATCGCCGCCTTCTGGCGCGCTGTGAATTGTGCAAACCGGACACCTATCGAAAGCGCCGATGAGATTTTGGACGAAAGCGCACCCAAGCCAACATCTTTGCCAGCTTGGAAATCAAGAAGCAGATGACCTTCTTTGTGCGACGCCGTTGCATTGAGATGGTAGGGAGGGAAATGAAACCCCGGTGTCGCCTGCGGCAACCTTTGATACAACGACTTCTGCCCGTTCGAACGGCCGTAGCGCACGGCCACCGATAGCACCCAGTCCGAGCCTTTGGGCTCGAATGAAACCCTCCCTTCTCCACCGATGGCGTAGCGCGAAGATCGTTGGACTGGCAAAACGGGATCAAGCTGCAGGTGATCGAACTTTCCCAAAAACGCCGGAACGAAAGTCTCCTCTTTGCCGTTCACTTGCTCGAGTTGGCTGCCAAGCTCGATCCAGACGGTTGGACGATCAACGTCACCGGCGCTCGCGCCAAAGGTTGTCACAAGGGTAAGCCCACAAACTGTGGTCAGCAGCTTTCCGCGATATGACTTTCTGTAACCGTTCGCATTTACAAGTTCGCTCATTGGTTCCCCCTTACCAATTCTTCGTGACGCGGACGCCGATCAGTCTGGGATCGGTCGTGAACACGTTTGTCGTGAGCCCGCTGTCATCGCTGTTCAGGAATGTGCCGGTGATATCGGTCGTGTTGAACACGTTCTTGTCGTAGAGCATCACCTGCCAGCCGCTTTGGCTCGTGAGGATCAACGACAAGTTGACGTTGGTATAACCGCGCAGACGGTCATACGGATTGTCGTTGAAGATGCGTGCCCAGGAATAATCCTGCCAATAGTAATCTCCGCGCAGCGTTGCCGCCCAATCTGGCGATATGGGAACGGTGTATTGCGCACCAGCGGAAACCGTGAACGGCGGCGTGTTGGGCAATTCGTTGCCGCCAAGATCCTTGTCGAAGCCCGCGCCATTGTTCGGCGCCGGACCGTAGTCATGGCCATTGGTGACATTCTGTCCCGTATAGGGATCATCAGCAGTTCCTGCGAGTGGATCGAAGCCGAGATAGCCCGGCGGCAGATGCCGATAAGCGAGATCGCCTGTGGTCACCGTTGGCTTGTAGGTGTAGGGCAGATCGGTCAGCGGATCGAAACCGGCGTCATACGCAGTCTGGCACGCCGATATCAGCACGCCGATTCCGGAAGATTGGCTGGTGGAGCCATCGAAAAACACCGCGTCCCCGCCGCCTGCGGCCACCGCTTCCGACACCACATAGGCTGGAATGATGCAGTTGGAAGACCGTGTGATGGTCGGCTTCAGAACCACCCAGTCGTCACGCCCCGCCGTGCGATCCATAAGATCGATAGCGCCCTGACCCTTGTTGATTTCCGAATGCTCCCAACCGCCGGCGAAGTTAAAACGCAGGCCGGGGACCGGTTCATAGGCCGCTTCCAGTTCTGCGCCATGGACCTTTGCATCCACATTGATGTTAATCGCCGTTCGATCGACAATCTGCGAAATTTGATAGCCCTTGTAATCGTAATAGAAGAGATCGCCGTTCAAAGTGAGCGCGCCATCGAGCAGGGTGTTCTTGCTGCCGGTTTCGAAGGCGTTGATGAATTCCGGGGCGAAGGTTAGCGGATGCGTGGGCTGGAACTCGCCGTAATCGAGGGCACCATTCTTGAGAAGCGTTGCGCCAGGCGGGTTGGCACCACCTGCCTTGTAGCCATGGGCGAACGATCCGTAGATAAGGGTCTGATCGGTGAAATCGAGTTTCGGTGTCCAGTTGATTGCTGCGCGGCCCGTCACCTCGCTCCATTCCTGATCGACTACCTGTTCAACGAAAGAACCCCAACCCCGAACAAGCAACATGCTCGGTATCATCGGGAAGTGCTTCTGGTCGTCCGTCCAGCGCACACCACCGATCAGCTTCACGTCCTTGGTGATGTTGTAATACCCCTCGCCGAAGCCCGCATAGGAATTCAAAACATAAGGGTTGTGACTGCGGAAATAGTTGTGCCCGTTTCCATTAAGGTTTGAGATCGGATTGGGATCGATATATCCGCATTGAAAGGGTCTCAGCGTTCCTTCCGCTGCATCGGCATAGTAATAACCGCCGAGACATTCGTGATTGTCGGAGACGCCGCCTTGCCATGCCGGCAAAGGTGTTCCTTCGACCTCACTTGCGAGCACAGTCAACGCATTGATGAAAACATAGTAGCTCTCGTCGATCTCATAATGTAGATAATTCCCTCCGATACTGAAATTGAACGGGCCAGCGAAATTGGAGTTCAATCGAAATTCCTGGCTAAGTTGCCACGACTTCAATGTATCGAGGTCTTCGCCGACCAATCTATCGCTGCACCCGAGCTGGGGATCGCAGAATACGCCATCGGCAGGAACCTGGCCGCGTGATCCCAAAATTGGCGTGAGTCCACCTGGAGCAACCGGATAAGGGTCCGCAGGCGGACCCGGCGAGAAAAAGCCCGCCGCGGTGTTGAACCGATTGTAGTCTTCGGTGGAATAAAGAAAGTCGTGGTTGAAACCCGTCTGAGAGGTAACTGTTAAAGCGGGCGTGACAGCGTATTCGGCGTTGAATTCGAGGATATCATTCTTGGCCTTATATGCTGGCTCGATTGCGGATTCGATGACTCGCAAATTTTGTGACTGTGTTGTGCTGGCATAGGGATCGATACGTCCGGCGTTGCCTACGAAATTTGGTCCCTGTGTCCCAAGGAATATCAACCCCTGTATGAAGGACAATGACTGACCGTTGGGGGTTCCAAACGACTCGGCGGCGTAAGATGATCCCGGCAAGCAGCCCTGGCTCAGCGCGTCCGCGAGGCCGGATAGCGGACCGTATCCCGGGATCGGCACGCCCTCGACTTGGTTTGGACCTTCATCACGCTTGCAGAGCTGCTTGGCACTGCGCATGCGGTCATCGTTTTCCTGGAAGTGCTCCCACACCAGATAGGTCTGGACCTTGTCGAACGGTTTCCACCCGATGGTCACTCGTCCAGACCACAAATCGCGGCCATCGATGCGTTGACCTGTCGTCTCGTTGAATGAATAACCCTGGCGTTTGGTCCATTCTCCCGCCAAACGGATATCCAAACGATCGTCAACGATGGGGATGTTCAGCATGCCTTCGAAGCGGCGCTGCTTGTAATTGCCGACTTCCCCGCTTGCCATGGCTTCGAACTGATCGGTCGGCTTGGCGGAGGTGATATTCACCACGCCCGCCGTGGCATTGCGGCCATAGAGCGTACCTTGTGGACCGCGCAACACTTCGAGTTGCCCTACATCGAAGAATTCCTGTTCGAAGAAGTGATTGCGGATGAAAGGAATATCGTTCAAGGCGACCGCCACAGCAGGATCGGTGGTGACGGAGATGGCCTGCGTGCCGATGCCCCGAATAGTGATGCTATACCCACTGAAATTCGTCTTCGAGAACGTCAGGTTCGGCACCTGCTTTACGAGATCGGGGCCACCCGCGGTTTGTGTGGCGGTGAGTTGTTCCTGGCTCAGGGCGGTGATGGCGATCGGGATGCTTTGCACATCCGCGCCGCCGAGTTTGGAGGAGGTCACGGTTACCGTTTCTACGGCCGCGCGTTGTGGAGGAGAAGCCTGAGCAAGTTGCAATGGCTCGATCTCGAGGTTTGAACTTTTGCTTCCCGCTGCGATAATCTCAACGACACCAGAAGGACTGCGGTTTGCCGTGAAGCCCGTACCCTTCAGGATTCTGGAAAGAGCGGCCGGTGCCGCGTAGTCGCCTCTGATACCCTGCGTCTCCGCATTCTTGGCAGCAGACGCCGAAACGATAATTGCGACGCCCGATTGTGCTGAATAGGCATCTAGAGCAGAGGCCAGATCGCCGCGCGGAATATCAAATGACGCGGCCCACGCGGTGCCTGTTAGCGCCGCAACGCACGATGATCCGATAAGCAACCGGCCAATTAGCGAACGATGTATCATACTTCCCCCCTGCATTAATCTCGGTCCTGCCTTATTCGTGCCTCAGCGCGAGAAAACGATTTCGTTGCCGTTCTTCTTCGTCCGCAGGCCAAAGAGATTTCCTGCCATGCGCTCAAATTCTTCCAGATCGTTCGCGGGGAGCGCGCCGTTTATGGTTTCGTGCGCAGCTTTCGGATCGTCGATCACGATCTTGGTTTCGTTGTAGCGGTTGAATTCGCGAGCGGCGTCGGATAGCGTGGTTCCGTGAAAGACCAGCATTCCCTTGCGCCAAGCCAATGCGGTGGTCAGATTTGCGAGTGGTGCTCTCGCCACAGAGACCGAACCGGCAGAGGCAAGAAGCACCTCACCGGAGGAAAGTGTCGTCTGCTTCTGGCGCGCACCTTTCAGTTCAACCCTGACGCTTCCCTCTATGAGAGAGACCTTGAGACGGCCTTGATCGGATTGAACCGAGAATGTTGTGCCAAGGTCCACGATGCGTCCTGCACCGGCGACAACAATGAACGGGCGCGTTTCATCGTGGTGAACCTGAAAGTATGCCTCCCCCCTCTCGAGGAGCACCAAACGCTGGTTTTGAGTCTGCGAGACGTGGATGATCGTGTTGGTGTTGAGTTCGATCTTGGAGCCGTCGTGCAGGGAGAGAGTCTCGTGCCCTCCAACCGTCGTGGCGTAGGTGTCGTAATGAGGTGTTGAAAAATAAGCCGTCAGCGCAGCGGCGGAAGCGACCGCCAACCCACACGCCATGGCTATTTTCAGCGGCCATCGGCTGCTTGGTGGCGCGCTTGTCGCGGACCGTTTGAAATCGGTCGTGCGAAGCGCGGCCAGCCGCTCCGTTCGTTTCCAACTCGCATTGAGCCGCATGAACGCGACGCGATGTGCCGGAGTTTCATCGAGCCACGCTTCGAATCGCTCCTCGTCTGCGCTGCTCCAGCTCACGGAGTCGCGCCGTTCGACAAAACCAGCCGCCTGCATGTCGATGGGACGCTCGATTGCAGCACTCAAATGCTCGTTCGGGCTGCTCACGCCTTCCTCCTAATGTTGGAAGGCTCGCCATGAAGGACATCCGCAAGCAGGCAGATACCGCGTGAGAGATAGCCGCTGACGGTCAGCTCACTGACGCCCATGCGCTCTGCAATTTCGGTCCGAGTAAGGCCCTGGATACGTCTCAACACGATGGCTTCGCGGCCCCGGGGAGGGAGCCGATCCAACGCCGCCTGGAGATGGCGCAATTCATCTCGGGCGATCACGATTTGATCGGGGCCGGGCGCGTCGGACGCCAAACCGAATTCATCGAGATCGGCAGCGGTCTCTATGGGGACAATACGTTCGTGTTTGGATTTGTTGATGAGCAGATTGCGCGCGATGGCGAGCACAAAATGCTTTGCGTTCTCCGGAATTTCCTTGCGGGCGGCTTCGTAGACCCGCACGTACACGTCCTGCCGCAGATCAGGAACATCGCTAGAATTGCGCCAATTGCGTTCCAAATACTGCATCAGTACCGCCTCAAGGGGCAAAACTTCGCGCTCAAACCACTCGTCCGCCGCGGACACGGCCGTTCCTTTGGCCGCGCCGGGAAGCGCCGCCGCTGCGGGTTGAAAGGTCAATTTCCTGTCCATCCCCTGCCTCTATTCCCCGACAAACGGGAAGCCAGAACGTGGGGCTCACCAACAAAGACAACTGAAGCGTATGGAAGTTGGTGACGTTGAGGGAGGATTTTCGGTGCGAGGCCGCGGGGAAATGCGAAATCCCGAGGCCGGATTTAAAAATGAAGTCGGCGTTCCGATATACGCCATTCTGCCTGCAAGAAACTTGCGGAAAGTCGCGGGCTCCGGAGTTCTATTGTTGCGAGCAGGCGGTTGACCGCCTAGCGGTTTTAATCGGTGTTTTTTCTGGACATGGCTCCCGTGACGACAAAAGGGCGGCGATTGTTCATCGCCGCCCGTTCTTCATGCCCGCCCCGATAAACTCTAACCACCCAGATGCGGTGATGGGCCTGACCGAGTGGTGGCGAGGTTGGTGGCTGTCCCCAATGATGATGATCTCAGCGGGGTCCAGCTATGTGGCCCCAAGCATCGGAAGAGGAGACAGCCATGGAACATTATGCAGGGATCGATGTGTCGTTGGAAGCATCGAGTGTGTGCGTGGTGGATGCGAGCGGCAAGATCTCGCGCGAAGCGAAGGTGGCCAGCGAGCCGGATGCGTTGGTGCTGTTCTTCAGGGAACTGGACTGCGAGGTGACGCGGATCGGAATAGAAGCCTGTCCGCTGTCGCAGCGGCTTCATGCCGAGCTCACGGCAGCGGGTTTTGCGGTGGTGCGGCTGGAGATGCGTCACGTCAAGGCGGCGATCTCGGCGACGGCGGTGAAGACCGACCGCAACGATGCGCGCGGCATCGCACAGTTGCTGCGGATGGGTTGGTACCGGCCAGTGCATTGCAAGTCGCAGCCTTCGCAGGACGTTCGCGCCCTTCTGACCGCGCGCAAGCAATTTCTGATCAAGGCGATCAATGTGGAGTTGTGCCTGCGCGGGTTGTTGCGCGGCTATGGCTTGAAGATGGGGGTGACCACCGGGCCGCGCTTTGCCGCTCGTGTCCGCGAACTCACCGCCGGCCACCCCATCCTCGAACCGCTGGGCGAGACGATGTTGCGGGCACGGGATGTCCTGCGCAGGGAGATCGCCGTGCTGCATCGCCAGTTGCTGGCAATTGCACGTACAGATGGTGTCTGCCGGCATCTGATGACGGTACCGGCGTGGGCGCTTTGACGGCACTGACTTTCAAGACCGGCGTCGAAGATCCCACACGCTTCACCTCGTCGAGGCGGTTGGGCGCGCACTTCGGCTTGACGCCACGGAAGTATCAGTCCGGCACCGTCGATGTCACCGGCCGCATCACCAAGGCTGGCGACGCCATGGTGCGAAGCGCGCTCTATGAAGCGGCCCATTCCATGCTCACACGCGTGAAGAGCTTCTCAAGTTTGAAGCGCTGAGCGATGACCGTCGCCAAACGCCGAGGTCTGGGGCGTGCGACCGTGGCATTGGCCAGGAAGCTGGCAATCGTCTTGCATCGCATGTGGGTCAACGGCACCGACTTCCGCTCCGGCAAAGAGGAGCTCGTAACCGCATAACCAATTGGGCAAGCTACGGAGTCTGTTGCCCGTCCCTCTCTCGTCGCCGGGAGCGCGAAGCCGGTGAAGCCGCAGTATCGGATGTGCCTCCCTCAAAGGATCAGCACGTCTCCTAGATAGGCTCTCGACTTCCTCCCCCTGCATCATGTGGCGGCCTCGTGCCGACCACGAACGGAAGCCTGATACCGGCGGCGAGAGCACAGGGCAGAGCTTGACTCCCTACGGCCCATTACGGAAGCCCGATGCTGATCGTGGCGAAGGGACCATAGAAATTGCGGTCCTTCGCGTCGCGGACATCGACACCCTCGTCCATCGCACCGAAGAAGAAATCCGCCCGATATCCGAGGCTCACCTTGGCCGCGGCATAGCGGAAGGAGATGCCTGCGAGCCCTCCGACATTGGGCACGATGATGGAGCGCGAACGGTTATGTGCGAATGGATGCCGATAAAGCAGAACTTGCCCATAATAAGGTGGGACAGTGTTGGCCACCGCCACTTGCTGGTCATAAAAAAGCGCCGTCGTTTGATGCGAACCTTTCGCGGTCTGGCGGCCAAACAGCGCGGCGGCATTCGCGCCCCAGTCGAAGGTAATTGTTCGTTTCTCTCCGCCGAGGACAGGGATGTGTCCCTCCAGCGAGAGTGACGGGCCGATGCCCTTGAACCCATGTTCGTCGTCCGAAACCGATGTGAACCTAGTTTCAAACGGGCGAATAAGATATTTGTTGAGCCCTAGTTTGTTCTTTTTAAACGCCGCTTGCGGACGGGCGATCGAGTTGACATGGGATCCCGAGGCAAAATCGGCCATGCGGATGCCGAAGCTCGCAACCGACGAAAGCCAGCCCAGCCCCACATCGCGGCCCACTTCGAAATCGACGATGGCATGGCTTTCGTGGTTTTTCACCCGGAAATCGGCATAGACGGCCTCGGATTTTGTCTTGAAGGCGGGAACGCCTGCCGTGCCGTGAAATTTCGTGTTGGCATAATGCGTGTATATGTTCGATTGCTGATGGATGTGCTTGTCGTTGTTGGAACGCCCATAACGAACGCTGGCGGAAACCGTCCACTGCGAGCCTTCGGGTTCGAGGGTAATCTTGCCCTCGGCCCCGTAACTGAAGATCGAAGGCTTTTCGGCTTGCCAGGCAGGCATCACGTTGAAGGGTCCGCCCTTCGTCGTGAACGGTGCGAGTTGTGGATCGTCAAGGCCTTCGATACGTTCGAGCTGTCCGCCCAGTTCGATCCAGACCGTGGGCTTGTCGGATGTTTCGGCATGGGCCGACAAAGTAACGGCCAGCGACAGTGCCGAAACCGTGGTCAGCAACTGCCAGCGTGTTGTGCGGTGGTTTTGATTGATCAGTTCACTCATCGGTTCCCCCTTACCAATTCTTCGTGACGCGGATACCGATCAATTTCGGATCGGTCAGGAACACGTTGGTCGTCAATCCGCTGTCATCGCTGTTGAGGAAAGCGCCGGTGATCGCCGTCGTGTTGAACACGTTCTTGTCGTAGAGCATCACCTGCCAGCCGTTCTGGCTGGTGAGGATCAGCGTCAGGTTCAAATTCGAATAGGCGTGCAGCTTGTCGTAATCCATGTCGTTGAAGACGCGCCAATAGGCGGCATCCTGCCAATACAGATCGCCGCGTAGGGTGGCAGCCCAATCAGACGTGACCGGAAGCGAGTATTGCGCGCCGAACGAGACGGTGAACGGCGGTGCGTTCGGCATCTCGTTGTGGCTCAGGTCTTTGTCGAAGCCTTCGCCATTGTTGGGAACCGGGCCGTAGTCGACGCCATGGGAAATGTTCTGGCCACGATACGGATCCATCGCGGTCCCAGCGAGCGGATCGAAGCCGGGATACCCCGCAGGTATCGCGAAGGTAACCGTGGTTGAGGGGTTTGCCGTGTAAGGAAGGGTGGTAATCGGATCGAGGCCCTGCACATAAGCCTGCTGACAAAAGCCCGGCACGCCCGGATTTCCCGCGCCGTTGGCCGCGCCGACAACCATCACCACATAGATTGGCATGATGCAGTTGGAGGCGGCCGTGATATCCGGCCGGGTGACCATCCAATTGGGATTGCCGGCCGTGCGGTCCATTAGGTCGATGGCCTGGCTTCCTCTGGCAAGGCGCGCGTCCTCATAGCCGCCGGAGAAGTTGAACCGCAGACCGGGGATCGGTTCATACGTCGCCTCGATCTCCGCGCCTTTGACATGGGCGTCGAAATTGAGGTTGACCGAGGTGCGGTCGACGATCTCGGAAATCTGGTAGTTTTCGTAATTGTAGTAGAACACGTCGCCGTTGAGTGTCATCGCACCATCGAACAGCGTGTTCTTGGTGCCGAGTTCGAAGGCGTCGACGAATTCCGGTTTGAACGTCAAAGGATGAGTGGGCTGAAATTCGGCACTTTCCAGAATGACGGCGCCGGGCGGGTTCGCGCCGCCAGCTTTGTAGCCATGCGAATAGGAACCGTAGAACAATGTTTGGTCGGTGAAGTTGAGTCTGGGAGTCCAGGTGGCATTGAGGCGGCCGGTGAACTGATCCCATTGTTGATCGACGGTGCCCCGGATCGGATAACCATAGCCATAGACCAGCAGTTGGCTGGGGATGACAACAAAGTGCTTGCGGTCTTCCGTCCAGCGCAGGCCCGCCGTCAGTTTCATATCCTTGAAGACGTTGTAGTAGGCCTCGCCAAACCCGGCATAAGAATTCAAATCATAGGGATTTTGGCTCAGGAAATAATTGTGGCCTTCATCGTCGAGGTTGCTGATGGGGTTGGGATCGATGTACTCGCAGCCGCCGGCGCCGAACGCCGTTTGGGAACTGCCATATACGAAGCCGCCGATCTGAATGCATTCGGAGTTGTTCGAAACGCCCGGCACCCAGGGTGTCTGTATTCTGTGACCCTCGAGCGGGCCGGTGGATGCGAAGAGTGTGAGCGAATTGAAGAAGACGTAGTAATTCTCTTCGGTTTCATAATGCAGATAGTTGCCGCCAATACTGAAATTGAGCGGGCCGCTGAAGTTCGAGGCCAACCGGAATTCCTGGTTCAACTGCCAGGAATGCTCGGTGGACAGGTCTTCGGCCAGCAACTTGTTGCTGCAACCCAGCTGGGGATCGCAGAAGACCCCATCGGGAGAAACCTGACCTCTCTGGTTGCCGACGATGGGGACTGAGGGGTCATTGTATTCGAAGATGCCGGGCGACGTGTTGAACCGATTGTAATCTTCCGCGCTGTACAGAAAATCATGATTGTAGCCCGTTTCCGAGGTGAAGGTCAGTTCGGGCGTGATGTTGTATTCTGCGTTGAATTCGGCGATGTCGTTTTTCGCCTTGTAGACGGGCGCCAACTGGGACTGGATGACCCGCAGATTGCGCGATTGGTTGATCGAGGCATACGGGTCCACCTTCCCGTTTGTAAATTGCACGTCGGCCGTCAGAGCCTCGACGTAGGGCAAGGGAAAGCCGTTCACCACTTCGAACGACTCCGGCGAATAGAGCGAAGCAGGCAGGCACCCCTGGCTGAGGCCGCCCACCTCTTGCCCGCTGAGGCCACCGGCGCCGCCGGTTGTCCCATAGAAGGGCAACTGGGTTAGCGGGACGCCGCCAATTTCATCCGGCACCGGGGCTCTTTTGCAAAGTTGCTTGCTTGAGCGGATGCGATCGTCGTCCTCCGAGAAATGTTCCCAGATGAAAGTGGTTTGCAGCTTCTCGAATGGCTTCCAGCCGATGCTGAGGCGGCCCGACCACAGGTCGCGGCCGTCGATGCGCTGGTCGTTCGTCTCGTTGAAGCTGTAGCCCTGGCGCTTGGTCCATTCGCCGGCCATGCGTATATCGAGTTCATCATCCACCAGCGGAATGTTCAGCATGCCCTCGAAGCGGCGTTGGCCATAATTGCCGACTTCGCCGCTTGCCATCGCCTCGAACTGGTCGGTCGGCTTGGCGGAGATCAGGTTCACCACGCCCGCAGTGGCATTGCGGCCATAGAGCGTGCCTTGTGGCCCACGCAGTACCTCGACCTGGCCGACGTCGTAGAATTCCTGCTCGAAGAAATGATTGCGGATGAAGGGCGTGTCGTTGAACGCGACCGCGACTGCCGGATCTGTGGTCACTGAAATGGCCTGTGTGCCGATGCCGCGGATGTTGATGCTGTAGCCGGTGAAGTTTGTTTTGGTGAAGGTGAGGTTCGGCACTTGTTTCACAAGATCCGGACCGCCGGCCGTTTGTGTCGCGGTCAGCTGTTCCTGGCTTAGCGCGGTGATCGCAATGGGAATGCTCTGCACATCTGCGCCACCGAGCTTGGAGGACGTAACCGTAACGGTTTCAACTGCGGAACGCGGTGGCGGCGCCGCTTGGGCAAGTTCAAACGATCCGACCGCCGGTTCGTCGTTACGGCTTGAAGCATTGCGGACCACCGCCAGCACACCGGAGGAATCGCGGTGAACAACAAAACCCGTTCCGGCCAAGATCTTCGTCAACGCCTGATCGGCATTCACGTCGCCCGAGACACCATGAGTCTGAACCCCTTCGACGGCCTTGGTGACATAGAGCAGAGGTGTACCGGTCTGCGACGTGTATTGGTCGAGCGCAGACTTCAAATCACCGCGCGGGATGTTGAAGTCTTCTGCGTGCGCGAGCGTCGCAAACACCATTCCGCCGAGCGCGGCCGTAGCCTTTAAATAATTGCGATAACTGGAATTCATCGTCTCCCCCTCTAAATCGTCGTGCGAGCAAATAACTAATGCGTCGTTTCCTGTGCTCAGCGTGAAATGATCAGTTCGTTCCCCCGACTCGCGACCTGCAATCCGAGTAGTTCGTGCGCAACGCGGATAAATGCCCTGGTATCGCGTGCCGGAAACGTCCCGCCGATACCGATTTTCGCGGTTGCACCATCGGCAACGATCAGTTTTATTTTGTTGTAGCGATTGAGTTCGGAAACCACGTCGCCGATCGATGTGTTGTCGAACACCAGCAGCCCGTGCCGCCATGCGAGATCGTTCTTCAATCGGCGTTCTGGCTTCTTGGTGATTGCCAAGCTTTCTCCGGCCGCAATCGCCACATCACCAGGCGTGAGCGTGGCGGACGCCGTATTGCTCTGAGAACCAATACCATCAACCCGCGCGCTACCCTCTAAGAGCGAGACTTTGAGTTGTGCCGTATCCCGCCGCACAACGAATTTTGTGCCCAAATCCGTGACGCGATGATCGCCGGCAACGACGACAAATGGATGCGCAACGTCGTGCTTGATCTGGAAGTAAGCCTCGCCCCTATCGAGCGTCACCGACCTCCCCACGCCTTCGGCGAGGCGAAGTTGTGTGTTGGTGTTCAGTTCAATACTTGAGCCATCAGCCAGAGTCACAATCTCATGGCCGCCAGTCGTCGTGGTGAAGATCTTTCCCACGGGTTTTGACGAATAGAATGCGCCAAGGCCAGCAAGCGTTGAAATCGCAGCGACGACAGCGGCGACTTTAATTATCGTCGGCCGCGCTGATTTTGGTGGTGGCCTTCCAGACTCTTTCAGCGGCACACGCAAGGCCGCAAGGCGATGTGTACGTTCCCATGCTGCTTCCAAGCGCCAATAGGCAAGGAGATTGCCACTCGATTCTGCGAGCCAAGTGTCAAGGCCTGCCTGTTTATCGCTCGTCCAATCGCCGGAGGTACGCTCGGCCAACCAGTCGGCGGCTTGCGCCCAGACCGCTTCGGCGCCTGCTCGGGGTTCCAGTTCGTCGTCAGGCCACGTGGTCATTGCTGGCCTCGCGGTTTGGCGGGTTCGCCATAAAGGATTGTCGCCAACGCCCGCACGCCCAGACTTAAGTGGCGTTCGACAGTTTTCTCAGCGATCCCCATGCGCAAGGCGATTTCCCGCCCGCTCAAACCTTCGACCTGACGCAGCATGATCGCCTCTTTTGACCGTGGCGCGATCTGATCGAGTGCCGCTTGCACGCGGCGCAGCTCCTCGCGCGCGATGGCCGTTTCGTCGGGCCCAGGTGTTTCGGCTGCGATGCCTAATGCTTCGATGTTTTCGACCGCTGACAGTGGAACGACCTTGGCGCGCCGCATCCTGTCAACCAACAGGTTATGCGCCGTAGTGAACACGAGAGATTTGGTCGAGATGGGAAATTCTTTGCGCGACGCTTGGTAGACCCGCATGTAGATATCCTGCAGGAGGTCCGCGATGTCGGCGCTGCTCTGCCGGTTGTTCCGCAAATAGCCCCTGAGAACTGCTTCCAACGGTAGAACCTCTCGCACGAACCATGCGTGAAGATCAGGCGTGCGCCCGCTCACGTTCTGACCCCCAAGGCCAGCGCCTTCACGATTGGTTTCCGACGTATCTGCCATCCCCCGAAGCTTTCCGCCTGTAAGGGGTTAGAATTTCGAACTTGCGTGGGTGAGACGAAGTTCGAGGGAAAATCCCTCAATCGACTGGCGAAGAATTTTCAGATCTCAGCATACGCCCGAACCCGCCTCAGAAAACGGCGGGAATTCGACAGAAAGTTACCGTCGATCACGGACTCCAGAGTTCTAATATTGCAGAGAAGAGCAGCGTGGCGGGATTGATGACCATCCCACCGGGACGTCTCAGTCGTCCTTCTTGGCCTTAAGGGCTATGCCTGCCTGGACGTTGGTCTCGACTCCGAGCTTCTCCTTCGTGCGATCAAGATGATGTTTGGCCGTCGGGCGTTTGATGCCGAGCCCCTCGATGGTCTTGCCTCTGGCGGCCCACTCCAGGCATTGCAGTTGACGACGGCTCAGCGAGACACCTTCGACGAACATTCCAGGATCGATCATGTTTCGAACCTCCACGTGAAAGAGCAAGCTGATGATCTGCAATGCTTCGGCGTGCTGTCGGATGCAGGATTGATACTCCCGCCGCCGCCGATCCGTCGCAAAGGTCATCGCGGCCTGACACGACCGCCATTGACCGCTCGGGAAGGTGCGGCCGTAACGGATGCCAAAGTCAGCGGCTTCGTAGAAGAAGCGCCGAATGGCAGGAGAGCTATCCGGTCTAACAAAGTCCGGCCCCAGCCGAATGAATTGGTGCAGCGGAAGGACTTGCGGATGACCGGATCGAAGAGGTGATACCCTCGCGCGACGCAATGGGTGGTCCGGCCCGAATTGTAGTTGGAGATCAGCAACGGCTTGTCGGCCCGCGTCAACGCCAAATAGGCGACGCTGTGCAGGCCCAGGCTTGCTGCTATCGTCGTCAAAGCATCGCGCAGTTGGTCGACACTGCCGGCGCTTTGAATGCTGTCCAAATATGACTTCAGGAGACGATCCATCGGACAGTTCTCGACAAGCAACTCTTTCGACCGGCCAACGCTATTCAGTCAGCCGTTTCTGTTAAACGGCCGAAATCAACGACACGGGATCACGCCACCCGCTCGGCGACTTCTACGAACGGTCGCCTTAAGTATCCCTACCCGCCCAATCCGATGCTGATTGTGGCAAAGGGGCCATAGAAGCTCTGATTGGCTGCATCGCGTGCATCTATACCGTTGTCAGTGGCATTGAAGAAGAAATCTGCGCGATAGCCGAGGCTGACCTTGGCGTTGGGGAATTTCAACGACACTGCCGCGAAGCCGCCAACATTCGGAACGAAGATGGATTTCGAACGATCTTGGCGTGCTGCCTGAGAAGAATGTGACGTTGCCTTCACGTTTCCATTATAGTGAGCGCTGTAAACCGCGGTCTGGTGATCCGTATGTGCGCGCTGGCGCCCAAATAAGGCCGCGGCGTTCAGACCCCAATCGAAATCTATCATTGTGCCGCTTTTGGACCCCGCTACCGGTAAGGAGGCGTCCCAGGATACAGCCGGTCCTATGGCGTGCGTGTTGCGCGTGCTGTGCAGGACAGCGGTATAGTTATGAAGATATGGAAAATGTGCGCTTTGATACTTGCCACCTACAATTCCCTTTACCGGCGCGCCGAAGCCGTAAATAGGCCGCGCATGAAGTGTGGTATCCGAACTGAATGTGAATTGAGCGTATCTCACCCCGCCGCTAACAACCGAATTCGCGCCTGCGCCGAACATTCCGAGCCCGACATCCTTACCCACTTGGAAATCGACAATGAAATCCGATTGCCGGGAATTCGCCTGGCCGTCGCCGTAAACCTTTTTGACTGGATGTAGAGTTGTCACGGCATGGTTAAACGTCCCGAAGATAGTTGGCAGGCCTGGCGATTCGTAATGCTGGTGCCTGGCACTTTGGGATTTGCCATAGCGGATCGCGGCCGACACGACCCAATCGGTGCCATCGGGTAGAAATGTGACCTTACCTTCCGCACCATTGCTATAACGCGATGGCCGCTGTGAACTGACCATCGGGTTCATGACATTCGGCGGCGAAAGTCCCAAAAATACAGGTGCGAAGATCGATTGCGGCGTATCCACACGTTCAAGCTGGCCGCCCAGTTCAATCCAGACAGTCGGCCGGTCTTCATCTGCCGAAGATGCCAGCGCACCTGCAGGCCCACAGGCGACGCCCATTAATGCCAGCAAGGAAACGTTCGTCAGAAGTTGGTGACGGAAACTTGCGTTGCGGTTTTTATTGTCTATCAGTTCGCTCATTGGTTCCCCCTACCAATTCTTCGTGACGCGGATACCGACCAACTTCGGATCGGTTAGAAACACGTTTGTCGTGAGTCCCGAATCGTCGCTGTTGAGGAACGCGCCGGTGATGGCCGTCGTGTTGAACACGTTCTTGTCGTAGAGCATCACCTGCCAGCCGTTCTGGCTGGTGAAAATAAATGTCAAATTCATCGTCGCATAACCGTGCAGCTTGTCATATTGCATGTCGTTGAAGACGCGCCACCACGAGCTATCTTGCCAATAGCCATCGGCACGCACCGTGCCTGCCCAATCCGAAGTCAACGGCATCGAGTATTGCGCGCCGAACGAAGCGGTGAAGGGCGGCGCGTTCGGGAGTTGGTTTCCGCTCAGGTCTTTTGAAAAGCCCGCACCATTGTTCGGCGCCGTGGCGGGATCGTATCCCACATAGCCCGCTGGAATTCCGCCGCCCAAAATTTCAGCTGTGGGGTTGGGGGTGTAAGTCAGTCCCGTCAGAGGATCAAGGTGCAGATTGTAGGCATAGGCACAATAGCTGGTAGCCGATCCGCTCTGCGAGAGGGAGCCCGGACCGATGTTAAAGTATTGCGCGACAGAACCCGGAAATATGCAATTGGAAGCTTCGTTCACGAACGGCTTAACGACATACCAATCAGAGTGACCAGCGGTGCGATCCATCAGATCGACGGCGCTTTGGCCCTTGGCGATGGCTGTGTCTTCCCAACCGCCGCCGAAATTGAAGCGCAAGCCGGGTATCGGTTCCCATGTGGCCTCGATCTCAGCCCCTTTCGCATGCGCGTCGAAATTCCGATTGATCGCAGTGCGATCGACGATTTCGGAGATCTGATAGTTCTCGTAATTGTAGTAGAACAAACTCCCGTTCAGGGTGAGCGCTCCGTCGAACAGCGTGTTTTTCGATCCCACTTCGAACGCATCGATGAATTCGGGCTTGAACGTCAAAGGATGAACGGGCTGTGACGCCTCTCCCTGCTGCGACGTGGAACTGGGATGAACGGTGAAAACCGCGCCCGGAGGGTTTGCACCACCAGCCTTATAACCATGCGCATAAGAGCCGAAAACGAGTGTCTGGTCGGTGAACGCAAGCTTCGGTGTCCAGTTGACCACCGCGCGACCGGTGAACTGATCCCATTGCTGATTTACAACATCGGTAACGGGGTATCCCCAGCCCTCTGTCACCAACCAGCTCGGTATCAGCGGGAAATGTTTCTGGTCTTCGGTCCAGCGCAGGCCAGCCGTCAATTTCAGATTGTCGAAGATATTGTAGTAGGCCTCGCCAAAGAGAGCGTAGGAATTGAGCACATAAGGATTCTTGCTCAAGAAATAATTATGCCCGTTGTCGTTGAGACTCGATAGCGGATTCGGATCGATATATCCGTTTCCCAATTTCGTTGCAGGCTGTGACGGGCTGTTGAACTGGAAGCCATTCGGAAGCGCGAAGGCATTGTCCGAGACCCCCGGAATCCAGGGGTTCGCCGCAGAGAAATTGTGACCACTGACGGCGTCTGCCGCGTCGATCATCGTGAACACATTGCTGAAGACGTAGTAATTCTCTTGTGTCTCGTAATGCAGATAGTTGCCGCCGGCGCTGAAATTGAACGGCCCGCCGAAGCTGGAAGCCAGACGGAACTCTTGACTGAGTTGCCAGGCATGCTCCTGCGAAAGATCTTCGATAACAACCTGGTTGGAACAGCCCAATTGAGGATCGCAAAAGAACCCCGCGGTCGAAATCATGCCGGTTGGATCGACACTTCCCAACACACCGCTGCTAACTGCTTGCGATGGAGCAAACACTCCCGATACGGATCCAAATCTGTTGTAATCCTCAGCCGAATAAAGGAAGTCGTGGCTGAATCCGGTTTGGGACGTAAACGTGAGCGCAGGCGTAAGCGCATAATCCGCGTTTAATTCCACAACGTCGTTCTTCGCTTTGTAAATCGGATCCAGCGAGGATTGGATTACCCGCAAGTTCGACGACTGAACTTGGCTAGGATAAGGTGATTTTAGAAGCGTGGGAGCTTGAAGCAGCCCCCGTAGACCGATGATATAAGGCAGCGAATAAGGTAGAGGAACCTCGAACGATCGGGGCGAATAAAGAGATTCCGGCTTGCAGCCCTGAAGGAAATAGTCCCCTCCACCTCCGATAGCGCTTGGGTTGAGGGATTTGACGACGCCGTTCACTGTTACACCACCGTACAACAACGGCCCACCCTCTGGCGTGGGTGCAAGATAACCCGGACCATAATCGGTCTTGCAGAGTTGTTTGGCGCTCCTCATGCGATCGTCGTCTTCGGAGAAATGCTCCCAGACGAGATACATTTGCAGATTCTCGGTTGGCTTCATGCCAATCGTGACACGGCCAGACCACAGGTCACGGCCATCGATGCGATCATCGCTCGAAGTGTTGAAGGAATAGCCCTGACGTTTGGTCCACTCTCCAGCCAGGCGAATATCGAGACGATCATCCACAACCGGGATGTTCACCATGCCTTCAAAGCGGCGTTGCTGATAATTGCCGATTTCTCCGCTCGCCATGGCTTCGAATTGGTCGGTGGGCTTGGCAGACGTCAGGTTCACCACGCCGGCCGTCGCGTTGCGGCCATAGAGCGTGCCTTGCGGGCCGCGCAGCACCTCCACCTGGGCAACGTCATAGAATTCCTGTTCGAAGAAATGATTGCGGATAAACGGAATGTCGTTGAAGGCCACAGCCACCGCCGGATCGGTCGTCACCGAAATCGCCTGCGTGCCGATACCGCGGATGCTGATACTGTAGCCAGAGAAGTTCGTCTTCGTGAACGTCATGTTCGGAACCTGTTTGATCAGGTCCGGCCCGCCATTGGTCTGGCTGGCGGTCAATTGCTCTTGCGAAAGCGCCGTGATCGCGATCGGCACGCTTTGCACATCGGCGCCGCCGAGTTTCGACGATGTCACCGTCACGGTTTCCACTGCCGCGCGTACAGGTGCGGCCTGAGCGATTTGTATGGGGGTGACATCGCTTTGCAGCACCGACGATTTTCCAGGGACGATCATCATGCTGCCGGAGGGATCGCGGGCGGGTATGAAGCCTGTGCCGTTGAGCAGACGCGAGAGCGCTGCATCCGATGACAGATCTCCTTTCACGCCATGTGTGCGGATGCCTTTTATGGAATCCGTGAGCACCATGAGTTGCACACCCGACTGCGCCGAATAGGCGTTGAGCGCGGCCGCGAGATCTCCGCCGGGGATATTGAATTCTGCCGCGTGAACGCCGTTTGTCAGTGCCGCGATCAGAACGGCTGCTGAGGCCGAGGATTTTAACGCTTTCATATTCCCCCCTTGAGAATCTCGAGATGCTGCTATTGCGATAACCGGAATGCGTTGCTCGACTTCTCGCCGCGAAGGCCGAGCAGGAACTTCGTCATGCGAATGAACTGTTCGGGATCGTTGGCGGAGACCGTTGCAGTAAGTTTGGTGCCCGCAAGCGACGAATCGAGGAGCGCGATCTGATGGCTGTTGTAGCGATTGATCTCGCGCACAGCTTCGCCGAGCGGCATTCCGTTGAAGACGACCACGCCACGGCGCCAACCCAGATCGTTTGCCAATTGATGTTGCGTTTTCCGCGCAACCGAGACGGCGTTCGCAGTAGCGACCATCGTTTCGCCAGCCGTCAACAGAACTGGACGAGTTGTGTGAGGCGACGTGTAATCCACGCGACCGTCCATCACCGCAACCACCAGCTTGTCGGCATCGCGCCGGATAGAAAATTTCGTGCCGATGTCGGTGACGCGGCGATTATCGACATAGACGATCAGCGGACGCGCCGCATTGTGCACCACCTGGAAATAGGCTTCGCCTTTTTCCAGCCCGATACGGCGTTCGCTCGGCGATTCCGCAACGCGGATCGCGCTGTTGGTGTTGAGTTCGATGCGCGTGCCATCCGCCAGCACGATGGCTTCGTGTCCGCCGATGCTGGTGGCATAAGCGACGCCTTCGGGGCGCGTTGCGTAAATCGAATAGGTACCGGCAAGCACGGCGACCGTAAGCACGGCAGCGGCAACGCGGGCGAGAACGGGGCGCCATGGAGCCGGCTCTTTTGCCGGGCGCAAGGCTGTCAGCCGCTCGGAGCGGGCGAGCGCGCCTTCGAGACGCCAGATGGCGATTTCGTGGGCGGGCGATTGCGACAGCCAGGATTCGAATTGCGCCTGATCTTCAGCGCTCCAGTCCCAGAATCGTCTGCGGGTGAGCCAGTCAGCGGCTTGCGCCTCTATGGCGAGCGCACCGACCTCTGCCGGCGAAGTGTCGAAGGCCTCTTTCATGGCGACCTCCGCGATTGTTCGCTGTAGAGCATGTCGGCAAGCGCGCGCAGGCTGCGCTTGAGATAATGCGATACGGCCGAGCGTGTGATGCCCATGCGCTGTGCGATTTCGGGGCCGCTCAGTCCTTCCACTTGCGCAAGCACGATGGCCTCGCGATAGCGTGGCGGAAGGCGATTCATGGCCGATTGCAGGCGCCGCAATTCTTCATGTGCCTGGACCTGGCGTTCGGGGCCGGGCGTGTCGGCAGCAATGTTGAGCGTTTCGAGATCGGCGACGGCCTCGATGGGCACGACTTGGTCTTTGCGGATCTTGTCGATTGCGACGTTGCGCGCGACCGTGATCAGGAATGGCTTGACGGGATCGGGGCGCTTGGTTTTCGCCGCCTCGTAAATCTTGAGATAGACCTCCTGCTTGAGATCGGCGAGGTCGCTTGGATTTTGCCAGTAGCGTTGCAGAACCGACATAAGCGTTGCTTCCAAAGGAAAAACTTCGCGGATGAACCACGCGCCAAGGTCAGATGCAGTCATGCCCGCACCCGGACCGGGGCTACCCGGCGTCCTGAAGTTTGCGTCCGTTGATTCAGTCATCCCCCGCCCCTTCGCCTTTGGAGGGCTAGCGGTCCGAACCTCGCATTATAGAACGGATGCCGGGGGGCATTGTTGACGCCAAGGTCGGAAGAAATCTGTGGCGGCTAATTTTCTTGCTGGACGAGCGCAAGCGAGTTGGCGGAACGAAAAAGGGCGGCAGATGGTTCTGCCGCCCTAAAGCCGAAAATGTTGGTGATTACCCGCCCAATCCGACGCTGAACGTGGCATAGGGGCCGTGAAATCCGGTTGTCACGGTATTTCTTATGTCGAGCCCGCGATCCAGTGCGCCGAAAAAGAAATCGGCGCGGTAGCCCATACTGAGTTTCGCGTTAGTGAAGCGATAGGAAAGCGCCGCGAAACCGCCGACATTGGGAATGGTGACACGGTGGGAACTAGTCCGGTGGCCGCCGGTCGTCTGTGCTGTGCGCACGTTATTGTAATTGAGTACCTTCGTGGTTGTTTGATGCTCAACATGTGTGCGCTGACGGCCGAACAGAACCGCTATATTGGCGCCCCAGTCCAACGACATCTCGCCGTCCTCGATATTGCCGAGCAACCCGGTGGAATTCGTGAGGGAAAGCGAGGGGCCGAAGGCATGAAGATTGCTGTAACGCTCTACCGCCAAGGCAGACTGGTGATGCGTTTGCTGGATGCCGTACTTTCCCGCAAAAAAAACGGCAGTCGGGATGACCTGAAATTCGGCATCTGGAAGGGTGTGCGAACTTGCTTGGGAAGATGTGTTCATCTGCACATAGCGCGCGCCGAACGCAAATACCGATTGCGTTCTACGGCCGAAGAGGCCCAAGCCTACATCCCTGCCGACCTGGAAATCGACAATGGTATGTGATGCCGAGTTGTCCACCTTCTGATCGGCATAAGCCAGCAGCGTGGGGGTGGCGAGGTAGCTGGTTGCGCCGTTTCTGAGGTGCTTCCCCCCTGGCGTCCGGTATTGCTCGACCGGCGGACCGACCAGGACTTTTTGTGCGAGCACATGGTGCGGGGCATGGGTGCGGCCATAACGTGCCGACGCCATGAAGATCCAGTCCGAGCCGTGCGGCTGGAACGAAAGACTGCCTTCGCCGCCGAAGCCCTTGCCGAGCGCATTTTCGATTTTCGTGATCGAAGGAAAACCTTGAGCGCGACCTGCCGCATCGAAAGGCGGAACAAAGGAGTCGTTCTTGCCTGCAATTTCTTCATATTGCGCGCCGAGTTCGATCCAGACCGCGGGACGGTTCTCGTCTTGCGCGGCGGCGGGCACGGCATATGTTGTCAACGCCATGGCCGAAACCGTGGCCAGCAACCGCCAGCGAAGCTGCGGATGTGTTTGGTGCGTGTTGATCAGTTCGCTCATTGTTATCCCCCCTTACCAGTTCTTCGTGATGCGGATGCCCAAAAGGCGCGGATCGGTGAGGAAGACGTTGGTGGTTAGACCGCTGTCGTCGGAGTTCAGGAACGCCCCGGTGATATCCGTGACGTTGAACACGTTCTTCACATATCCCATCACCTGCCAACCATTCTGGCTCGTCAGGATCAGCGCGGCGTTGACATTGGTATAGCCGCGTAGCCGGTCATACGGATTGTCGTTGAAAACGCGGGCCCAGGAATAATCCTGCCAATAATAGTCGCCCCGGATCGTTGCAGCCCATTCGGACGTGACGGGTAATGTGTATTCCGCAGAGAACGAAACGGTGAAGGGCGGCGCGTTGGGCAACTCGTTGCCGCTGATATCCTTGGTGAAGCCTGCACCGCCATTTGGCGCGGTAGCAGGATTGAACCCGGGATAGGAGCCCAGCGGTATGGGATCGTTATGTGCCGTTGTGGCGCCGGTAAGATCGCTCGTGTACGGCTTCCACGTTACCGGATCCAAACCGGCATTGTAGGCCTGTCCACAATCGTTGGAAACGGCGCCATAGTTCAGTCCCTTAGATTGATCGAACTGATAGGCAACAACATATACCGGCAGGATGCAGTTTGACGCCTGATCCGGAAGCGGCTTGACGACAAGCCAATCTGAATGCCCCCCGGTTCGATCCATCAGATCAAGCCCCTGCGAACCATCGGCTATCCTGGTGTGTTCGTAACCGCCTGCGAAGTTGAATTTCAGACCCGGAAGCGGCTCGTAGGTTGCTTCCAACTCGGCCCCTTTGACGGTGGCGTCGTAATTCGAATTCAGGGCGGTGCGATCTATGATCTGCGATATCTGGTATCCCTTGTAATCGTAGAAAAACACATCGCCGTTCAGCGTCAGCGCGCCATCGAGTAGGGTGTTCTTGGTACCGAGCTCATAAGCGTTGATGAATTCCGGTTTGAAGGTGAGCGGATGGGCAACGCTTACGACGCTTGATGAGAAGTAGGGCGCGAAAAGCGCGCCTGGTGGATTGGCGCCACCGCCTTTGTAGCCGTGTGCGAACGATGCATAGAGAAGTGTCTGGTCGGTGAGGTCGAGTTTCGGCGTCCAATTGGCGGCGAAGCGGCCGGTCCATTCGCGCCATTCCTGATCGACGGTGCCGGTGATCGGGTAACCCGTACCGGCGGTAAGCAGTTCGCTTGGAATATCGACGAAGTGCTTGCTGTCGTCGGTCCAGCGTAGCCCCGCTGTGAGCTTCAAGTCCTTCAGGAGGTTGTAGTACGTCTCGCCGAATCCCGCGTAGGAATTGAGAACATATGGATTTTGGCTAAGGAAATAGTTGTGGCCCTTGTTGTCGAGATTATCGAGCGAGCCATGATCGATCCAACCGACGCAGATCAGATTACCTACACTGCCTGGATCCGCCGGATTCGGCGGACTATCGTTCTTGACACATTGTTGGGTCTCGTCGCTGGGATTCCAGGCCGGTCCTAGCTTCAGGCGAACAGCTGACCACATCGTAATCGTGTTGAAAAAGACGTAATAGTTCTCCTCCGTCTCATAGTGCATGAAATTGCCACCGATGCTGAAATTGAACGGCCCGGAGAAGTTCGAAGCAAGGCGGAATTCCTGGTTGAGTTGCCAGGAATGCTCATCGTTCAGATCTTCCGCGACAAGCCGATTGCTGCAGCCCAACTGAGGGTCGCAGAAATATCCGGTGGGCACGGCCGTCGCGGGATTGGCGCAATTGTTGCCACCGATGCTCAGGCTGTTGTCAGCGCAGTCATAATTGCCGTCGGGCTGAATAAGGTGGCCGCTATCGTGATTTGGGCTTTGGTTGAATGCGAAGATGCCGGGCGCGGTGTTGAACCGGTTGTAGTCCTCTGTGGAATACAGAAAGTCGTTATTGTAGCCCGTTTCCGACGTGAACGTCAGCGTTGGTGCAACGCTGTATTCAGCATGAAGCTCCACGACATTGTTCTTGGCTTTGTATACGGGATCGAGCGAAGACTCGATCACACGCAAATTTGGCGATTGCGTTGTACTGGCATAGGGATTTCGAAAGCCGCCGGGTACATCGGTAAGGGGACTGACGATGGCTCCGCCGAAGCCGGCTCCCAACAAGGCACCGTAATAAGGTAACGATAGCCCATCGACCACTCCAAATGCTTCCTGGCTGTATAACGATGTGGGGAGGCAACCTTGGCTAAGGTCCGTCAATCCGACCGCACGGATATTGGTCTGAAAACCTCCGACGGCAGCCGGGCCGTTGTCGGTTTTGCAAAGCTGCTTGCTGGACCGCAGGCGATCGTCATTTTCCTGAAAATGCTCCCAGACAAGGTATGCCTTGAATTTTTCGCTCGGCTGGAACGCTAGCGTCACGCGGCCCGACCACAGGTCGCGCCCGTCGATCGGACTGTCGGTCAGGTCGTTGAAGGAATAGCCGTTGCGCTTGGTCCACTCGCCGGCGATACGCAGGTCCAGCCGGTCGTCCACGATGGGAAGGTTAACCATGCCTTCGAAACGGCGGTTCTGGTAATTGCCAATGTCGGCCGACGCCATCGCTTCGAACTGATCGGTGGGCTTGGCCGAGATGAGGTTCACCACGCCTGCGGTCGCGTTGCGGCCATAGAGTGTGCCTTGTGGGCCGCGCAAAACTTCGGCCTGGCTGACGTCGTAGAATTCCTGTTCGAAGAAGTGATTTCTGATGAACGGCATGTCGTTGAAAGCAACTGCAACCGCCGGATCGGTGGACACCGAGATGGCTTGGGTGCCGATGCCGCGGATGGTGATACTGTATCCGGAGAAATTCGTCTTGGTGAACGTCAGGTTCGGCACCTGCTTCACCAGATCGGGGCCACCCGCAGTCTGCGACGCGGTGAGTTGTTCCTGGCTCAAGGCCGTGATCGCAATCGGGATGCTCTGCACATCCTGTCTCTTATACACATCTGTGTCGAAGGCCTCTTTCATGGCGACCTCCGCGATTGTTCGCTGTAGAGCATGTCGGCAAGCGCGCGCAGGCTGCGCTTGAGATAATGCGATACG
>BFBZ01000649.1_pt1 | contig 29623 bp, 31 predicted proteins | sample 1888401 | NCBI WGS metagenome assembly BFBZ01 (sample SAMD00112614, study PRJDB3348) | symbiont metagenome | host: Chara braunii
CCGCGAGGGCGGGCTGGAAAAGCTGCGCGGCAAGACCATCGGCCTCGTCCACCTCGACGCGCCGTTCGGCAAGGAGCCGATCCCGGTGCTGGAAGCGCTCGCCAAGGAATATGGCTTCACGCTGAAGCTCTATCCGATCAATCCGAACGAGATGCAGAACCAGTCGTCGACCTGGCTCGGCATCCGCCGCGACCGGACCGACTGGGTGCTGCTGCAGGGCTGGGGCGCGATGAACCCGACCGCCGTGCGCGAGGCCGGCCGCGCCGGCTTCCCGCGTGACAAGCTCTTGGGCATCTGGTGGGCCGGCGGCGACGACGACGCGCGTCCGTCCGGCGCCGACGGCAAGGGCTATCTGTCGATCTCCTGGCATCAGGTCGGCACCAATTTCCCGGTTATCCAGGACATCCTCAAGCATGTCGTCGAGCGCGGCCAGTCACAGGCGCCGCGTGAGAAGGTCGGCGAAAACCTTTATAATCGCGGGGTCTACCAGGGCATCCTGATCGCCGAGGCGATGCGCACCGCGCAGCGCCTGTCCGGCCGCAAGGCCATCACCGCCGAAGACATGCGGCGCGGCCTGGAGTCGCTCGACATTTCGGCGGCCCGCTGGGTCGAACTCGGCGCGCCCGACTTTGCCGCGCCGGTCAAGCTGTCCTGCCAGGACCACAATGGCCATCAGGCCGCCTTCCTGGTCCAGTGGGACGGCACGAAATGGGCGCGCGCGACCGACTGGATCACGCCGGACCGCGCCCGCATCCGGCCGCTGCTCGAAGAAGCGGCGCGCGCCTATGCCGCCTCCAACCAGGGCTGGCCGCAGCGCACCGAGGCCTGCGACCAGCGCTCATAAGACGCCAATCCCGGGGCCGCGATCCGTCGCGGCCCCGGTCTTCCGGACAACGGACGATGCCGCCCCGCTCGATCGAGACGGGGCGGAGGATCCGGCCCGCTCGGGCCCAGCCCTGCTCACCCGCGCCCCACGGCGCCCCTCCTGCGTCGCGGAGGGCGATTGACGGACCGCCTCATGATCGCCGAGACCACCGCCGGCATCGCCACCGAGACCGGGCAGGACCAGATCCTGGCGGTCAGCAATATCGAGGTCGTCTACGACCATGTGATCCTGGTGCTGAAGGGCGTGTCGCTGACCGTGCAGCGCGGCGGCATCGTGGCGATCCTGGGCGCCAACGGCGCCGGCAAGACGACGACGCTGAAAGCCATTTCCAACCTGCTGCATGCCGAGCGCGGCGAGGTGACCAAGGGCGCCATCGTGTTCGAGGGCGAGCAGGTGGATCATCTCTCGCCCAACGACCTGGTGCGCCGCGGCTGCATCCAGGTGATGGAGGGCCGCCATTGCTTCGGCCACCTGAGCATCGAGGAAAACCTCATGACCGGAGCCTTCACGCGGCGCGACGGCAAGGCGGCGATCCGCGCCGACCTGGAGAAGATCTACAATTATTTCCCCAGGCTGAAGCAGCGACGCAGCTCCATGGCCGGCTATACCTCGGGCGGCGAGCAGCAGATGTGCGCCATCGGCCGGGCTTTGATGTCGCGGCCCAAGATGATCCTGCTGGACGAGCCCTCGATGGGGCTGGCGCCGCAGATCGTCGAGCAGATCTTCGAGATCGTGAAGGACATCAACGCCAAGGAGGGCGTGTCTTTCCTGCTGGCCGAGCAGAACACCAACATGGCGCTGCGCTACGCCACCTATGGCTATATCATGGAGACCGGCCGGGTCGTGATGGATGGCACGGCACAGTCGTTGCGCGAGAATGAAGACGTCAAGGAATTCTATCTGGGGGTCGCCGAGGGCAACAAGAAGAGCTTCCGCGACGTGAAAAGCTACAAGCGCCGCAAGCGCTGGCTGGCATAGCCGGCCGCGAGCCGCCATGTTCGCTGTCCTGGCCCGGGTGGATTCGTGTCCCGCCGGGGCGGCCAACAGCGCTTCCAGCCATGCCCGTCCTCATCCTTCTCGGTCTTTCCGCACTGCTCCTCCTGATCTTCGGGCCGCAATTCTGGGTCAAGGCCCAGATGCGCCGCCACGCGGTCGAGCGCGCCGACTTCCCCGGCACCGGCGGCGAACTGGCCGAGCACCTGCTGGAACGCGCCGGCCTGTCCGGCATCAAGGTCGAAATGACCGACCGGGGCGATCACTACGATCCGATCGACGGGGTGGTCAGGCTGAGCCCCGATATCCATGGCGGCCGCTCGGTGACGGCGGTGGCGGTGGCCGCTCACGAGGTCGGCCATGCCCTGCAGCATCGCGACGGCGACCGGCTGCTGCTGGCGCGGATCAAGATGGCGGAAGGCGCGCGGGCGCTGGAAATCGGCGCCACTGTGCTGTTCGCCACCGCGCCATTGGTGCTGGCTTTCGTCCACTCGCTGCCGCTGGTGATCCTGCAGATCGTCGTGGCCGTGGCGCTGCTCGGCTCGCGCCTGGCCATGCACGTGCTGACCTTGCCGGTGGAGTTCGATGCCAGCTTCGGCAAGGCGCTGCCGATCCTGGACAAGGGCGGCTATCTGCCGGCGAGCGATCTGCCGGCGGCGAAATCGGTGCTCAGGGCGGCGGCCTTCACCTATGTCGCCTCGGCCCTGGTGACGCTGCTCGACGTGACGCGGCTGTTCCGGATCTTGCGTTGATTTGGTTTGGTGGGCATGACACGGCGATGAGCTCCGATATTCTCGATCGCTGGTATGCCGCGCTGAAGGAAGGCGATGCCCAGGCATTGGCCGCCGTCACCACTGAAGACGTCAGCGTCCGCTGGAACGGCCCGGTGGGGGTGGTGCCCTGGGCCGGCCTGTGGCAGGGCCGGACCAAGGTCGTCACCTTCTTCAAGCGCGTCGGGGAGCATCTCGAGATCGTCTCGATGACGACGGTCCATGAGATCAAGACCCCGGAGGCGGTCGCCCTGGTGCTCGACGGCCATTGGCGGGTGCGCGCGACCGGCGAAGAGATGCAGGTGCGCGCCGCCAATCTGTTCCGTTTCGAGGATGGCCGCGTCGCGTCCTATGAGATCTATCCCGACAGCTTCACCTTTGCCCAGGCGATCGGCCGGGTGTGAGGCCTGCCGGGATGTCGACTGCTGCCGCCTTGGGCCTGAAGGCGAGGGAGAGGCGCGTGCGATAGCACCGCCCATCCATCCGTCTTGGCCGGCCGTGTGCCGGCCATCCACGCCTTGCCCTTGACTGCGGAAGACGTGGATGGCCGTGACAAGCACGGCCATGACGCGGTGTGGGCCAACAGGCCGTGCGGCTTCCTGTGGGAGAAACCTGGGTCTGACTAAAGCGTCACGCCGAGCTTCTTCACCCAGGCAAGGCCCTCGTCGGTACCGGCGCGGGGCCGATATTCGCAGCCGACCCAGCCTGCATAGCCGAGCCGGTCGAGCGCCGCGAAGACCGCCGGAAAATGCACCTCGCCCTCGTCCGGCTCGGCGCGGCTCGGCACCGCGGCGATCTGCACGTGACCGATATGCGGCAGCCAGTATTCCAGCTTGGTCAGGATGTCGCCCTCGGCGACGCCGACGTGAAAGACGTCGAACATGATCTTGATATTCGGCCTGGCGGTGCGGGCGATCATTTCGCCGGCGCCGCGCAGCGTCGAATAGAAATAGCCGGGCGCGGCGCGCGGGTTCAGCGGTTCGAGCAGAATGGTCAGGCCGTGGGCCGCGGCCTTGTCGGCGGCGACCCGCAGGTTGTCGGCGAAAACCGCGGTCGCGACCGGAATATCGGCCGGACCGACCAGGCCGGCCATGGCATGGATCGCGCTGCCGCCGGCCGCCACGGCCCAGGCGATCGACTGGTCGACGGCCGCCTGGAAATCGGCTTGCCGGCCGGCCAATGCGCCGAGCCCGCTCTCGCCCTTGGCAAGATCGCCCCTGGCCGTGTTGACGCCCAGCACCTGCATGCCGTGCCTGGCGCAGGCGGCGCGCACGGCGGCGGGATCGGTGTCGTAAGGCCAGTGCAGCTCGATCGCCCTGAAGCCGGCTTTGGCCGCGGCCTCGATCTGGTCGAGCAGCGGCCGGTCGGTCCACAGGAAGCCGAGATTGGCGGAAAAGCGCGGCATGGCGGTCAGCCCTTCAATTTGAATGTCGCTTCGAGATCGGCGATCTCCTGCGCCGCGAGATGGCGCACCGCCATGCCGCGCGTCAGGATCGTCAGCTTGGCGGTCTCCTCCAGCTCCTCCATGGCGAAGACTGCGGCCTCCAGGCTGGTGCCGGCGACCACCGGTCCGTGATTGCCGAGCAGGATCGCCGGATGATCCGGCGCCTTGGCGCGGATCAGCGGGGCGACATCGGCCGAGCCCGGACGGGTATAGGGCACCACCGGCACACGACCGACCCGCATGACCACATAGGGCGTGATCGGCGGGATGGCGTCGTCCGGGTCGACATCGGCGAGGCAGGACAGCGCCGTCGCATGGGTCGCGTGCAGATGCACCACCGCGCGCGCCGAGGCGCGAGCCTCGTAAAAGGAAAAATGCAGCGGCAGTTCCTTGGTCGGGGCATCGCCGGCCAGATGCTTTCCGTCGGCATCGAGCCTGCTGAGGCTCGCCGCATCGAGAAAGCCGAGGCAGGAATTGGTCGGCGTGACCAGGAAACCATCGGTCAGCCTGACGCTCATATTGCCCGACGAGCCGGGCGTCAGGCCGCGCTCGAACAGCGAGCGGCCCCAGCGCACCAGCCCTTCGCGCGCGGTTCTTTCCTCTGGCGTCCAGGTCGGGTTCATGGGGTCCCCAGGGCGGCCAGCGCCTTGTCGTAGAAATCGACGGCGCCGAAATTGCCGCTCTTCAGCGCCAGCCGGATCGGCCGGGGACCTTCGGCGGCCAGTGCCGGCACGCCCGGATCGATCTCCGGTCCGATATGGAAGCGCTCGACCTCGAGCGCGGTGACCACGGCGCCGGAGGTTTCGCCGCCGCCGACCACCAGGCGTTCGACGCCGGCATCGGCCAGCATGACCGCGAGTTCGCCGAAAAAGCCCTCGATGGCCTCGGCGACCTCGGCCGTGCCGTGGCGTTCCTGAGCGGCCTTGACCTCCGCCGGATCGGCCGAGGAATAGACCATGGGAGCAAGTCCGATCCGGCCCATCACGTGATCAAAGGCGATCTTGGTGGTCATGGCGCCGCTGATCACCTCGTCGGGCAGCACCAGCAGGCCGGGGTGCTTGGCCGTATAGGCGACGACCTGGGCGCGCGACTGGTTCGAGCAGGACCCCGACAGCACGGCGGCCGGTCCTTTCGCCTGCGAGAAGCTGGTGCCGCTGCCGGACAGCAGGCCGGCGGTGCGGAAATTGGCCGGCAGGCCGAGCGCGATGCCGGATCCGCCGGTGACCAGCCGGGCATCGGCGATTGCCGCGCCGATCGCCAGGAGATCGTCGTCGACCACCGCATCGACCACGGCGAGGCGCCGCTTGCCGGCGGCCTCGGCCGCCAGCGCTGACCGGATCGCCTCGCTGCCCCGGCGCACGGTCGCGTAGGGCACGAGGCCAACCTCGCCCTGTGTCTGATAGGCGAGCCAGCGGCGAATGTCCGGATCGCTCATCGGGGTGAGCGGGTGGTTCTGCATGCCGCTTTCGTTCAGCAGCCGGCCATTGACGAACAGATGGCCGTTGAACAGCGTGCGGCCGGTCGCCGGAAAGACCGGGCAGACCACCGCGACATCGGCGCCGAGCCGCTCGATCAAGGCCTCCGCCACCGGCCCGATATTGCCTTGCCTGGTGGAATCGAAGGTCGAGCAATATTTGAACAGGATCTGGCGGGCGCCCTGGGCCAGCAGCCAGTCGCAGGCCGCCAGCGATTGGGCGATCGCCTCGGCGGCCGGCACGGTCCGGCTTTTCAGCGCCACGACGCCGGCCTCGCAGGCGGCGGGGGCGGCACCCGATGGCACGCCGACGAATTGCATGGTGGCCATCCCACCCTTGGCCAGGGTGTTGGCGAGATCACTCGCGCCGGTGAAGTCGTCGGCGATACAGCCGAGAAGCATGGTTTGGGCCCTTGGGAATCGGTTGGGGCTGCGATCTTAGTTATTTGGAGCGACCCGGCAATTCTTGCCGGTCCCGGCAGCGGATTCCGAGCGCGAAAAGCGGGCGGCATTGCTGCTGCGCTGAAATTGCTTGGCTTTTCGATGCCGCGGCGGTGGCCCGGAGCTTGCTCATCCGACCACGGTTCTTCTGGTGCGACGACGGGGGCATGCGCGGTGGCAGCGACGACAACAGGACCGGTTTCGACGCCGACCTCGAATTCGGTCACGCGCGGTGACAACCGCAGCCGCTCGGGCCAGGGCGGCGCGAGCGACAGCTCGTCTCCGCAGTTCAGCGAAGCCCTCGATGCCGAGGATAAGAAGAGCGCCGCGCGTCCAAGCCCACGTCCGGTGCGGCCGCAGCCACAGCGTCGCCCGACCATCGCCGACACCCCGCCGGCAGCGCAGGAGGCGGTCGCCGGGCCGGCGCCGGCGCCCGAGAAGCGCCAGGTGGCGAAGACCGAGCGTGACGGCGATCGCGATGCCAAGGCGGACGACAAGACCAAGGCCGCGCCGCCGACCAAGGACGATGCCGCTCCCGCCAAGGATGCTGCGGCCACCGATGCGCCGCCGCCGCAGCCGACGCCGGCACCAGCCGCGACGCCGGCGACCGTCGCGCCTGTCGCCGGCCAACCCAACGCCGCGTCGCCGGCCGCCGCAAGCGGTGAGACCGACGCGACGGCTGTCGCGGCCGTCGGCAATGCCGCACCAGCGGTTGATCCGAATGCCGCGGCCGGGCAACCGGCCGTCGCTGCCGCCAAGGTCGTGGCGGAAACGCCCGAGCCGGGACCGGCGCTGGCCGCCGCATTAACCGAGGCCGGGCCGCCCGGAGCCGAGACCGCCAAGACCGAGCTTCATGCGGCCAAGGCCGGAGCCACTACGCCGGCCAATGCCGCTCCAGCGGCAGCCCCCCAGGCTGCGACCGCCGAGACGCCCAAGGCCGATGCCAAGATCGACGGCAAGTCGGAGGCCAAGGCGGAGATCCGTGCCGATACCGCCGCGCCGCAGGCCGCGCCGGCATCCGGGGAGACCCGGGCAGCACCGCCGGCCGACGCGCAGGCCCAGGCGCCGGCCGCCGCGAGCACGGCCTCCTCCGGTCCCTTGTCTTTTGTCGGCGAGGTCGCCCAGAAGGTCGCGGCCCAGACCGCCGCGCCAGGATCGGTGGTGCCGATCCATGCGGTGGCCGTCACCATCGCGGCACGCGCCTCGGCCGGCTCGACGCGGTTCGACATCAAGCTCGATCCGGCCGAACTCGGCCGCATCGAGGTCAGCCTGACGCTCGACCGGGAAGGGCGCGTCAAGTCGAAGATCGTCGCCGAGAAGCCGGAAACCCTCGAACTCCTGCAGCGTGACCAGCGCAATCTGGAGCGGGCCTTGAGCCAGGCGGGGCTGAACGCCCCGGAGGGCTCGCTCGAGTTCTCGCTGAAGGATCAGGGCAATCAGGGGGCGCCGCGCGACCAGCAGAACCCCGGCCAGACGCGAACCTGGCAGACGCTGGTCGAAGATCCCAATGGTCAGGTCGTCCAGCAGGCCTCGGCCGCCACCTATGCCCGCCTCGCCGCTGCCCGCGGCGGCGTCGATATCCGAATCTGAGAGGAGCGAAGCAATGGTGGACGCAACCTCATCGGCCTCAGGCGCCAACAACACGTCGACGACGGCCAGCTCCAGACAGAAGCTGTCGACCAATTTCGACACCTTCCTGATGATGCTGACCACGCAGCTGAGGAACCAGGATCCGACCCAGCCGATGGACGCGAACCAGTTCACCCAGCAGCTGGTGCAATATTCCCAGATCGAGCAGCAACTCGCGACCAACGACAAGCTGGACAAGCTGATCGCCAATTCGCAGGGCAACCAGACGACCACGGCGCTCGGCTATCTCGGCACCAAGGTTTCCTTCGACGCGAGCCAGGCGACGCCCGGCACGGCGTCTACGGCCTGGACCTTCACGGCGCCGACGACGGGCGACTATACGATCCGCGTCCGGGATGCCGCCGGCAAACTGGTCAAGGAGACGACCGCCAGCATCACCGGCGGCGCCGCGTCGAGCTACACCTGGGACAATGTCCGCAGCGACGGCTCGCCGGTTGGTACCGGCACCTATACGCTGGAGCTGTGGCAGGGCAGCGGGTCGAACGCCAAACAGGTCGGCGTCGTCAACAATGGCCAGGTCTCATCGGTCGACACCTCGGGCAGCGAGATCACCGTGACCGTCGGCACGCAGAAAGTGCCGGTCAGCAAGATCAAGACGATCTCGCTCTGAGGTGTTGCGCCATGACGGCAAGCGCTCTCCATCAGCCATTTCCGGGACGTGCGTTCGCGCGTTTGCAGGCGATTCGGAGACGCTGCAACGATCGCTTGTTTGTACGGATCCCATTTAGGCCAAATTTAACCCCCGGTCGGTACTCTCGCTTCATGACGTGGTCAGTCGCGTGCGTTGTGTGAGAGTATCTATGACCGAACCCATGCGTCCCAGGGTGAAATATGTGATCGGTCCGGACGGAAGTCCGCTGACGATCGCGGATCTCCCGCCGCCCGATACCCATCGCTGGGTGATCAGGCGGAAAGCGGAAGTTGTCGCTGCCGTGCGTGGCGGTTTGCTCAGCCTCGAAGAGGCCTGCAAACGCTATACGCTGACGGTGGAGGAATTCCTGAACTGGCAACATTCCATCGACCGCCATGGTCTTGCCGGTCTGCGCACCACCCGCATCCAACAATATCGTCAATAAATCCTTAATGCGCAGTGCATTCGTAACGTCGGTGCTCATCCGGGCACCGGCGCTTTCGGCGTTTCCGAGGGCCGCGGCACGGGGCAGGGCATGGCGCCCCGGGGCTTGCCGGGCCGGCGCATTCTGGACATGATTTCTGTGATACTATAACAAGATCGTTTGAAACGGCGGTCCCCGTCATGCACGATCACGTCCACGCTTCGCACAGCCATTCGCCCGTTGCCCACGCCGCCGCGCCTGACCGCCATGGCGCGGTCCTGGTGGCCCCATCGGGCGTTTCCGTCCTGCTGATGTCGGTGCCCGTGCGGCTCGGGGTCGCGGCGGGCCTGGTGCTCGTGCTCTGGGCGCTGGTCGCCTGGGCCCTGGTCTGAGGCGAGAAGCGGTGTCATCTCCTGCCATGTCAGCTGTCCGGTTTCGCAACCTCACCCTCGGTTATGACCGTCATCCGGCGGTGCATCATCTCGACGGCACGATCCAGGCGGGCGACATGCTCGCGGTCGTCGGTCCCAACGGCGCGGGCAAGTCGACGCTGTTGAAGGGCCTGGCGGGGGCCATCAGCCCGCTCAGCGGCGCGATCGAGCTCGGCGACGCCGGTCGCGGCAAGATCGCCTATCTGCCGCAGGCGGCCGAGATCGACCGTTCCTTCCCGATTTCCGTGTTCGAGCTGGTCGCCATGGGCTTGTGGCGGCGCAGCGGCCTGTTCGGCGGCCTGTCGCGCGCCGACCGCCACGATATCGACCACGCGCTGGCGGCGGTCGGGCTGACCGGCTTCGAGAGCCGGATCATCGGCACGCTGTCGGGCGGCCAGTTGCAACGCATGCTGTTCGCGCGGCTCCTGGTGCAGGATGCCCAGCTGATCCTGCTCGACGAGCCGTTCACCGCCATCGATGCCAAGACGACGGCGGATCTGCTGGCCCTGGTCTGCCGGTGGAATGCCGAAAAGCGCACCATCGTGGCGGTCCTGCACGATATGGAAACGGTGCGCGCGACATTTCCCCAATCGCTGCTGCTGGCGCGGCGGCCGATCGCCTGGGGCCGGACAGCCGACGTGCTGACCCCGGAAAACCTTACCGCGGCGCGGCGCATGACCGAGGCCTTCGACGACCACGCGGCGGTCTGCGCCGTGGCAGCCTGAGGGCCGGTTTCGTGATGTATGACATGTTCATCGGACCCTTCGTGGAGTTCGAATTCATGCGCCGGGCGCTGGTCGGCGCCATCGCGCTGTCGCTCGGCGGGGCACCGATCGGCGTATTCCTGATGCTCCGGCGGATGTCGCTGATGGGCGATGCCATGGCGCACGCGATCCTGCCGGGGGCGGCGGTCGGTTTCCTGCTGTTCGGGCTGCAGCTCATTCCGATGACCATCGGCGGCATCGTCGCGGGTCTGGCGGTGGTGTTCGCGGCCGGCGTGGTCGCGCGTTTTACCGCGCTGAAGGAGGATGCCTCGCTCGCCGCCTTCTATCTGATCTCGCTGGCGCTCGGCGTCATCATCGTCTCCATGCGCGGCTCCAATGTCGATCTGATGCATGTGCTGTTCGGCACCGTGCTGGCGCTCGACGACCCGACGCTGCTGCTGCTCGCCGGCATCACCACGGTGACGCTGGTCGCGCTGGCCGTGCTCTGGCGGCCCCTGGTTCTGGACTGCGTCGATCCCGGCTTCCTGCGCTCGGTCAGCCGCGCCGGAGCGCCGGCCCATATGGTTTTCCTGGGGCTCGTGGTGCTCAACCTGGTGGCCGGTTTTCATGCCCTCGGCACGCTGCTGGCGGTCGGGTTGATGATGCTTCCGGCGATCGCCGCGCGCTTCTGGGGACGCGACGTCACGGCGCTTTGCGCCATCGCCATGCTGTTCGGCGTGGTTTCGGGCTATGCGGGATTAGTGTTATCTTATAACATGGCAACGCCATCGGGCCCCTCCATCGTTTTGATGGCCGGGCTGGTCTACGCGGTGTCCCTCGTGTTCGGACCGCGTGGTGGCTTGGTGCCCACTTACTGGCCCGCGCGCCATCGCGAGGCCTGAACTCGCGAATAAGGATGCCGCGGATGATCACGCGCCGCTTGCTCTTGCCGACGCTGCTGCTGGGACCGGGATTTGCCTCGACCGCGCTGGCCCAGGCGCCCGTTACGGCTCCGGCCGGTGCTCTGCTGGTGATGACCACCTTCTCGATCCTGGCCGACCTGGTGCGCTCGGTCGGTGCCGAGCGGGTCGCCGTGACAAGTCTGGTCGGTCCGGACAGCGACGCCCATGCCTATGCGCCGAGCCCGGCCGACGCCAAGACGATCGCCGCGGCCAAGCTGGTTTTCGTCAACGGTCTCGGCTTCGAGGGCTGGATCAACAGGCTCATCCGGTCGTCAGGCACGCGCGCCAAGGTGATCACCGCGAGCACCGGCCTGACCGCGCTGAAGGCCGAGGACGATCATGGCCACGGGCACGGCCATGGTGGCGGCCATGGCCACAGCCATGGCGAGAACGATCCGCATGCCTGGCAGAACGCCTTGTTCGTCAAACGCTATGTCACCAATATCCGCGACGCCCTGACCGCCGCCGACCCGGCCGGCGCCGAGCTGTTCGCCCGCAACGCCGCCGCCTACTTGGCCTCACTCGACGCGCTGGATGCCGAAATCAAGGCCGAGACGGCGCGCATTCCGGCCGAGCGCCGGCGCATCCTGACCACCCATGACGCCTTCCAATATTTCGAGAAGGCCTATGGCATCGAATTCGTGGCGCTGCGCGGCGTGGCGAGCGATGCCGAACCTTCGGCGCGCGAGCTCGGCCAGATCATCCGGCAGATCAAGCAAGGCCGGATCACGGCGCTGTTCATGGAAAACATCACCGATCCCCGGGCGATGCAGCGCATTTCCGCGGAGACCGGCGCGCGCCTCGGCGGCAGGCTCTATTCGGACGCGCTGTCGGCTGCGGACGGTCCGGCCGCAACCTATCTCGCCATGATGCGCCACAACATCAGACAGATCAGCGGTGCGCTGGCGCAAAGCTGACGCGCCTTTTGCAGCGCTCTTGCGTACCCTATCTATTGCCGACGCTTGTCCCCCGACGGATGACCCATGACCGAAGCTCTCCAGAAGATCCCCGTGACCGTGCTGACCGGCTATCTCGGCGCCGGCAAGACCACGCTGCTCAACCGGATCCTGTCCGAAAACCACGGCAAGCGCTTTGCCGTGATCGTCAATGAATTCGGCGAGATCGGCATCGACAACGACCTGGTGGTCGGCGCCGACGAAGAAGTCTTCGAGATGAACAATGGCTGCATCTGCTGCACCGTGCGCGGCGATCTGATCCGCATCATCGAGGGCCTGCTGCGCCGCAAGGGCAAATTCGACGCGATCATCGTCGAAACCACCGGGCTCGCCGATCCAGCGCCGGTGGCGCAGACCTTCTTCGTCGACGAGGAAGTCGGCGCCAAGACCATGCTCGACGCGGTGGTGACGGTGGCCGACGCCAAATGGCTGCTCGACCGGCTGAAGGACGCGCCGGAGGCCAAGAACCAGATCGCCTTTGCCGACGTCATCCTGCTCAACAAGACCGATCTGGTCAGCCCGGCGCAACTGCGTGAGGTCGAGGCGCGCATCCGCGCCATCAATCCCTATGCGGTGCTGCACCGGACGCAGAAATGCGCCGTCGAGCTCGACGCGGTGCTCGGCCGGGGCGCCTTCGACCTGGAGCGCATCCTGGAGATCGAGCCGGCCTTCCTCGAGCGCGACGACCACGACCACGATCATGGGCACGACCATGGTCATCATCATCATCACGGTCATGATCATCACCATGATCACGACCATACCGGCGACGATTGCGACCATCCGAGCCACGGCCTGAAGCATTATCACGACGAGGACATGCAGTCGGTGTCGTTCCGGACCGACAAGGTTCTCGATCCCGACAAGTTCTTCCCCTGGATCCAGGACCTGACCCAGGTCGAAGGTCCGAAGATCCTGCGCTGCAAGGGCATCGTGGCGTTCAAGGACGACCCGGACCGCTTTGTCTTCCAGGGTGTGCACATGATCCTCGACGGCGACCATCAGCGGGCCTGGAAGGACGATGAGGCGCGCGAGAGCCGGGTGGTGTTCATCGGCCGGGAGCTGCCGATCGACAAGATCAAGTCGGGCTTCGAGGCCTGCGTCGCGTGAGCGAAGCGGCGATACGCCGGCTGAGGCTCGCCTCCGGCCTGGTGCTGTTCGCCTATATCTCCGCTCATCTGATCAACCATGCGCTCGGCGTGATCTCGCTGGATCTCGCCGAGCGTGGTCTCGGCCTTGCCGTCGCCGTCTGGCACAGCCGGCCCGGCACCGTCCTGCTTTATGGCGCGGCCGCCCTTCATTTCGGCCTGGCCTTGCGCACCGTGTTCCTGCGTCGCCACTGGAACCTGCCGCTGATCGAGATCATCAGGCTCGCCTCGGGCTTCAGCCTGCCGCTGCTGCTGATCGGCCATGTCGTATCGACCCGCGTCGCCGCCGTGTTCTTCGAGATCCCGCCGAGCTATGGCCGCATCGTCACCTTGCTGGTCGCCTCCGGGTCGGAGGGCTGGCAACTGGCCTTGCTGGCGCCGGGCTGGCTGCATGGCTGTCTCGGCCTGTGGATTTCGCTCAGGCGCTTTGCCTGGGCGCAACGGTCGAAGCCGGCTCTGGTCGGGCTGGTGATCGCCATGCCGCTCGTCGCGGCGCTCGGTTTCCTCAGGATGGCCAGCGAGGTCGATATCAGCCCGGTCGCGGTGGCCATGCGGCAGCCGGCGGCCGAGCTGCGTCCAGGCCTGGTCGCCTGGCAGAGCGGTTTGATGCGCGGCTATCTGCTGGCGGTCGGCCTGACGCTGATCGCCGGCCAGTTGCGTTACCGCTGGCTGGCGCGGCAGCGCCGGGAGACCTGAGAACGACCGCTTGGGCCGCTGGTTCCGCGCCGTCACGGCACCGCCGGATGGCAGGTCTGCCGAGCGGTCATTGCTCAATGGCTCAAGCTCTGGTCCTTGTTCTCCCGCAGGAGGCATCGGTCCGACATGAGCAACGATCCCGCGGCGAAATTCGATCCTTCCCGGGCTGGCGAGTACGAGCAGCAGAGCCGTATCGGGCTGGCCGGCTACGATGCCTGCCACGAATTGTCGGCCTGCATGCTGGCCGCGGCGCTCGGCAGCGGCCAGGCCGCGCGCGTCCTGGTGGTCGGGGCGGGGGGCGGTGCCCAGGAGATCGTCACTGCCGGCGCGCTCGAGCCGGCCTGGGACTTCGTCGCGGTCGACCCGTCGGAACCGATGATGGAGCTGGCGGTGGCACGGGTCGAGGCCAAGGGGCTCGCCGAGCGGACCACTTTCCATCTCGGCTATGTCGACGACATCTCGGCCAATGAACGCTTCGATGCGGCGACGCTGATCGGCGTCCTGCATCATCTGCCCGGCGACGCCCCCAAACAGGCGATCCTGAAGGCCATTGCCGCCAGGCTGCAGCCGGGCGCCCCGCTCATTCTCGCCGGCAACCGCTTCGCCTATCAGAGCCAGCCGCTGCTGCTGGCCGCCTGGGGCCAGCGCTGGCGGATGCATGGCGCGACGCCGGCGGAGATCGAGGCCAAGCTCGGCAAGATCCTGCAGGGCGCCGACCCGCCGCATTCGGAAGAGGCCATCGCGGAGCTTCTGCACGAGGCGGGCTTCGAGGCGCCGACCCGGTTCTTTTCCAGTCTGTTCTGGGGCGCCTGGATCACGCGCCGGAAGGCCAACTGAGCCGATCGGTCCCGGCAAGCCGCCACGATGCTGGACGGCGCCCGGCGGGCCGGGCATTCTCGGATCCCGGGCAGGGCGAAGCCGACCTTGCCCGCGACCGTTCTTCGCCATCGTCTGACATCATGACCGACAAGCCACGCATCAGCATTCTCTACTGCACCCAGTGCAACTGGCTGCTGCGCGCCGCCTGGATGGGTCAGGAGCTGTTGTCGTCCTTCGGCCAGGACCTGGGCGAGGTGGCGCTCATCCCGGGCACCGGCGGCGTGTTCGAAGTGCGGGTCGACGACGCGCTCATCTGGGAGCGCAAACGTGACGGCGGCTTTCCCGAAGCCAAGGTGCTCAAACAGCGGGTGAGGGACCTGGCCTGGCCGGAGCGTGATCTCGGCCATTCCGATCGGAAGTGACCGGCGCGGCGGCCGCCGCCAGCGTGAGCCGGGCTCAGCAGTCGAGCCATAGAACTCATTTGATCGGCTGACGGCGCCTCGTCATCCTCGCCATCCGGACGACTGTCGGAGAACAGCCTCATGGCGCGCCTTGCAGCCCTTCTCGCCGCTCTCGCCGGCCTTGCGGCTCAGCCGTCGCAGGCGGCGGCCCAGGCTTTTCCGCAGCGGCCGGTACAGATCCTGGTGCCCTTCGCCGCTGGCGGCGCGGTCGACGTCATCGCCCGCACGCTGGCCGACGCGCTGGCCAAGACCTGGGGCCAGCAGCCGGTGATCGACAACCGTCCGGGCGCCGGCGGGCAGGTCGCTTCGCAGGCGCTGGTCCGCGCGGCACCCGACGGCCACACGCTGCTGATCGTCGCCAGCGGCCATCCGCTGAACCAGTTCTTCTATCCGCGGCTTGCCTATGACACTTTCGCCGACTTCACCCCGATCACCCAGATCGCGACCTCGCCGCTGGTCATCGCGGTCAATGCCAAGGACGCCGCGCCCGACCTGAAGCGCTTCCTGGACGGCGCACGCGGCCGCCCCGGCGGGCTCAATTACGGGGTTTCGGGGTTCGGCACTTCGGCCCATCTCGCCGGCCTGCTGGTCGCCGCCTCGGCCGGCGTCGAACTGACGCCGATCCCGCACCGCTCGGGCACGCAGGCCTTGCAGTCGGTGATCTCGGGCGACCTGCCGATGAGCATCAACCCGCTGGCCGAGGTGCTGGGCCAGATGCAGGCCGGCCTGGTCCGCCCCATCGCGGTCACCAGCGCGGCCCGCTCGCCGGCGCTGCCCAATGCCCCGACGGTCGCGGATTCAGGCTATCCGGGCTTCGAGGCCGGCGTCTGGTGGGGCGTGCTCGCGCCGGCCAACCTGCCGGCGGAGCTCAAGGCGAGGTTGCACAAGGACATCGTCGCGGCGCTCGCCGAGCCGAATGTCCGGCGCATGCTCGATACCATCGGGGCGACGCCGGTCGGCTCGGCGCCGGAGGAATTCGATGCCTATATGCGCGCCGAAGCGGCCAAATGGGGCCCGGTCATCCGCGCCGCCAATGTCCGGATCGAATAGATCCCAGGGGCCGGTTATTCGACCTTCCAGGGGAAGGTCCAGGTTTCGGTCAGCGCCTTGGTGCCGGTGCGCAGGAAGGCGCGCAGGTCGACGGTCTGGCCGGCCTCGCCGATGACGTCGATGCCGGCCCGGAAACCGCGCGTCTGGCTGTTCGGCACCAGGAAGGTGCGGGTGATCCTGGCATTGGCGGCGGTCGGCACCACCTGCACCAGGTCCGGCTGGGTCAGGTAATATTCCAGATCGCCGCCGACGAAGTCGACGATGAAACGGGCGGCATTGGCCGGCACCGCCTCGCTCGAACCGAGCGCGACGGGTTTGGTGCGATAGGTGTTCAGCGCATAGGCGCCGGGATGCAGCCTGGCCTCGTTGGCGGTCGACACGACCCGATAGGCAAAGGTCAGGGTCTGGCCCTGCTCGACCGGACGGCTCGGCACCCAGTAGGCGACGATATTGTCGTTGGTCTCGTCCGATGTCGGCAATTCGACCAGTTCGACCCGTCCGTCGCCGAAGCCCTCGCGCGGCTCGACCCAATAGCTCGGTCGCATCTCGTAGTTGAGGTCGAGATCCTGGTAATGCTCGAATATGCGATCGCGCTGCATCAGGCCGAAACCACGGACATTGCGATCGGCGAATTGCGAGATCTCCGGGGACTTGGGATTGCGCAGCGGCCGCCAGATCCATTCGCCGGTGTCGGAATGGATCAGCAGGCCGTCTGAATCGTGCAGTTCGGGCCGGTAGTCGTCAAAGGCGCGCCGGTCGTTCTCGGCGTAGAAGAACATGGACGTCAGCGGCGCGACGCCGAGCTTCGGGATGGCGCGGCGCGGGAACAGCGTGCAGTGGACGTCGAGCACGGTTTCCTGGGCGGGAAACACGGTGAAACGGAAGGCGCCGGTCAGGCTCTCGCCATCGAGCAGAGCCAAAATGGTGCAGGAGCCGGCATCCGCGGCCGGCGTCTCGACCCAGAATTCACGGAAGATCGGGAATTCCTCCTGGCCGGGCCCGGCGGTGTTCACCGCAATGCCACGGCCGGACAGGCCATATTTCTGGCCGCGCCCGAGGAAGCGGAAATAGCTCGCGCCGAGGAACGAGATGAGCTCGTCCTGCACGCGCGGATCGTTCAGGGGATAGTGGATGCGGAAGCCGGCAAAGCCGAGATCGACCGGCAGCGGCCGTTCGAAGCGGTTGCGGCCATAGTCGAACAGTGCCGCCGCATAGGGCACCGGTGTGGGGATGCCGTCACGGATGACGTTCACCACAACCGGGTCGCGGTAGATGAAGCCCAGATGGAACATCTGCATCCGGAACGGGCCGTTGGCCTGGCCGAGCAGCGCCCGCTCGGGCCGGAAGCGCATTTCCCGATACTGATCGTAATTCATCGCGGTGAGCGCCGGCGGCAATTGCGGCCGCGGCGGCTCGTAGGCAAGGCCCGCCAGCTCGCGGGCCCGGCGCACCACATCCTCATAGGCAAAGCGCGCGGTCGGCTGCGGCGTGGCGGATGCCGGGGGCGGTGTCTGGCCGGTCTGGGCGGTGACGGTGGCGGGCCAGGCGATGCCCGCGGCGGCCAGCAGCTTCAGCGCATCGCGACGGGCGAAAATCGGCAGACTCATGAAGCCTCTCGGCAGAAACACGCGGACGCCGAAGGAGGCGTCCTGGGGTCATGACCCCAAGGCATGAAACCGTCAAGAGGGAGGTATATGGGCGCGCGCAAACGGATGCACCTGCATCGCAGCTCATCACGTCGCCGACTTGCAGACAGGCCCGCCGATTTGCCAGTGTGCCGCGGCAATGAGTGGAGACGCGTTATGGCCCCCAGGGATCTTCTCGACATGACCGGGCGCGTCGCGCTGGTGACCGGCGCCGGCACGGGCCTCGGCGCGCGCTTCTGCGCGGCGCTGGCCGAACATGGCGCCGCTGTGGTCGCGGTCGCCCGGCGCGCCGACAAGGTCGAGAGCGTGGCCGCGGCCATTCGCGCCCAGGGTGGCAAGGCGATCGCGGCCTCGGGCGACGTCACCGACCCGGCCTCGATCAAGCAGGCTTTCGATGCCGCGGAACAGGCTTTCGGCACGGTCGACGCGGTCGTCGCCAATGCCGGCATCGCCATCCCCGGCCGAGCGGTGGAGACCAGCGACGCGGATTGGCGGGCGGTCATGGCGACCAATCTCGACGGGGTGTTCTACACCGGCCGCGAGGCGGCGCAGCGGCTGCTCGCCGCCGGCAAGCCGGGCGCTATCGTCAATATCGCCTCGATCCTGAGCTATGGCGTGACCAAGGGCACCGCCTCCTACGCGGTCTCCAAGGCGGCGGTGGCGCAGGTCACCCAGGCCATGGCCTACGAACTGGCGTTCAAGGGCATCCGGGTCAACGCCATCGCGCCGGGCTATGTCATCACCGACATCAACCGCGACTATCTGACCAGCGAGAAGGGCCAGACCATGCTGCGCGACATTCCGGTCGGGCGGTTCGGCGATGAACAGGATCTCGACGGCGCGCTTTTGCTGCTGCTCTCCGAAGCCGGCCGGTTCATGACCGGCACGGTGGTCACCGTCGACGGTGGGCACCGCATCGGGCTGCGGGGCGTCTAATCGCACGCGGCATAGCTCCGTACCGAAAACTCGACTAGGGACCACGCCATGATCATCGACGAACGCACCTACACGACGCTGCCCGGCAAGGTGAAGGCCTTCCTGGAGATCTATGAGCGCCTGGCCCGGCCGATCCAGTGGCCGATCCTCGGCGATCCCATCGGGTTTTTCGTCACGGAAGTCGGCGAGCTGAACCAGGTGGTCCACATGTGGCGCTATGACAGCATGGCCGACCGCGAACAGCGTCGCGCCAAGCTGGCGGTGGCGCCCGGTTGGGGCACCTATCTCGATACCGGGACACCGCTTCTCCTCAAGATGGAGAACCGGATCCTCGTTCCCACCGCCTTTTCGCCGTTGAAGTGACGGCCGTTTCCGGAGCTCTTATGACCAAGTCCATGAACGGGGCCGAGAGCCTCGTGCGCACCCTCGTTGCCGGCGACGTGACGGTGAGCTTCACCAATCCGGGCACGTCGGAGATGCATTTCGTCGCGGCGCTCGATCGGGTCGACGGCATGCGCTGCGTGCTCTGCCTGCAGGAGAATGTCGCGACCGGCGCGGCCGATGCCTATTACCGGATGACCGGCAAGCCGGGGTCGACCTTGCTGCATCTGGGTCCGGGTCTCGCCAATGGCCTCGCCAACCTGCACAACCTGAAGCGCGCGCGTTCCGGCGTGGTCAACATCGTCGGCGAACATGCGACTTATCACCGCGTCTACGATGCGCCGCTGACCTCCGACATCGAGGGCATTGCCGGCACGATGTCGCATTGGGTGAAGACTTCGGTCTCGGCCACCGATGTGGCCGCCGACGGCGCCGCCGCGATCACCGCGGCGAGCCAGCCTCCCGGCCAGATCGCCACCTTGATCCTGCCGGCGGACACTGCCTGGAATGTCGGTTCGGGTCCGGCGCCGGTTGCCGCCGCCGCGGCCCCGGCCAAGGTCACCGAAGCGGCCATCGAGGCCGCCGCCAAGGCGATCCTCGCCGGCGGCAAGCCGATGATCCTGCTCGGCACCGACGGCGTGCGCGAAAAGGCGGCGGCGCTCGCCTCACGCATCCAGCAGAAGACCGGCACGCGCATCCTCGGCCAGACCTCGGTTGCCCGCATGGAGCGTGGCGCCGGCCGCGTCGCGCTCGACCGGCTGCCCTATCCGGTCGACCATGCGCTCGCCGCCACCAAGGAGATCACCCATCTGATCCTGGTCGGCGCGCAGGCGCCGGTCGCCTTCTTCGCCTATCCGAACAAGCCGTCGACGCTTTATCCGCCGGAGGCGGAGGTGGTGACGCTGGCGACCCCGGCCGAGGACGCGGTCGACGCGCTGGAGCGGCTGGCCGAGCGGCTGGGCGCCGCCAAGACCGAGCCGCTGCTGACCGCGCCGCGCCGGACCGAGCTGCCGAAGGGCGCGCTCAACCCCGATACGATCGCCGCGGTGATCGGCAATCTCATGCCGGAAAACGCCATCGTCGTGGACGAGTCGGTGACGACAGGCCGCGGCTTCTTCCCGCATTCCTACGGCGCCGCGCCGCATGACTGGCTGCAGCTCACCGGCGGCGCCATCGGCGAGGGCCTGCCGCTCGCGGTCGGCGCGGCGGTCGCCTGCCCGGATCGCAAGGTCGTGTCGCTGCAGGCCGACGGTTCCGGCATGTATTCGCTGCAGGCGTTGTGGACCATGGCGCGCGAGCGGCTCGACGTGGTCGTCTGCATCTGGGCGAACCGGACCTATGCCATCCTGAAGCTCGAGCTCGCCAATGTCGGTGCGGAAAATCCGGGCCGCAAGGCGCATGACATGCTCTCTCTCGGCGATCCCGATCTCGACTGGGTGTCGCTCGCCCGCGGCATGGGCGTGGAAGCGACGCGGGTCGATACGGCGGAGGCCTTCGCCGATGTCTTCGCCGCGGCCGCCAAGCGCAAGGGGCCGTTCCTGATCGAGGTCCTGTGCTGAACCAGTCGCGTCACGCCCGCGATTCAGCGATGATCCTGGTGTGACCGAGTTGCCCGCACCCGCCGCGCCATCCTTCACCGCACGCTACGGCATCGCGCTTGCCGATGCCGGCTGGCGGGTGGCACTGCATCTTCTGCCCTACGCGCTGCTCGCCGGCATCGTCACCGAGATGATCCTCAGGCTGCGCGTGGCGGCGATCTGGAAGATGCCGCTGGTGCTGGGCGTGCTCGGCTCGCTGCATCTTGCGGTCATGCTCGGCGCCTATGTCGCCGCGCTGCGACGCCTTGCCCGGCAAGGCCGGGAGGTGCCGCCGGCGCGCCATCACCTCGGGGCGGCCTGGCGGATCACGCTCGAGACGGTCAGCATGCTCGCGCTGGCCTTGCTCGCAGGATTGGCGCTGACCGGCGCGATCGACATGGCGGTCAACATTGCCGACGCGAGTTTCGACGAACGCTGGCCCTGGACATTGGCGCGGGCGGTCGCGACCGGCACGGCGCTCGCCGTCATCACGATATTGCTGATCGGGGCAACCGCGCTCGCGGGCTCGTCGGCCGGCGGGCGTATCGGCTTCGGTCAGGCGACCGCTGCGTTGAATCGCGCCTCGACGCGGGCCGCGGCGGTCATCTGCGCGGTCGTCGTCGTGGGGACGCTGGCGACCGTCGCCGGGGGGCTGCTGGGCCAGGCGGCGGGTTTCTGGCCGCCGGCGCTCGCCGCCGGGCTGGCCAAGGCCCTCGGCTTTCTCGGCGCGACGACGGTGCTCAGTATCGGCGCGTCGACGCTGGCGGCGGGCGACTAGAGTCGGACGTGCTTCGGTGGAAGCGGCAGACTGGCGTCGCCAACTGCCGGGCGGGGCGCCGGGCCACGACCTGCTATTCAACTCTGCCGGAAGTCGTTTCCTGGCCGCGGCCGGCCCGCCAGACCGGGTCGGGCGTCGACCACAATCGCTTGTCGCGGATGGCCGCCGCCAGCTCGCGTGCCTGGATTGCCAGAAAGCGCTCGCCCTTGTCGGCACTCGCCGCGCGTGGATCGCCCTTTACACCGGTCGTCGGTGCGCGCTCCGAGAAGGAGTAAAACCGCGAAAAACCGGCCGGCGTGGCCACAGGCTCCGGTCGCTGCCGTGTCGCCTCATCGAATTTATCCGTGCGAACCAGATCGCCGGCGATCGTCAGCATGACCGAAGTCTCGCCCTCGCAAGCATGCTTCGGCCCCGTATCGGTTTCGAAGATCGCGGCAACCTCTTGCGGCGCCAGCATCCAAGGCGTTGTCGCCACGATCGGCATGGCGAAGGTCACGGCCAGTTCGCGCGCGATGACCGCCAGGGGATCGACATTGCCGCCATGGCCGTTGACCAGCAGCAAGCGCGCGAAGCCGAGCGCCTTCAGCGACCGCACGACGCTGTGGATGATGGCGCGATAGGCTTCGAAGTCGATGCTGATCGTGCCGCCGAACGGAAAATGATGCTCGCTCATCCCGAGCCATAGTCCCGGCAGGACGGCAACCGGAATGTCCTCGGCGACGAGCCGTGCTGCACGGATCGCGGCGGCGCTCGCGCTCGCGGTATCCGTGATGACAGGCAGGTGGGGGCCATGCTGTTCGAGCGAGCCCGTCGGGAGGATTGCAAGCGCGTTCGGCCGGGCCGCAATGGCACGCAGATCCGGCGCGGTCATGCGCGCCCATTCGACTTCGATCGTCACTGTCATCTCCGGCGCTCGCGATGCTGGATATCTATCCGATATCTCGATCCGGGCTTCCAGCAGATTGTCCATGCGAGGGCGAAGTGACAGCATCCCGGTCATCGCCGGGAGCAAAGGCCGGAGCTTGCCGGCTCAGGCTTCCTTGCGGCGCAAGCGCACGATCACGTCGACGCGGGCGACCTCGTAACCCTCAGGCGTCTGCGGCAGCTTGTCGACGGCGATATGCGGGCCGGGAATATCGAACACCGTCGTCTCGCCTTCGACGATGAAATGGTGGTGGTCGGCGAGATTGGTGTCGAAATAGGCTTTCGAACCGTCGACGGCGATCTCGCGCAGCAGGCCTGCCTCGGTGAACTGGTGCAGCGTGTTGTAGACGGTGGCGAGCGACACCGGCACCCGCGCCTTGGCCGCCTCGTCGAACAGCATTTCGGCGGTCACGTGCCTGTCGCCCTTGGCGAACAGGATCCAGCCGAGCGCCATACGCTGACGGGTGGGCCTGAGCCCGACCTCGCGCAGCATGGTACGCACGTCATGGATCGGGCAGCCCGTGCGTTGCAGCAGGCTGACCCGTTCCTGGGCCGACAACTTCCCGTCCGCCGAAAGGGGCGGCTCGTGATGCGTGAGGTCGATGAGTGTCCGGATCGTCATTGGTGCTATTTTAGGAATTCCCCAGCGGTTCTGCAACCCATTCGCAGTGCAGAAGGTTGACGAACCGGAGAGCTCCACGGCGATCGGCCAAAAGACCTGTTCGGAAAGGTCAATTTCGGATCTCGTCTCCTTTTGCCCCACCCGAACCCCTGTGTTAGAGAGGCGCCGCAATGGTCCCGGCGGAGGGGCCGCGACAAGAGGCGGATGAAACAAAGCAATGAGCGAGCGCAAGTCGAGCTTCACCTATGAAGAGCTTCTCGCCTGCGGGCGGGGCGAATTGTTCGGCCCCGGGAACGCGCAATTGCCGCTGCCGCCCATGCTGATGTTCGATCGCATCACTTCGATCGCCGAAGACGGCGGCGCCAACAACAAGGGCCATGTCACGGCCGAACTCGACGTGAAGCCGGATCTCTGGTTTTTCCCCTGTCATTTCAAGGGCGATCCGGTCATGCCCGGCTGCCTCGGCCTGGATGCGCTGTGGCAATTGACCGGCTTCCACCTCGGTTGGCAGGGCCTGCTTGGCCGCGGCCGGGCGCTCGGCGTCGGCGAAGTGAAGTTCTCCGAGATGGTGCTGCCGACCACCAAGAAAGTGGTCTATGGCGTCGATTTCAAGCGCGTCTTCAAGTCCAAGCTGGTGCTCGGAATCGCCGACGGCTGGCTGGAAGCCGACGGCAAGCGTATCTACGAGGTCAAGGACATGCGCGTCGGCCTGTTCAACGCCGCCGCTTGATCGCCTGATTCGTCAGCACAACCTCGCGGCACGATACCCGCGAATCTTAACCGAAGAGGCCGCTTATGCGCCGCGTCGTCGTCACGGGAATGGGCATCGTCTCATCCATCGGCAACAATTCCAACGAGGTCCTGGCTTCGCTCCGTGAAGCCAGGAGCGGCATCGCGCTGGCGCCGTCCTTCGTCGAGCACGGCTTCCGCTGCCAGGTTTCCGGCGCGCCGACGCTCGATCCCTCGACAATTCTCGACCGCCGCGCCATGCGCTTCCATGGCGGCGGCTCGGCCTGGAACCATGTCGCCATGGATCAGGCGATCCTGGATGCGGGTCTCGAAGAGGCCGAGATCAGCCATGAGCGGACCGGCATCGTGATGGGCTCCGGCGGCCCGTCGACCCGGGCGCTGGTGGATGCCTATGACAAGGCCCGCGAGAGCGGCAATTCCAAGCGCGTCGGCCCCTTCGCGGTGCCGAAGGCGATGTCGTCGACGGCTTCGGCGACGCTTGCCACCTGGTTCAAGATCAAGGGTGTCAATTATTCGATCTCGTCGGCCTGCGCGACCTCCAATCACTGCATCGGCAATGCCTATGAGCTGATCCAGTGGGGCAAGCAGGACGTCGTCTTCGCCGGCGGCTGCGAGGAGCTCGACTGGACCTTGTCGGTGCTGTTCGACGCGATGGGCGCCATGTCGTCGAAGTTCAACGATCGGCCGAGCACCGCCTCGCGCGCCTATGACGCCAATCGCGACGGCTTCGTCATCGCCGGCGGCGCCGGTGTGCTGGTGCTCGAGGAATACGAGCATGCCAAGGCGCGCGGCGCCAAGATCTATGGCGAGATCGCCGGCTATGGCGCGACCTCCGATGGTTACGACATGGTCGCGCCGTCGGGCGAGGGCGCGGTGCGCTGCATGCGCATGGCGCTGCAGGGCGTGAAGGCCAAGATCGACTATATCAACCCGCACGGCACCTCGACGCCGGTCGGCGACCTCAAGGAGATCGAGGCGATCCGCGAGGTTTTCGGCGGCGCCGACAAGAGCCCGCCGATCTCGGCGACCAAGTCGCTGACCGGCCATTCGCTGGGCGCGACCGGCGTCCAGGAGGCGGTCTATTCGCTGCTGATGATGAACAATGGCTTCATTTGCGAGAGCGCTCATATCGAACAGCTCGACCCCGATGTCGCCGACATGCCGATCGTCCGCAAGCGGATCGACGACGCCAAGCTCGGCTGCGTCCTGTCCAATTCCTTCGGGTTCGGCGGCACCAATGCCACCATCGTGATGAAGCACGTCGATGCCTGAGGCGGCACGGTGTGCTTTCACAATTCGTATCCAATCGTGAAGAGTTTAATGTCACCGGGCGGTCGCAGACTCGTGGAAGATGCGGGAAGATCAGGATCCCAGGGCGATAGGCCATGTGGACAGACCGTTTCGCATACCCCCATCTTCAACTCGTCGAACGCGGTGGCACGGCCGGTATTGAACCGAGGAGCAAGCGCGTGACGGGATTGATGCAGGGCCGTCGCGGCCTGATCATGGGAGTGGCGAACGATCACTCCATCGCCTGGGGCATCGCCCGCACGCTCGCCGCCCATGGCGCCGAGATCGCCTTCACCTATCAGGGCGAGGCGCTCGGCCGGCGGGTGCGGCCGCTCGCCGACAGCATCGGCTCCTCGCTCGTGCTGCCCTGCGATGTCGAGGACATCGCGACCGTCGACCAGACTTTCGCTACGATCGCCGAGACCTGGGGCGGGCTCGACTTCATCGTTCACGCCATCGGCTTTTCCGACAAGAACGAGCTGAAGGGCCGCTATTCCGACACCACGCGCGACAATTTCTCGCGCACCATGGTGATCTCGTGCTTCTCCTTCACGGAGGTGGCCAAACGCGCCGCCGCCCTGATGCAGCCGGGCGGCTCGATTTTGACGCTGACCTATGGCGGCTCGACCCGGGTCATGCCGAACTACAATGTCATGGGCGTTGCCAAGGCGGCGCTCGAGGCCTCGGTGCGCTATCTCGCCGCCGATTACGGACCGCAGGGCATCCGGGTGAACGCACTATCGCCGGGTCCGGTCAGGACGCTGGCCGGCGCCGGCATTTCCGATGCCCGCCTGATGTTCAACTTCCAGAAGCGCCACGCCCCACTCCGGCGCACCGTGTCGATCGACGAGATCGGCGGCTCGGCGCTCTACCTGCTGTCGGACCTGTCGACCGGCGTGACCGGCGAGATCCACTATGTCGATTCCGGCTACAACATCGTGTCGATGCCGCATCCCGAGGCGTTGAAGACCCTGGATGCGGCCGAGCAGGCGGTGGAAGAGGCCTCCAGCCGCTCACGCGGGCAGGCGGCCGAGTAGGCCCGGGCAAGCCACCGGGCCTACTTTCGAAACCATCAGGAAGGGACGGACATCGGCCGTCCGTTTTCCTTTGAGCGACACGCGATCATCAGTCCCGGAGGGATGTCGCCACGGGCGCTGTCACAGCCGGTGCAGGTGCAGTCCGCCGTCGACGTGGAAGACGTCGCCGGTGCTGAAGGGATGGGCACCGCCGGCCAGCGCGGCGACGGTCCGCGCGACATCCTCGGCCTCGCCCCAGCGCGCCACCGGCGTCAGGCCGTCGGCGATCATGGCATCGTAGCGCGAGGCGACCGGCGCGGTCATCGGCGTGCGGATCACGCCCGGGCGCACTTCGTGGCACATGATGCCGCATTCGGCGAGCCTGAGCGCGAACAGCTTGACCATCATCGAGGCGCCGGCCTTGGACATGCAATAGGCGCCGCGCTCCGGCGAGGGCAGAGCCGCGCTCGCCGAGGTGATCGAGATGATCGAGCGTGCCGGACCCGGGGGGACCGGCTCGGTCGCCATCCGGCGGGCAACCGCCTGGGTGAGCAGGAAGGTGCCGCGCAGGTTGACGCCGAGGACATGATCAAACTCCTCGGCATCGCCCTCCAGCAGGTCGCCACGGGTCCGCATGGGAATGCCGGCATTGTTGATATGGGCCGCGAGCGGCCCGAGGGCGACGGCCATCCGCGCGCCGATCGCCGCGGGGTCGGCGGCAATGTCGCCGGCGACCAGAGCGAGTTTCCGGCCGCGCGCGATGACCGCCGCGGCGGTTTCGGCGAGATCCGCTTCGCTCAGGTCGTTCAGGACGAGGTCATGGCCCGCCTCGGCAAGGGCGACCGCAATGGCTCGCCCGATGCCGCGGCCGGCCCCGGTAACGCTGGCAATGGCCATGGATCAGCGTCCTTGCCAGACCGGCGGGCGCCGTTCGCGGAACGAGGCGATGCCCTCGCGCGCATCCTCGGTCGCGGCGGCGATCGCGCCGCCGAGCGCCTCCAGCGCGCGCGACGGGCCGTCATTTTCATGCGCGGCCAGCGCCAGCTTGGCGGCGGCGACCGCGACCGGGGCGCGGCCGGCAATCATCTCGGCAAGTCGCGCGGCCTCAGTCGATGCGCCCTCGGCGTCGAACACGCCATTGACCAGCCCCCAGTTTTCGGCCCGGTCGGCGTCGATCCGGTCGCCGGAAAAGATCATCTGCTTGGCGCGCGGCAGGCCGATCGCCCGCGGCAGGCGGCCGGTGCCGCCCCAGCCGGGGAAGGTGCCGATGGAGACTTCCGGCATGGCGAACATGGCCTGCCGGCTGGCGAAGCGCATGTCGCAGCAGAGCGCGAGTTCGAGCCCGCCGCCGAAACAGGCGCCCTCGATCACCGCGATGGTCGGTACGCGCAGCGCGGCGAGCCGTCCGAATACCGCATGGCCGGGGATGATCCAGCGCTGCCACATGTCGACCGCGCTCAGCCCCGACCAGGCATGGATGTCGGCGCCGGCGCAGAAGGCCTTGCCCTCGGCGCGCAGGATGACCACGCGGATGTCGGAGGAAGCCTCGACGGCGGCGCAGGCGCCGGTGAGGCCGTCGAGCATGGCCAGGGTGAGGGCGTTGAGCTTGGCGGGCCGGTTGAGCGTGATGGCGGCGATGGCGCCGCTCACCGAAAAGAGCAGTTCGTCGGTCATGGCTGTGCTCCGAGATCGAGGCCCATGGGGGCCGGGTCGAACAGCCGCGGATCCATGCGCCTGAGGTCGGGCGCGACCTTCAGCGGGATCTCGGCCTGGTCGAGGATGTCGCGCCTGAGATCGATGCCGCCGGCGATCTCGATGATTTCAGGGCCTTCCGGGCCGAGCCGCAGCACGCAGCGCTCGGTGACGTAAAGCACCTCGGTGCCGACGGCCCGGCCGCGGCGGCCGGAAAAGGTGACGTGCTCGGCTTCCGGCACGAATTTCCTGAGCTTGCCTTCCTTGACGATCGACAGGCCGCCATCGGCAATGACGACGTCGAGGCCGCCCGTGGTGAAGGTGCCGCTGAACACCACGCGCTTGGCATGGGCGGTGATGTCGACGAAGCCGCCCGCGCCGGCGGTCAGATGGGGCCGGGAGCCGAGCCGCGAGACATTGACGTCGCCCTCGGCCGAGACCTGCAGGAAGGACAGCATGGCGCAGTCGAAGCCACCGCCCTGGAAGTAGGTGAATTGCTGTGGCGAGGCGAGGATGGCATCGGCATTGGCGGCGCAGCCGAAGGCAAAGCCGGTAAGCGGCATGCCGCCGACCGCACCCTGCTCGATCGCCCAGGTGACCTTCTCGGCCTGGCCTTCGGCCAGCAGCACGCGCGGCACCACGGCCGATACGCCGAAACCGAGATTGACCGCCCAGCCCGACTTCAAAGCCATGGCGGCGCGCCGTGCGATCACCGTCTCGATGCCGAATTCGGGAATCTCGAAGGCCGAGACGGGCAGCCGGATCTCGCCGCTGATCGCTGGATCATAGTCGATGCCGGTGGTCTGGCGCTGGTCGGGCGCCACCACGACATGATCGATGAGATGGCCGGGCACCACGACTTGGCGCGTCGGCAGGGAATTGCCGGCGACCACCCGTTTGACCTGTGCGATGACGATGCCGCCGTGATTGCGCACCGCGATGGCCTGTTCCAGCGCGCCGAGCGGCGCGCCTTCATGTTCCATGCTGATATTGCCGCGCTCGTCGGCGCTGGTGCCCCTGATGATCGCGACGCCGGGCACGATATTCGGAAAATGCAGCCACTCTTCGCCGCCGAATTCGACCACCCGGACCACCGGTGGCCTGGCGCGGGCGGCATCGTTCATGGCGCAACCGTGCCGGCGCGGGTCGACGAAGGTATCGAGCCCGACCTTGGTCAGGACGCCGGCGCGGCGTGCGGCGACATCGCGGTGCATGTCGAAGAGAATGCCGGATGGAACGTTCCAGGCGGCGATTTCATTGGCTGCGATCATCGACCAGATGCGCGGCGACGGCAGCGATGACGGGCCGGACGGATAGGAGCCGGCGAGCACGGCGCTGATCAGGCCGGGCTTGGCCAGGTGGTCGATGCCGGCAATGCCATACATGTCGCCGGCGGCGATCGGATGCAGCGTGGTGAGGTTGCGCGGATGGCCTTCGGCCACGAAGCGCTCGCCGATCGCCTGAAGCACGGCATCGGGGCAGTTCAGCCCGGAGGATGAGGATACCGTGACGACCGCGCCATCGGGGACGAGACGGGCGGCGGCCTGCGCTGAAATGACCGGTTTAGACATGGAAAGGTCCATTGGCTGAAGGCGCGCCGGTCGTATTGCGGACGACCAGGCGGGCAGGTTGAAGGGCGGCCCGGGCCGGGGCATCGGGAAGCCTGAGACGGTCGAGGATCAGCTCGGCGGCCTTGCGCCCGAGGCCCCGCGCTTCGCTGGCGACGGTGGTCAGGGCGGGCGTGCGCAGCGCGGCTTCCATGATGTCGTCGAAACCGGTGATCGAGAGGTCGCGGCCGGGCGTCAGGCCGTGCTGAGCAAGGGCAAGGGCCGCGCCGATCGCCACGATGTCGTTGAAGCAGACCAGCGCGGTCGGCCGCGGCGCCAGCGTGAGGAGCGTGTCGGCCGCGGCCAGGCCGCCGGCCAGCGTCGGCGGGCAGGCGATGGTGACGGGTGGTGCCAGCCCGGCCGCGACCATGGCCTGGGTGAGACCGGCCGAGCGTTCGCGCTGGACCGAGGTCTCGCCGGTATGGCCGGCAAAGGCGATGTGGCGGTGGCCGAGCCCGATGAGG
>BFBZ01000651.1_pt1 | contig 29554 bp, 27 predicted proteins | sample 1888401 | NCBI WGS metagenome assembly BFBZ01 (sample SAMD00112614, study PRJDB3348) | symbiont metagenome | host: Chara braunii
TGGTGCCGGTGATCCTACACAATCAGCGCCTCGCCGTCGGGCCCGACGTGTTCGAGGGCGTCGTCGGCGGCGCCAACTATTATTGGGGTCTTGAGACACAGAACAAGACCGCGGCCGAGTTCAACAAGGCGTTCCGGGCCGCCAATGGCGGCGCGATCCCGACCGACTACGGCGCCTATGGCTACTCCGGCGTCGGCTCGCTGCTGCAGGCGATGCAGGCCGCCGGTGGCACCGACACCGATAAGGTCATCGCGGTGCTGGAGGGGCTGCAATACGATCTGACCAAGGGCCCGCAGCATTACCGCAAATGCGACCACCAGTCGGTGCAGTCGGTGCTGGTGCTGGAATCCAAGAAGAAGTCGGCGATGGCGAACGAGAACGACCTGTTCGCGATCGTGGCCAGCGATCCAGGGGCGGACGAGATGCTGCGAAGCTGCAGCGAACTCGGCCACCCGACCTGATCCTGATCGCATGGACCTCTCGCTGATCATCATGCAGCTATTTTCCGGCATCGCCCTTGGGGCGGTGCTGGTGATCACTGCGCTCGGCCTCACCATCGTGTTCGGCATGCTCGGCGTGGTCAATTTCGCCCATGGGGCGCTGTTCATGATCGGGGCCTATGCCGGTCTGTATCTGGCATCGCTGACCGGCAGCTTCTGGTGGGGCTTGCTACTCGCGCCAATTCTGGTCGGCGCGTTCGGCATGCTGATCGAATTCGTCCTGGTCCGACGTCTGTATGGCCGCTCGATCGATGATCCATTGCTGCTCACCTTCGGCCTCAGCTACATCCTGGTCGAGGGCGTGCGCATCGTGTTCGGCAGCGACGGCATTCCGTTTCCAACGCCGTCCCAATTGATCGGCGTCGTCGATCTCGGCGTCGGCTTCTTTCCCAAATATCGTCTGTTCGTGATCGCGCTGGTCGCCGTCGTGCTGTTGGCGCTCTGGCTGATGCTGGAGAAGACCCGGGTCGGCCTGATCGTCCGTGCCGGTGCCCGTGATCCCCTGATCATGCGTGTGCTCGGGGTCGATATCAGCAAGGTGTGGCTCGCGATCTTCGGCCTCGGCGTCGGGCTTGCCGCGCTCGGCGGGGTGCTGGCGGGACCCATGCGCAGCGTCAATCCCGAGATGGGGACGCTGGTGCTAGCGGAAGCCTTCGTCGTCACCGTGATCGGCGGCCTCGGCTCGATCGTCGGTGCCGTGGTCGCGGGACTGATGGTGGGGATCTGCATCAGCATGGTCGCGCTGTTCGCGCCCGAGATGGCGACGATCGTGATGTTCGCGCTCATGGCCGCGGTCCTGCTGATCCGGCCGCAGGGCCTGTTCGGCCTCAAGGGGAGAGCGTGATGACGGTGCAGTCGACCGGCGAGGCACCGCCGCTCCATCAGGCGCAGCGCCTCTTCGCTTTCCTCGCGGATCACCGCGTGCTGGTATCGCTGCTCGCGCTGGCGCTGCTGCCCTGGCTGCTGCCGTCGAAGGCGCTCGCCGTGAACGTCCTGATCTATGGCGTCGTGGTGATGGGCTACAATCTCCTGTTCGGCTACACTGGGCTGCTGTCGTTCGGCCACGCCGCGTTCTTCGGCACCGGCGCGTATCTGACCGGCATCGCCATCGGCCGCTGGGGCCTGCCGTGGTTTGCCGCAGTGCCGGTGGCGATCGCGGCGAGCACGGCGCTTGCCGCATTGATCGGAACCATCTCGACGCGAACCCGCGGCATCTATTTCTCCATGGTCACGCTCGCGCTGGCGCAACTCGTCTACTACGTGGCGCTGCAGGCCTCCTCCTTCACCGGCGGCGAGAACGGGCTGCGCGGCTTCACGGTCGACCACATCGGTCTGTTCGGCGCGCAGGTCAACTTCCTCGATCCGGTGAACAAATATTACGTGCTGATGGTGCTCGCGGCGATCGCGATCTGGGTGCAGTCGCGCATCCTCAACTCGCCATTCGGCGCGGTCATCGAGGCGATCCGCGAGAACGAGCAGCGCGCGCGGGCCTGCGGCTACGACGTCGAGCGCTGCAAGCTGATCGTGTTCATGCTGTCGGGCGCCATCTCGGCCGTCGGCGGCTGCATGTCGGCGCTGCATCTGTCCATCGTTCCGCTCGACATCCTGCACTACCAGACCTCCGGCATGATCGTGATGATGGTGCTGCTCGGTGGCGCCCGCAGCTTCTTCGGGCCGTTCGTCGGGGCCGCGGTCTTCCTGATCCTGGAGGACGTCGTGTCATTGTGGACGCCGCACTGGCAGATCGTGGTCGGCGCCATCTTCGTCGTGTTCGTGCTGTTCCTGCCCAAGGGCATCTGGGGCACGTTCCTCGATGTGCTGCCGATCGCGAGGCAACGCCGATGAGCACCGAGCTGCTGCGCGCCGACGGGATTGGCCGTCGTTTCGGCGGCTTCGTCGCGCTGGAAGGGATCTCGGTCGCGTTCGCGGTCGGTGAGCTGACCTCGATCATCGGCCCGAACGGGGCAGGCAAGAGCACCTTCTTCAACATTCTCTCCGGCACGCTGTCGCCGAGCAGCGGCACCCTGCGGTTCAAGGGCCGGGAGCTGAACGGCCTGCCACAGCATCGCTTCGTGCATCAGGGCATCTCGCGCTCGTACCAGATCACCAACATCTTTCCCGACTTGTCGGTGCACGAGAATGTCCGGGTCGCCGCCCAGGCGATGCGGGTAAGCTACGACATCTGGCGCAAGCGCGCCGATCTTGCCGAGCTCGGCGAACGCGCCGATGCAGCGTTGATGGCGGTCGGCCTGATCGGCAGGCGCGGCGAGCTCGCGAAGTATCTCGCCCATGGCCAGCAGCGCGCGCTGGAGATCGCCATTGCGCTGGTCTCCGAACCGGAGCTTCTGCTGCTCGATGAGCCGACCGCGGGCATGGGGCCGGAGGAGACCAAGGAGATGGTGGCGCTGCTGGAGCGGCTGGCGGAGAAGCGCACGGTGCTGCTGGTCGAGCACAAGATGAAGATGGTGCTCGGCCTGAGCCAGCGGGTGCTGGTGCTGCATCACGGCCGGCTGCTCGCCGACGGTCGTCCTGAGGACATCCGATCCAACCCCGACGTGCGCCGGGTCTATCTGGGACAGAGTGAAGGCTATGGCTGAGACCGCGTTGCTCGAGCTCGACGGCCTCCAGGCCTGGTATGGCGCCAGCCACGTCCTGCACGGCATCTCGCTGCGCGTGAGCGAGGGCGAGGTGGTCGCGCTCGTCGGCCGCAACGGCGCCGGCAAGACCACGACATTGCGCACCGTCATGGGGCTGATGCCCCGGGCCGCGGGGCGCGTGCGCTTTGCCGGCCATGATCTGCTGCCGCTTGCGGCCCACAAGCGCTTTCATCTCGGGCTCGCTTATGTTCCGGAGGAGCGCCGCATCGTGCCGGGCCTGTCGGTGCGCGAGAACCTGCGGCTTGGGCTGGTCGCCGCCAGCGCCGATATCGAGGAGCGCGCGGCGTTCGCCGAGGTTGCGGAGACCTTTCCACGATTGAACGAGCGGCTGGATCAGGAGGGCGTCACGCTGTCGGGTGGCGAGCAGCAGATGCTGGCGATCGCGCGGGCCTTGATCGCGCGGCCGCGCATGGTTCTGCTCGACGAGCCGTCCGAAGGCATCATGCCGGTGCTCGTCGAAGAGATGGGCGTGCTGTTCCGGCGATTGCGCGACCAGGGCAAGACGCTGCTGTTGGTCGAGCAGAACGTCGAATGGGCGCTGCGGCTCGCCGATCGCGCCGTCATCATCGACCAGGGCGAGGTCGTGCATGAGAGCAGCGCCGCGGCGCTGCTGGCCGACAAGGATATCCAGGACCGCTATTGCGCGGTGTGATGTTTCGGACTGCGCCGGCATCATGACGCGCCATCTCCATCCGGCGCCGGCAGCTGCGGCAGCCGGGCGAGGCTGACGCCGGCGGCCTGGTGGAGGAACATGCGCTGGATCAGTTCGGCCGCCTGGCTCGCCGCATCCGCCGGTGCGAGGCCGCCCTGGCGGACGTTGGAGATGCAGTTGCGTTCGGCATCGACGCGGCCCCGGCGCGGCATCCAGGTGAGATAGAGGCCAAGGGAATCGGCCGCGCTCAGGCCCGGGCGCTCGCCGATCAAGATGATCGAGGCCGACGCGCCGAACAGCTCGCCAACATGATCGGCGAGCCCGACGCGGCCCTGCGAAGCAACGATCACCGGCGACAGCCGTCTGCCGGTTGCAGCCAGGCGCGGCATCAACATGTCGAGCACGGGCAGGGCGTTGACCTGGACCGCGCGGCTGCTCAGGCCATCAGCCACCACCAGCACGATGTCTGCCGGCGCGCGCGGCTCGGACAACAGCGCTTCCGACGCCGGCGACAGCAGGCGCCCTGCATCGGGACGCTGCAGATAGGTCGCGCGATCGGCAGCGCGGCTGTGCACGGCAAGGGCCGGCCAGCCATGCGCGGTCGCCTCGGCGGCAAAGCGCTCGGCGTCGAACGGCTTCAGCACGGCATCGCGCGCTTCGGCGTGGGCAGCCTGGAAGGCGAGATGTGCCGATGTCGGCAGGCCAGGACCGCAGCGTCCCAACGCGATCCGCGCTTCGGTATAGCGTGACAGCCAGCGCCAATCGTCCGATGACGACGTTGCCGGCGAGTCGCTCTTGTCGGAGCCGCCCATCACTTGGCCTCCAGCAGCGGCAGCGCCGGCATCAGCCGCGCCGGCTCGAAGCGCAGCTCGCCTTTGGCATCGCTGAGGCCGGTGGCCGCGAGCCAGGTCTCGAACTCCGGCGCCGCGCGCTTGCCGAGCACCTTGCGCACATAGAGCGCGTCATGGAACGAGGTGCTTTGATAGTTCAGCATGATGTCGTCAGCGCCCGGCACACCCATGATGTAGGTGCAGCCGGCGACGCCAAGCAGGGTCAGCAGCGCATCCATGTCGTCCTGGTCGGCTTCGGCGTGGTTGGTGTAGCAGACGTCGCAGCCCATCGGCAGCCCCAGCAGCTTGCCGCAGAAATGATCCTCCAGGCCCGCGCGTATGATCTGCTTTCCGTCGTAGAGATATTCCGGACCGATGAATCCGACCACGGTGTTCACGAGCAGCGGCCGATAGCGCCGCGCGACCGCGTAGCAGCGTGCTTCCAAGGTCTGCTGGTCGACGCCGCAATGGCCGCCGGAGGAGAGCTCGCTGCCCTGTCCGGTCTCGAAATACATCACGTTGCCCCCGACGGGGCAGCGCTGCAGGCCTTCGGCCGCGGCGAGCGCCTCGTCGAGCAGCGACAGCGTGATGCCGAAGCCGCGATTGGCCTCCTCGCTGCCGGCCAGGGACTGGAACACGAGATCGACCGGCGCGCGGCGCTCGATCGCCTTCAGCGCCGTCGTGACATGGGCCAGCACGCAGGACTGGATCGGTGCATGCGAGGCAAGCCGCAAGGTCTCGATCAAGTCGAGCAGCCGCACCATCGTCTCGACGTCGTCGCTCGCCGGGTTGATGCCGATCGTCGCGTCGCCGACGCCGTACATCAGCCCGTCGAGGATCGAGGCCGCGACGCCCTTGGGATCGTCGAGCGGGTGGTTGGGCTGCAGCCGTGTCGACATCCGGCCCGGCAGGCCGATGGTGCAGCGGAAGCGCGTCACGACCTCGCATTTCGCCGCGACCGTCACCAGGTCCTGCAGCCGCATGATCTTGCAGACCGCAGCAACCATCTCCGGCGTCAGCCCTGGCGACACGCCGCTGAGTGCATCTGCGTCGGCCGCATCCGACAGCAGCCATTCGCGGAAGTCGCCGACCGTGAGGCTTGCGACGGGAGCGAACGCCTTGCCGTCATGCTGGTCGACGATCAGCCGCGTGACCTCGTCGGTCTCGTAGGGGATGACGGCCTCGTTGAGGAAATGGCGCAGCGGCAGCTCGGCGAGCGCCATCCGTGCCGCCACGCGTTCGGCGGCATCCTCCGCGGCGAGGCCCGCCAGCACGTCGCCCGAGCGCAACGGCGTTGCCTTCGCAAGCAAGGTTCTGAGGTCGTCGAACCGGTAGCGCGCGCCGCCCAGCGTGTGTGAAAAACCCATTGGCGTTCTCCTTCAATGTTCCTCGTGGTCAGCCATGCCAGCCGGATCCGGCCGATGGATCGCCATCACGGGAAAGACGGGGAGGAACATCATTCGAAGACCTTGTTCTCAGGTTCGTCCAGCGCATCATCTTGCACGATATATGTCGGCATCAGATGACCATTTTCTGTGGCGGGGGCGCTTGATGTCCACCCGGCTTGCGTCGGCCGCGCCGTTGGCTAAGGTCGCATGGCGTACGAGGCAAGCAACCGAGGGAAACACGACATGGCGCGCGTCCGCTGTATCACCGAGATGGGCATGGGCGTCGACGTCCACGGCCGCGACGCCACCAAGGCGGCCAAGCGCGCGGTGTCGGACGCGATCCGCCATTCCAGCCTCGGCTTCTTCCGCATGGTCGGCAAGACGCCGCAGGACATGTTCGTGGACGTCACCATCGGCGTGCCGAACCCGGAGGCTGTCGACACCGCTGCAGTGGCCAAGGAGCTGCCCTATGGCACGGTGACCGTGACCGCGGTCAAAGGCGGGCTGGAGATTGCGGCCGAGGCCGGCAGCGACGCCATCATCATCGCCAACGCGGCGGTGCTGGTCCATCTCGACGACGGCAAGTGACGCTCACGTGCAGGGGTCATGCGCGTGGCGTTCTGATATGAATGTCAAACAGCATGTCATCGCGATCCCGCGGCGCGTTGCGCGCCCGGGTGATGATCGTACGGTGTCCCTCTTTGAACAGAGGGCGCAGGGAAGGCCGGGTATCCGCTGATACCCGCGGCCCCCGTGCGTGAAGAAGTGCACGGGGCAGGAACCACAGGCTCAGCCGGACGATCCCGGCCTTCCCTGCGCAACGGTTTTCCGGCTTATACGTGCTCTCCTCGGGGACCGGGCTTTGTTGCCCCCGTCGCCGGCCGATCATCATCTCAGCCGGCTTGACCTCAGCATCGGGAGGCCAGGACCACACGATTTCGCCGGCGCATCCTGCCGTTCGTCCGCACGGCAAGGCCATGCTGCGGCAGAGCTGCGCCCATCGCATCCCGCCTCCACGTTCGTGACGATCGCGAAGCGCCCCTCATGGCGAGGCGGGACGGGCGGAGTATTTCACAGAATTCGGAAAAACAAAAGCGAAATTTTCGTGGACCAGGCGTGCGAACCGCGATCGCATTGCAGGGGCTGTTGAAACGAGTGTTTCGCCGCGCGCCTTTTCCCGCCGGCGGTGCGCTGCCCTGAGGTCGCGGCCACGGCCGCGGACTGATTCATTGTCACCATGGGATCAGGCGGGTGCCGACCTTCTGCGTTTGGCGCCGAAGATCGCATCGTCTCGGCGCAGACAATCTTGCCCGGGCCTGGCCCGATCGCTGTGAAAGTTGCCGGCTGGCTTGCACCCGGAACGGGGCCAGGCCAGCCGATGCGCATACTCAGCGTCTTGGGCCTTTGCCTCGGCCGGGTCCCGTAGTGTCGAGGGCCTGGCGGCAATCCGCCGAGACTTTCTCGCGGTTGCTCTCGAGGCAGGCGCGAACCTGGCCTGCGCCGTGCTGCTTGCCGGAGCAGAAGCTCTGGATGTCAGCGGCGCATTGCGTTGCCACCGGCCCGGTTCCCTGAGCGAAAGCGGGCATGGCCACGGTGGCGGCGATGACGATGGCGAGTTGCACGGACGTCCTCATTCAAGCCTCCTTGGGGAGCGGTGTAGGCACGGTGGCGTGTGTCGTGCGTCCGTTCGTTGCGCAGGATCAAGCCGAAGGGGGAGTCCATGGCCGCGTGGGGCTGGTCTGGTGCGTCGCTGGATGGGGAACTCGAAGCTGTCTGGCATGGACAGTGCGGACCAGGGTGAGGTCATCGCGCAGGCCCGCTTCATCTTGAAACGCGGCTTGGGGGAAAATGCTGGTCCAGGCATCGGCGGGCGAGCCACGCACATAGGCCGGAACGACGCGGAGAGACTTGAGCGCCTCGATGACCGCGTGAGGTGCGACGTCACGAATGTGCAGGTTGGTGATGAACGACCCCATGGCTTCCTTCCGCAACTCGGTTGCTCAAAGTCACGTTTTGGCTTGAGAGCGCCCGTCACTGGGTGCCGCAACCCGGAGCGTAGGCACCATGGGCGGCTGTGATACTCTCGCAGATGACGTCGACATATTCGTCATAGAACATGATGCGAAAATGTCGGCAGCGGGCCAGATGCCGCTGGGCGAAGCTCAGCAGCCAGTCCGACTTTCCCAGGTCCACCACGGCGGCTTGATCGATCGTGGGCCCCCAACTGACTATTTCGCGGGAATAGTCATGGACTTCCTCTGGCGTGACTTGATGCACTTGAGCCTTGTGAAGAATCAAGTGTCGCATATCGTCTTCGGAAGCCCAGTCCGGGTTCAGATAGTCGAGGGCGATCAAGTTCAATCCGTGGCCAAAAAAGTGCCCTCGTCGCAGCTCTGGTCCGCGTCCGTCGGCCCATATCCAATCACGCAAGATCGGCTTGTACATCGCAGAAGATCGGCCTTGTTGGTTCTTGAGCGGCTCACAGCCGCGGATCGATCGGCTCGCTCTCCAGCGCCAGCACCGCGAACACGCATTCGTGCACGCGGCGCAGCGGCTCGCGGGCGACGAAGCGGGTCAGCGCCTCATGGCCGAGCGCGAACTCGCGCAAAGCGAGGCTGCGCTTGCCGTCGAGCTTGCGCTGGCGCAGCCGGGCGATGTGCTCCGGCGCATCATATTCCGGGCCGTAGATGATGCGCAAATATTCTGGGCCGCGCACTTTCAGCGCCGGCTGGATCAGACCCTTCGGTCCGCGCGCGACGAAGTTCTTGGGCTTCACCACCATGCCTTCGCCGCCGCCGGCCGTGAGTTGCTCCCACCATGCGATGGCGTCGGCGATGGCCGTTTCGTCAGCCAGAGCCACGGTGCGCCACTGCGTGCGGGTGACCACGGATGCTGACGCGGCGGCCAGCCGATCGGCGAGCGTCATGTGCCAGACATGGTCCTGATCGAACCAGACCTGGCCCTCGCTGGCGAGCAGGTGAAACGGCGCGACCTTGAGATCGTCGATGCCGCGGACCGGCCAGACATAGGGTGCCCATGCCTCGCCATATCGCCGCGCCCGCGTCACCCGATCGCGGAGGTGATCGCCGAGTGCCGCGACATCAAGACCGCGCGCGGCGGCGCGCGCCAACGCGTCTGCCGCCGCTTCGAGCCCTGCAACCGATGACGCCGCGACCGGCGCGTACTGACTCTCGATCAGGCTGCCGGCCTTCGCCGACCACGGCATGATCTCGGCGTCGAGCAGCAGCCAGCCGGATTGCAGCTCCTGCCAGAGGCCGGCGCTGTCGACAGCATCGCGCAGCCGTGCCAGCAGCGCCTCGCTCATTGCGGGATCGTCGAAGAACGCGCGGCCGGTGCGGGTCCAGATCGCGCCGCTCTCGCCGCCCGCGACGCCGAAGCGGGCCCCGGCGATATCGGCGCTCCTGCACAGCGCGATGACGGCGCGCGAGCCCATGTGCTTCTCCTCGCACACCACCTGCTCGACGCCGCGGGCGCGGAAATGCGCGAACGCTTCCTCGGGGCGCTCCAGCCAGCCGTCGCGCGCGCTGGTCTCCGATGGCGACATGGTCGGTGGCAGATAGACCAGCCACTGCGGCGCGAGCGCGAAACGGCTCATCACCTCCAGCGCAGCGGCCGCGTTCTCCTCGGCCACGACCATGCGGCCGCGCAGCCTGGTGTCGATCCATCGGCGGCCGCTCACGTCATCGATATCGAGCAGCTGATCCGCCTCGGCCTGCGCGGAGGCGCTGCCGGCGCGGGGCGCGAGCGGACGCACCGGCTCGCACCAGACGCGCTCAGCCTCGACATCGATGAGCTCACGCTCCGGCCAGCGCAGCGCCGTCAGCCGGCCGCCGAACACGCAACCAGTGTCGATGCACAGCGTGTTGTTGACCCATTCGGCATTGAGCACGGGCGTGTGACCGTAGACCACGGTGGTCGGTCCGCGATAGTTCGCGGCCCAGTCGGCGCGCACGGGAAGGCCGAACTCGTCGATCTCGCCGGTGGTTTCGCCATACAGCGCGAACTCGCGCACCGCGCCGGAGCCGCGGCCGATCATCTCCTCCTTCAGCCCGGCATGGGCCACCGCGAGCCGGCCGCCATCGAGCCAGACATGGCTGCGCAGGCCGTCGAGGAAGCCGGGCAGGCTGTCGCGGAAGCTTCGATCCTCGCCGATGAGCTGGTCGATCGTGGCCTGCAGGCCGTGCGCGATCGTGACCTTGCGGCCGGCGAGCCAGCGTCCGAACTTGCGGTCATGGTTGCCCTGCACGGCATAGGCAGTGCCTGCCGAGACCATGCCCATGACGATGCGCAGCACGTCCGGCGATTGCGGGCCGCGGTCGACGAGATCGCCGACGAACACGAGCTTGCGGCCTGCGGGCGGCGTGACGCTGACGGCGCGCCGGCCGTCGTCATCGCGCCATCTGACCTGATAGCCGAGCTTCGCCAGCAGCGCCTGCAACTCATCAGCGCAGCCATGGACGTCACCGATGATGTCGAACGGCCCGCGATCTTGCCGCTTGTCCGTCCACAGCGGCTGCCGCGCGATGGTGGCGGCCTCGATGCGCGCGACGCTGTCGAGCTTCCACACCTGACGAAAGCCTTCGCGCTGCAGGCCACCGAAGCCACGGCGGACCTCCGAGACCATGCGCTGCACGACCGGGCCGCCGAAGCTGCGCTCAGGCCGCGACTTGTTTCTGTCGATGCAGACGTCGATGCCGGGATCGAACACGATCGCGACCGGCAGCGCATGCCATTTTCGCGCCAGCTCGACCCAGCCCTTGCGGTCGGCGGGGCGCACATTGGTGGCGTCGATCACCGCGAGCCGGCGGTGCTTCAGCCGCTTGCCGGCGATCTCGCGGACGATGTCGAACGCGTCGGCGGAGACGCCCTGGTCGGTCTCGTCGTCGGCGACGAGCGCGCGGCAATGATCCGAGGAGATCACCTCGGTCGGCAGGAAATGCTTCGCAGCAAAGGTCGACTTGCCGGAGCCGGTCGAGCCGATCAGCACGATCAGCGCGAAATCGGGGATGTCGATGTTCATGGAATTGCTCAGCGGGTGAAGATGGCCATCTGCGTCGGCGCGCCATGGCTCTCGTCGTGATGACCGATGCCGGAGAAGGCGGCCTGATAGTTGAAGGTTGCGCAGATCCGCTGCGCCCAGTCCGCAAACTCGGCGCGCGACCATTCGAAGCGATGGTCGCGGTGGCGGAACTGCCCGGCGGGCAGGCTCGGAAACAGTGCGTTGTATTCGGCGTTCGGCGTGGTAACGATCACCGCGCGCGGCCGCGCTGCGCCGAACACCACGCGCTCGAGCATCGGCAGTCGGTCGGGATCGAGGTGCTCGATCACCTCGACCAGTGCCGCCGCATCGGCCTCGGCCCAGCGCGCATCGCGATAGGTGAGCGAACCGTGCAACAGCATGACGCGACCCTCGGGCGGTGCGCCGGGCGCGCCCAGCTTCAGTCGCTTGGCCGCGCGCTCCAGCTCGCGGACGGCGGGATCAAGCCCGATCAGCCTGTCGACCCAGCGCTCGCGGACCAGGAGCTGCAGCAGCCTGCCTTCGCCGCAGCCGAGGTCGGCGACAATTTTGGCGCCGCTCGCCCGCAACGCCTCGACCACGGCGGCCATGCGCAGGTCGTTGAGGCGGGTCGGCGCCTCCAGTGTCTCTTCTGACTCGCTGCGCGCCTCGGGCTCGATGGCCTCGTCCTGCGTCTCCGGCGCGAGCCGGGCCAGCGCCGCGCGCGCGAGCACGCCGCGATGGCGCAGATAGCGGCGCACGATCAGCTCCTTGGCGGGGTGGGCGTCGAGCCAGCCTTCGCCGCGTTTGAGAAGCTTGTCGATCTCCTCGTCGCCGACCCAATAATGCTTGGCGTCGTCCATGACGGAAATCAGCACGTAGAGATGATTGAGGAGCGCGCTGAGCCGCGCGGTGCCGCGCAAGGTGAGCCGGACGTAGCGGCTCGACGGATCGCCTTGCGGTCCCGGGATCGCGGTGAGATCGACCTGCCAGCCGAGCGGCTCGAACAAATGCCGCAGCACGGCTTCGCCGCCGCGCAGGGGCAGGGGTGTCACAACCGCTTCGAGTGCAATGGCGCTGTCGGCGAGCTCCTGGCGCGCGCTGCTGACGCCGTTCATCGCGGTCCGGAACGCCTTGTTCAGCGCGACCGACAGGAACGACGACGCGGCATAGGGCCTGTCGTTGACATATTGGTCGAGCAGCCCGTCGCTTTGGCCTTTGCCGCGGACGAGGCCGATCGGGTCGACGTCGAGCACCAGCGCCGCCTCGCAGCGGCTCTCGCTGGCCTCGGGATAAAAGATCAGCGCCTTGCCATAGGTGAGCTCGAGCTCGTGCAGCCGCTCCGGATGCTTGTTGAGCAGGTAGCCGAGATCGGTGGCAGGCTGATGGGTGGTGGCGATGGACAGAAACATGAGGTCAGATACCGGATGAAGAAACAGCGATCCAGTGCTTCGAAGCCAAAGTTTGGCGGTGGCCCTTCTCGCATTCGCTTTCGCATCGGCTCTGGGAGCGCTGGACAAAAGGTGCGCCATCTCCGCAGGACAACTCTTTCGGGGAACGAGGGCAGGGACGCAATTCGGCTCGAATCATCATGAAATTGACATCGCATGAGCAGAGTCCTGAAAATCGCCGGGCTGCTGGTGCTGATCTGCGCCGGCTTCATGTTTTTCAACAACGCCAATCTGCAGGTGACAAAGGAGGCTGGGCGGCTGCATCTCCTGGCTCATCGAGGTGTGTCGCAGCAGTTCGATCGCACCGGCCTGACGAGCGAAACCTGCACCGCGGCGCGGATGCTGCCGCCGACGCATGAGTATCTCGAGAACACCATCGCCTCGATGCGCGCCAGCTTTCTGGCCGGCGCCGATATCGTGGAATTCGACGTGCACCCAACCACCGACGGCCAGTTCGCGGTGTTCCATGACTGGACGCTCGACTGTCGCACCGATGGCAAGGGCGTCACGCGCGAGCATGCGATGACGGCGTTGCGGCAGCTCGACATCGGTTATGGCTACACCGCCGATGGCGGGCGCACGTTTCCATTCCGCGGAAAGGGCGTCGGCCTGATGCCGTCGCTGGACGAGGTGCTCGCAGCCTTTCCGGACAAGCCTTTCCTGATCAACGTCAAGAGCAATGATCCGGCGGAAGGCCGACTGCTGGCGGATGCTCTGGCGCGCTTGCCTGGCGCGCGACGGGCGCGACTGATGGTCTATGGCGGCGACGCGCCGATCGCGACGCTCAGGGCGTCTCTGCCGGATCTCAAGGTCATGTCGCGCGGCATGCTGAAGAGCTGCCTGGTCCGTTATCTCGGTTATGGCTGGACCGGCCTGGTGCCGTCCGCGTGCCACAACATGATGGTGCTGGTCCCGATCAATGTCGCGCCGTGGCTGTGGGGCTGGCCGGACCGATTCCTCGCGCGCATGACGCGCGCCGAAAGCAGCGTCTTCGTCCTCGGCTCCTATAGTGGTGAGGCGTTCTCGGCCGGGCTGGACACACCGGACGACATCGCCAGGTTGCCCAAGAACTTTACCGGCGGCGTCATGACCGACGAGATCGAAACCGTGGCGCCGCTGCTGAAGCAGACGCATTGAAGCAAGCAGCGCAACTCGCCGCCGAATGTGCCTGGTAAACGGAAGACCCGGGCGCGTCTGTGACGCGTCCGGGTCGGTTGTCGTCAGTGCAGGGTCGCGCCGCGCAGAGTCTCCTCATGCGCCGCGATCCAGGCGATCACGGCCTCGGAGAAGCCGTCGACCCGCGTCCAGGGTCCGTAGCCGACCCCGTGCTGGTACGACGCCACGTTGACCATGGTCCCGCGCGCCTTGGGCGCCGGCACCGCATCGTGGCTCTGCTCGTCGGTGAAGACGATCAGGCGGTCTCCCTTGCGGTCGACCTCGCCCACCGCACGCCCGAGATAGGTCCCGGAATGCGGCTGCGATCCGAGGATCGCGTCGCGCAGCGCAAAGCCACGCCGCGGCGGCACCTTCACGACCTTGTCGCTGAACGTGAAGATCTCCACCTCGTCGCAGACCTCGCGGGCCAGGATCGCCAGCCCGCACGCCGCGTCCGCGCGCGTCATCTCCGACTTCGCCGACAGCGATGCGAACATCGAGCCGGAGACGTCGATCAGCAGCCGCGTGCGGCCCGGAAGCCGCGCGTAGCCCTTGATCGACCGGAGCATCGCGGCCTCGAGCTCGGGCTCGAAGTCCGGCGCGTGCCGGGCCGCCGTGATGAACCGATACGGCAGGATCCTGTCCGTCCGCATCGTCTCGATCGCGGCCGCGATAATCGCCCGCGACACCCCGGCCTGTTGCATCAGGCGCAGGTTGCGCAGCAACGCCAGCGCTCCGAGCCGCTTCTCTGAGAGCAGCCGCTCGAAGCTCGCGCGCTTGTCCGCACCGGCCGAAAGCGCGACCTCCCAGGTGTCGGGCGACGGCAGCCCGCCATCGGCGAGCTGCTTCCACACCGCCTCCTGCGCGGCGTCCCTGGGCCGAGCGTGCACCAGGAACAGCACGTCGCGAAGCCGCACCGGTCCCTCGCGGTCATACTTCGCGAGCTGATAGGCGTCGAACTTGGCGAACGCCTTCGCCAGCCCCTTCTTGACCTGCGCCGAGACCGGCTGCCGCTTGCGCTGCTGCTGCGGACCCAGAGAATCCGCCCAGTAGATCGCCAGCAGCTCGGTCATCTCGTCCGGCCGCTGGATGATGCGCGACAGCGTCTCGGCGACCAGCGCACGGTGCGTGGGCAGCCGCGCCATCTCGCGGGCGACGAGCAGCGGCGCATGCCGCAGCTTCATCTCCTCGCGTGCACGGACCGCGAGCTGAGCCACCTCGCGCGGCTCGACCAGCGGCACCAGCGCCTTGATGCGCTCGGCGATCGCGATCCCGTCCTCGTAGAACTGGTCCTCCCACAGCAGGCAGCTCATCAGCGTGCGCTGCAGCGCCTGCTCGGGCGCGAGCTGCCGGGACGGCGCACCCTCATGGGTGAAGGCGCGCAGGAACTTGTTGAGCCTGACCATGATGGCCTCCTCTCTGGGTTGATGATGGATGGAATGGCCGGAGCACCGGCCGTCACGCATGATCTCGTCTCGGAGACCATGCGCGGCAGGGGACCACGCGCCGGGAACGGGCGAATGCTGAGTTCCGCTCCACTGGCATGGAGCGGATAGTGCTCTGCCGCTGAGCTACCGGCGCATGGAACGCCGGATGGGAGTCGAACCCACGACCTCTCGATCCGCAATCGAAGTATCAGCACTCTTCACCACGGCGCGTGGAAGAAGGCGGCGCAGCAGGTAGCTGCGCCGTAACGACGTGACCGCCTGTTCGATGAGGGTCAGCGGTTGAGATGGATCACGAGCCGGGAACAGGCGACGACTGAGACCCGGTCGCTGAGAGACCGGACAGCGCTCTGACCTCTGAGCTACCGGCAGGACACCGGGCGGGAGTCGAACCCGCGACCTCTGGCGTGCAAGGCGAAGTAACAGTCGTCTTCACCACGGCTCGTGGATACGTTCGGCGGGGAATAAGCGATGCTGTCGCTGCCCCAATGGGGCGCTCGGTTTCAACGAAGTAACAGACATCTTCACCACCGCCTTGGCCGCCCGGCGGTCACCGAGTGGCGTTGATGGCATGCTGGGGAACAGGCGGTCTCGGCGATCAATGACGCCAACGCAGGTCATCCGAAAGAAGAACAACCGCAACCCGCGACTCGACGGCCCTCGCATGGCCGACTCCACGGTACGTGACGCCATAGGCGGGATTCGAACCCGCATCACCAATGGTACGAAGGAGCCGACACCTTCACCACCAGCAGCTCCCGGCCGCAAGCGGCCGGGAATTCAAATAGCTTGTCTGCGGCGCTCTTCGGCGCCGCATGTTGCGAGCTCCTTGAAGCTCGCTCTGCCATCGGTGTCCGGCGTTGCCGCCTCGTTCCCTCCGACAGGCCCCGCGCGCTCGGGCACGCGCATCACCTGCGCGAGCCCCGGGATCCGGGTCTCCCGTTCCGGCTGACAGCCGGGACTTCCGTTGGTTTCGCCGTGCAGCCGGTTCGCCCGAGGGCAACAAAAAACCCTCCGGAGCGGCTGGCTCGGGAGGGTTCGTGTGATGCGGACTGTTGATCTTGCCTCAAGCAAGATCGCTCCCCCGAGCATGGCGTGCGCCATCCACCGGCATGACGCCGTTGGACGTGCGGATGAAGTGTTCGTAGCCGAAGGACATCGTCTCGCTCATGTTTGTCGCGGGCGCAGTCGCTCGCGAGGCCGCGGGACATACGCCGCTTTGTTGGTGCTGTCAACAGCATGGAGTCGATGTTCTTGCCGGCTGCCGCGGCCTTGATCTGCAACAACGCGCCGATGCGGAACATGCTTATCGTGAGGACATCGAGGTCGCGGCGAGAATTGCGGGCGCAGAGTCATGAACCGACGGCAGGTCCTGATAGGAGGCGGCAGCGCGCTTGCGGTGGCCGCGCTCGGCGCCGGCACCTGGCGCGCCGCGACCGGCACGATGCGCGCGTATGACGACTATATCGCCCGGTTGCGCGCACCGCTGTCGCCCGAGATCACCGATGTCATCCGTTACGCGACACTCGCAGCCAACAGTCACAACACGCAGCCATGGCGCTTTCGCGTGACGCAGGATGCGATCGAGATCATGCCCGATCCGTCACGCCGCACGCCGGTGGTCGATCCGGACGACCATCATCTGTTCGTCAGCCTGGGCTGCGCGGCCGCCAATCTCGCGATCGCGGCGGCTGCAAGCGGCCGAAGAGGCGAGGTTGCCATCGACGGGCAGACGGTGCGCTACAGCTTTATGAACGCCGAGCCGCATGACGATCCGCTATTGCCTGCGATCGTCCGCAGACAGTCGACACGTGCCGACTACGACGGACGCGCCGTGCCGTCAGGCGATCTTGCGGCGTTGCAGGTGGCAGCAGCCACGCGAGGCGTCGATCTCATACTCATTACGGATCGTACTGTGATTGCGGCCATCCGCGACCTCGTCGTCGCCGGCAACGACGCCCAGATGCGCGACGTCGCGTTCATGCGCGAGCTGAAGTCCTGGCTGCGCTTCAATCCGCACAGCGCGATGGCAACGGGTGACGGCCTGTTTGCACCCGCGAGCGGCAATCCGTCGTTGCCGACCGCGCTCGGCGGCATCGCGTTCGACCACCTATTCGATGCGGCGGCAGAGAACGACAAATATGCGCGCCAGATCCGCTCATCTGCCGGTCTTGCCGTGTTCGCAGCCGAGAACGCCGATCCCTCGCACTGGATCAGGGTCGGGCAGGCGTGCCAGCGCTTTGCGCTCGAGGCGACGCGCCTAGGCATCAAGCTCGCCTTCATCAACCAGCCGGTAGAGGTGGCTGCGCTGCGTCCCGAACTGGCGCGCGTGATCGGAACGACACGGCGGCCGGATCTCGTGTTGCGTTTCGGCTATGGTCCTACGCTGCCGTTCGCGCCGCGGCGGCGCGTTGCCGACGTGCTGGGTTCATGAGTCGTTCCTGTCAATCTTGACGGATTTGCGACTCGGTGCATTGCTTCGCTGCATGTTCGAGAACACCCGATTGGCACGCATGAGCGACGGGCATTATTGCCTGGTGCGCGACCTTGGCCTGGTCAAGGGCGGCAAGGGCATGCGCCATCACGAGGTGGTGGTGGATTTCAGCTATCGCGGCATGAAGCTGTTTGCCAAGCAGGGCGCGTCGTCGCTGATGCGCCGGGTCGCGGCGAAGCTCGCGCAGCACGATGCCACCTCGAAACTGCCGGCGCTGCTGCGCGTGCGCCTGCGCGAGCCGCAGTAGCGTCAGCGCTTCCGCCGAATCTCACCGCGCTGCGGCGTAACCGATCGTTTCGGGTCGTAGGGGCTGTCCGGATTGACGTCGAGCTCGACGTCGGCGACGCAGTGTTGCGGCTGGCGATGGCTGCCCCCGGAATGCCAGCGCCCCTGGCGCAGCTCGACCTCGCTGATGTCAGCGACATCGAAGCACTTCCATTGGCCGCCCGGCGGCAGGCCGCTGCTCGCGCCGCCCGCGAACTGGAACGCGAGCACGCGCTCGCGGCCGGCGGTGTGGCCGAGGATGATCGGGCAGATCGCGCGGGCGAAGCCGCCATACAGGCACAGCACCGGCTGGCGCGTGATCATCGCCTGCATGATCAACTGGTAGGTCGGGCTCGGCATGCTGGCTTTCTGCACGATGCAGCAACATAAGACCGTCGGCCGCATGCGGTTCCGCATCGAACCTTGCAGCGGCGGCTCACGGGCTTAGATTGAGGCCTCAGCGACAAAGCGAGCAAGAGCCACGATGTCCGATCTCTCCAGCTTTCCGATCACCACGCGCTGGCCGGCGCAGCATCCCGACCGCATCCAGCTCTATTCACTGCCGACCCCGAACGGCGTGAAGGTCTCGATCATGCTGGAGGAGACCGGCCTGGCCTACGAGCCGCACACGATCGATTTCGGCAAGGACGACCAGAAGACCCCTGAATTCCTCTCGCTCAATCCGAACGGCAAGATTCCCGCGATCATCGATCCCGACGGTCCCGGCGGCCAGCCGCTCGGCCTGTTCGAATCCGGCGCGATCCTGCAGTACCTTGCCGAGAAGACCGGAAAATTCCTGCCGAACGATCCGGCGCGGCGCTGGCAGACGATCCAGTGGGTGCATTTCCAGATGGGCGGCATCGGTCCCATGTTCGGGCAGCTCGGCTTCTTCCACAAATTCGCCGGCCGCGAGTACGAGGACAAGCGGCCGTTGCAGCGCTATGTCGCGGAGAGCAGGCGGCTGCTCGGCGTGCTCGAGGCGCGGCTCGATGGCCGGCAGTGGATCATGGACGCCGACTACACGATTGCCGACATCGCGACGCTTGGCTGGGTGCGCAACCTGATCGGGTTCTACGGCGCGCGCGACATCGTCGCCTTTGATGAGCTCAAGCACGTGCCGGCCTGGCTCGAACGCGGGCTGGCGCGACCGGCGGTACAGCGCGGGCTGGAGATCCCGCAGCGGCCGTGATCGTCAGCGATGCCGATTTCGAACGGTGCTTGGCCGAGGTGCTGTCCGCGCCGGCCACGCCGGGCGATGCCGTGCTGCCGTCCGACAGCGTGATGTGGCGCGTGCATCGCGAGGCCGCGCTGTTTCTCGGCGCCGGCCGCGCGCTGCTGTTGCAGCTCGCCCATCCCTGGGTGGCGGCGGGCATTGCCGAGCAGTCCAAGGTGTTTGCCGACCCGCTCGGCCGTTTCCACCGCACCTTCAGCATCGTCTACACCATGGTGTTCGGCACGCGCGCGCAGGCGGTCGCGGTGGCGCGGCGGCTGTATCGGCGGCACGCCGCGGTCGACGGCGTGATGCCGGAGACGGTCGGACCGTTTACGGCCGGCTCGCGCTATCGCGCCAATGACGTCGACGCGCTGCGCTGGGTCCATGCCACCCTGGTCGAGACTGCGATGATGTCCTACGGCCTGCTGTGCCGCCCGCTCGACGACGCCGAGCGCGAGCAATATTGGCGCGAGGCGACGCGGTTCGCGGGCCTGTTCGGAATTCCACACGAGGCCATGCCGCCGGACTGGGCGTCGTTCAAGGCCTATACGGCCGAGATGATGGCGTCGGAGACGCTCACGGTCGGCCAGGCGGCGCGCGAGATCGCGCAGCGTATCTTCTCCGGCGAGGCGACCCTTATCGGACCGCCGCGCTGGTTCACGGCGTTGACGGCCGAGATGCTGCCGGAGCGGCTGCGGCTTGCGTTCGCGCTGCCCTATGGCGAGCGCGAACGCCGCAGCGCGGCGCGCACCAGGCGGTTTCTGCCGCGCGCCTATGCGATGCTGCCGGAGAGATTGCGTACCGTCGGCCCCTATCAGGAGGCGATGGCGCGTATCGAGGGGACGACGTGTCCGCCGTTCACGCGGCTGCTCAACCGCGTCTGGATCGGACAGCCCAGCATGGCGAGCCCGTTCGAGCAGCGCGGAGAACGTGCACGGAGCGGGACGGTCTGAGTCCGGCGCGCTTGCGGCGCAGACGACGGATCATGGCCGCGGAGCAAGCCTGAGCGTGATGCCGCGAACCTCCTGCGGCGTCGGCGCGCGGCTGCCGCCGGGTTGGCTGATGCTGAGACGGATCGACAGGCGTCCACTCTTGATCGCCTCCTTCGGCACCGGAAGCGCGTAGGTGCCGGCCTCCGCGCCAGTGCGAAGGCCGAATGGCGAGATGGTCCCGAGCGGCATCCCGGACGCCGTCGTCACCGTCACCTCCTGGCCTCGCCCCAGTGCGCCCAGGCTGATCTCGACGACGGGAGCCTCGCTCGCATCCAGTGGCCGCGGCACGACCAGATCGACGGCTCTGAACGGCTCCGCGGCCAAGGACGAGGTCGGCCGCAGCACGGCACAGAGCAGCACGGCGCAGGTCCGCAGCGCGGCGCGCCTGCCGTTCATCGGCGCAGCGGTCCGACCGAGAGCGCTTTCAGCGTCGGCGCGGTGCCGACGCCGCCCGAGGGCACGACGCGGATGCTCAGCGGCTGGTTGGGCGCGGCCCGCAGGGCGGAGAAGGCCTCCTGCTTCGTCGGCAGCGGCACCGCGAAACTCGCATCGGTGGTCATGGCCATGCCCGGCATCATCGATCCGAAAAAGGCGATGGTGCCTGCATAATAGGGGCTGTCAGCCGTGACCTTGCTGACGTTGGCGGGCGCGTTGACCAGGACGTCGAATTCGCGCACGGTCGAATAGCCGCTCGGGCGAGGCAGCGTGATCTGCGCCATCAGCGGCTGCGGCCGCGCTGCCGCCAGATGCGCTTCGAGCGCATCGCCAGGGATCCTCACCGTGCCCACATTGGCCTTGACCGAGCCCTGCTGCGGCTTGGCCTGCGGTGCCGCGGCGACCGCGGGCGGATTGACGATGTCCTCGCCGAAGCCCGGCGTATAGTCGTAGTCGAAGCGGTCGGTCGAGATGTAGTCGCCGGCCTTGCTGGGGCCGACATAGCCGCCCTTGCCATCGGCGTAGAACAGGAACGGCTCGTCGGAGAACGTCTTCAGGTCGGCGCCCTGCGGCAGATAGGGCAGCTTGAGCCGCTGCTGCTTGCGCGTCCAGACATCCCAGAGCCGGTCCATGTTCGAATGGTGCAGGAAGAAGATCGGATCGACCGGCGACAGGAAGTTGGTCATGTTGCCGTAGGGGCCGGGATCGAGCGGACCGACGCCGCCGATGTAGTTGTGGACCTTGTTGTGCGGCAGGCCTTCCAAGGTCGAGAACTTGGTCGCGCCGTTCGGCTGGTTGTTGTGTGAGGCGGTCTTCGAGCTGGTGAAGCTCAGATAGTTGTCGACGTTGTAGAAGTCGGTCGGCAGCAGGCCCGCCATGATCACGAAGGGCGAGACGTCGTAGGCGGTCTTGGCATCGAGCTTCGGATTGTCGCGCGACAGATAGCGTGAGGCGCAAGTGGTCGCGAACGCCTCGTTGCCCGAGATGCCGGCGTTGGCGGAGGGCGAGAAGCCGGTGACGTCGTTCCAGAGATCGTCGATCGACTTGTAGCCGCGAATCTCGAGCTGGCCGCGCTGATCCTTCGACAGGCCGTTCCAGTAATCGGTCAGCGCCGGCTTGATCAACGCGGTGAAGACCGCGAGATTCGCGGTGAACGGCTGATACGCCTTGTCGGTCGGCGTCAGGGCGCCGTCGAACATGCCGGCGGGAATTTCCGGCAGCTCGGTCCAGTCCCAATAGGGCAGCGCGAAATCGTCGTCGCCGCTGAGCGCGCGGATCGATTGCTCGAAATAGCCGAGATAGCCGCGATGCCAGACGTAGAACCACCAATTGCCGTGCGGGCAGTCCATCAGGTGGATGAACGCGTTGCGGAACCAGTTCTGCGGATGGTTTGCGGGGAGCTGCAGCATGGCGGCGACGCCTTTGGCGTAGCTCGCCAGCATCTTCTGGCCTTCCGCGCTGGTGACGCTGTGGCGGCGATATTTCGCGGCGGCGCGGCTCGGCCTCGGCGAGATGACCGTGCTGGCTGCCGCCACCGCGGCCGTCGCCAGGAATGTCCGGCGGGTCTGTCGCAATCCCATGCTCATCTGAAATGAATCCTGGTTGGAAAAACGCCATGATGCGTTCTCGCGATTGCAATCTCAAGTAGCAATTGCGTGTGATGGATGTATGATGCCACCTGAGAGGTTTGCCGATGAACGCGCTGACGCTGCTGATCATCCGCCATGCCGAGAAGCCCGATGGCGACGCGACAGGCCCGGGCCTGACCCACGAGGGCAAGCCGGACTCGAAGTCGCTGGTGATCTTCGGCTGGGAGCGGGCAGGGGCCTGGACGGCGCTGTTCGGCAGCGGACTGGGCGGCACGGATTATCCGACACCGCAGGCGGTCTATGCCGCCGATCCCGACAGCACCGAGAACGGCTCCGACCCGAGCCGCCGGCCCTATGAGACGGTGCTCGATTTGGCTGCGCGCGTCGGCCTCGACAAGCCGAACACGTCCTTTGCGAAGGGGCAGGAGGCGGCGCTGGTCGAAACCCTGCTATCGCTGTCCGGCACCGCGCTGGTGGCGTGGGAGCACAAGGCGATCATCTCCGACATCCTGCCACGGCTGCCGGTGAGCAATGAAGACCAGTTACCGACCCACTGGTCCGGCAAACGCTTCGATGTGGTGCTGCGTTTCGATCGCGCCGACGGCGGGGCGGAATTCACGTTCAGCGAGCTCTATCCCTGCCTGATGCCGGGGGATTCCGACAAGCCGCTGAAGAGCGATCCGATGGACGGGTGAACCACCAAGCCGGAGATATTATCCCCATGGAAGAGGGTGCGGCGCGATGCTGCCGCCCGGATCGTGGTAAATGGGTCTGTCGAACGCGCGATCGCGTTTGCCGGATTACAATGCATGCCGCTTCCTTTCAAAAGACCCCAGGCCATCCGGTCCTTCTTCAGCCACGCCGCCTTTCAGAAGGCCGAGCATATTCAGCTTCGCGGAGCGGTTCTCGATCTCGACATCAGCGATGACGGCCGGGAGCTGGCGGCCTCGGTGCAGGGATCGCAATCCTGGCCCTATGAGGTCGAGATCAGGCTGGAGCGGGACCAGCACGGGCGCTTGGACGTATCCGGCACATGCACGTGCCCGATGCAGCACAATTGCAAGCACGTTGCGGCGGTTCTGCTCGAAGCCATCGAGCCGTCGGAGAACGACCTGGATCAGGGGACTCCGCCAAGGGCGGCGGGAAAGACAGCAGGGCAGGCGGGCACGGTGGTGCTGCCGCCAGAGATCAGCGCGTGGCTCAATAAGATCGGCGCGGTCAGCCGTGGCGATAGCTATCCTCCCGCGGTGAGGCAGAGGTTGATCTATGGCGTGCAGCCCCATTCCGAGCCGGGAGGTGCACCTTTTCTGGTCGTCCGTCTGTGGTCGGTCCGGCTGGGCAAGGACGATAGCTTTGCCTCCGCGTTCGCGAAGGTCGATCAACTGCGGACAAGTGCCGCGCATGCGCCGGCGTTCTATCGCGACATCGACATCGCGATCGCGGCGTGGCTTGGACATCAAGTCTATCTCGACGGACAATGGGCGTTCCGGATCGGCTCTGCCGCGCTGCTGAAGCGCATCGTCGAGACCGGCCGGGCGTATTGGCGCGATCATACCGGGCCGCTGCTGCGCTGGGGCGACATCCGCGGCGGCCGCATCGAATGGCAGCCGGTCGGCCTGCGAGGCATCGGCGCAAGGCTCGTGGTCGATGGTCTGACGGCCCTGCATGCCGAGCCGCCCATCTATGCCGACGAGAACAGCGGCGTCGTCGGCGAGGCCGATCCCGGTATAGATCCGCGAACCGCGCATCACCTGCTGAGCGCGCCGACGTTGCCGAAGGCGCTGATCGGCGAAGTGTCCCGGCATCTCAGCCAGCGGCTGCCCGCGCTCGATCGCGCCCTGCTGCCGTCGCCGCCGAGCGAGGTCGTCAAGATCGAGGCCAAGCCGGTGCCTGTTCTGCGCCTGCGACGCGGACCTTATCCCGGCTATGGCTTCCGCGGCGTCCACACCAGCGGGCTTCCACTCGGCGTGATCCGCCTGGCCTTTCGTTACGGTCCGATCGAAATCGAGACCAAGAGCAGCGACAACGGGATGGAGGTGTTCCACGACGGACGGGTGCACCTCGTCACGCGGGCCAAGGCGGACGAGCGAAAGACGTCCAAGCGGCTGAGCGATCTCGGCCTCGTTCCGCTCAAGAAAGTCCAGACCTACAGCTTCGGTGGCCACGGTGACGATCTGACCTTCGCCGACGAAGGTCGCTGGCTGCAGTTCATGCATCTCGAGCTCGAGGCATTGCGGGCGGAGGGATTCGAGATACGGATCGATGATGCCTTCCCGTTCCGGATGGCCGAGTCCTCCGGCCTCATCGACATGGAGATCGAAGGGAGCGGGATCGACTGGTTCGAGTTCGGCTTCAAGATCGACATCGACGGCAAGCCGCATGATCTCGCCGAGCTGCTGGCGCGGCTGCTCGCGCAGCCCGGGATCGTTGACGCGCTGGCCGACGCCGACTCCACCGAGAAGCACATGTATGTGCCGCTGCCCGACGGCCGACACCTGGCGCTCGCGGCCGGCCGCTTCCTGCCGGTTCTGCTGGCGCTGCAGACGATGCGGCTGAGCGGCGGCGGCTTGGATGCGTCGGGCAGGCTCAAGCTGTCTCGTGCGCAACTCGTGCCGCTACTGGCGCACGATCCGGGCGCATTCAAGGGGCCCGATGATCTACGCCGGCTCGCGGATCTGGTGCGGCAGCATCGGCCGGATGAATTGAAGCTGCCGGCCGGCTTCACCGCCACGTTGCGCCCCTACCAGCGGCAGGGCGTCGCCTGGCTCGATCTTCTGCGGCAGGCCAACCTCGGCGGCGTGCTGGCGGACGACATGGGCCTTGGCAAGACCGTACAGGTGCTGGCACTGCTGGCGCTGGAAAAGGCGCGCGGCGCGCTGACGGCGCCGGTGCTGATCGTGGCGCCGACCAGCCTGATGACCAACTGGTGCAACGAGGCCGCCAAATTCGTTCCCGATCTGAAGGTGCTGGTGTTCCATGGCGCCGCTCGCAAGGAGCTGATCGCGCAGATTTCGGAGCACGACGTCGTGCTCACCACCTATCCGCTGATCGCGCGCGACCATGAGCTCATCCTGGGACGGGACTGGCACATGGCCATTCTCGATGAGGCGCAGACCATCAAGAATCCCAATGCCGCGACGACGCGCTGGCTCAATGCGATCAAGGCCAGCCACCGCTTCTGCCTGACCGGCACGCCGATGGAGAACCATCTCGGCGAACTCTGGTCGATCATGAGCTTCGTCAACCCGGGCTATCTCGGCGACAAGACTGCGTTCACGCGCAACTGGCGCACGCCCATCGAGAAGGAAGGCAATACGATGCGAGCGGCGGCGCTGACCCGCCGCGTCAAGCCGTTCCTGCTGCGGCGGACCAAGGAGGAGGTCGCGTCCGAGCTGCCGGCCAAGGTCGACATCGTGGAGACCATCGCGATCGACGGCAAGCAGCGCGACCTCTATGATTCGATCCGCGCGGCGATGGCGAAGAAGGTGCGCAAGGCGCTGGATGAGCGCGGCCTTGCCCGCAGCCACATCATCGTGCTCGAGGCGTTGCTGCGGCTGCGCCAGGTCTGCTGCGATCCGCGGCTGGTGAAGCTCGACGACAAGGTCGAGCGCCCCTCGGCCAAGTTGGACCGGCTGATGGAGATGGTCGAGGAACTGCTCAGCGAGGGGCGCAAGATCATCATCTTCTCGCAGTTCACCTCGATGCTCTCCCTGATCGAGGAGCGTTTCGAGACAGCTGATATCGACTACGAGCTGCTCACGGGCGACACCCGCGATCGCAAGCGGGCGATCGAGGCGTTTCAGAGGGGGGACAGCCCGGTGTTCCTGATCAGCCTGAAGGCCGGCGGAGTCGGCCTGAACCTGACGGCGGCCGATACCGTCATCATCTACGATCCCTGGTGGAATCCCGCCGTCGAGGCGCAGGCGATCGACCGCGCGCATCGCATCGGCCAGGACAAGAAGGTCTTCGTCTATCGCCTGGTGACGGCCGGGACGATCGAGGAGAAGATCAGTGAACTCAAGCTGCGCAAGCAGGCGCTGGCCGATTCACTGTTCGATCGCGAGGGCAATGTCGGCAAGGCGCTGACGGAGGAGGATATCGCCGCGCTGCTGTCCTGACGGCGTGTGGAGATGCGTTGCGCGTGGCATCCGTTATTTTGTGCGGTCACGCCAGCGCGATGCGCTCGCGCGTCTCCTCGACCCAGGCATGGGCGGCGAACCATTCATGGTAGATGCGGCAGTGCGGGCAGTATGCGCGCGAGAAGAACACGGGCATGCGCTGAAAGCGCGCGGCGTCCATTTCCATCCCTGTCTCGATGCTGCGGCCGGTCTGCGGACAACGGACCATGATCTTGCCCATTCGCGGTCTCCTGTTCGTGGGCCAGATACGCCGGGGATGCGAAGAAAATGTAATGCTCAGCCGACAGTTTCGTGGCAAAGGTCGGAGTGAATTCCGACCGGGGAACGCGCGGCGTCGCTGCATCAAAAGCGGGTGAATCCCGCTGCAAAATGCACGGTCGATTGTCGCAACGCGGGACATCCGCCGCGGTCGGACACGATTGTTTGAGGACGCGTGGCATGAGCATCACGATCTACGGAATCAAGAACTGCGACACGATGAAGAAGGCGCGCGCCTGGCTCGACGATCACGGCGTCGCTTACGAATTCCACGACTACAAGACCGCCGGAATCGACAAGGCTAAACTCAAGGCATGGAGCGACGAGCTCGGCTGGGAGGTGCTGCTCAATCGCGCCGGGACGACCTTCAAGAAGTTGCCCGACGCCGACAAGAACGGACTCACCGAGAGCAAGGCGATCGCGCTCATGCTGGCGCAGCCTTCGATGATCAAACGCCCGGTGCTCGATCTCGGCGGCCGCCGCGTGGTGGGTTTCAAGCCGGATCTCTACGCAAAGGACGTGAAGGCTGCGACGTAGTTGGAGCCGCGATCGCCGCGCGCGTGCAGGAAAATGCCGGTGGTATGATTTTCTATGTCAGCGGGAAATACCGGCCGATTTCAACGCAAGGTCCGCCGGCCGCCTTGCGACGTCGTTGCCCAGCTTTCCGCCTTGCCTAACTCCCTCGATTGACGGCATATTCCGGCGCGAAGCGGTCGCGGGTGGCGACGAGGAATCGTCCAGCCGTCCGGCAGAGCCGCCGTACAGGAAGAAGCGAGGGCCAGGCGCTGACGGCGCCGGCTTGGGGGGAATCTTTGGCTGACGAGTTCATTCTCGAGACCCACGGATTGACGAAGGAATTCGCGGGATTTTTTGCCGTTCGCGATGTTTCGCTCAAGATCCGCCGGGGCACCATTCACGCGCTGATCGGCCCGAACGGGGCCGGCAAGACCACGTGCTTCAACCTGCTGACGAAGTTCCTGACGCCGTCGGCCGGCAAGATTCTCTATAAGGGTCAGGATATTACGGCGACGGCGCCGGCCGACGTGGCACGGCTCGGCCTGGTCCGCTCGTTCCAGATCTCGGCGGTGTTTCCGCATATGACGGCGCTGGAGAACGTCCGCGTCGCCCTGCAGCGGCAGCATGGCTCGTCGTTCGACTTCTGGCGCTCCAAGAGCGTTCTGAACCGCTTCAACAGCCGGGCGCTCGAGCTGCTCGACGACGTCGGCCTCAGCGAGTTCGCCAATATTCCGGCAGTCGAAATGCCCTATGGGCGCAAGCGCGCGCTGGAGATCGCGACCACGCTGGCGCTCGATCCGGAGATGATGCTGCTGGACGAGCCGATGGCCGGCATGGGCCACGAGGACATCGACAAGATCGCCGCGCTGATCAAGCGCATCTCCGCCAAATACACGATCCTGATGGTCGAGCATAATCTCAGCGTTGTCGCCAACCTCTCCGACACCATCACCGTGCTGACGCGCGGGCAGGTGCTGACGGAAGGGCCGTATTCTGAGCTCTCCAAGGACGAGCGCGTCAAGGAAGCCTATCTGGGAGCCGGACATGCCTGAGGTGATGACGGCCACGAAGCCAGGGCAGGCGGCTGCGACCAGCACCATTCTCGACGTCAACAACCTCGAGAGCTGGTACGGCGAATCCCACATTCTCCACGGCATGAACTTCAACGTGAATGCCGGCGAGGTCGTCACCCTGCTCGGGCGCAACGGCGCCGGCAAGACCACGACCCTGAAATCGATCATGGGGATCATCGGCAAGCGCACCGGCTCGGTTCAGTTCAACGGCCAGCAGCTGATCCGCATGACCTCCGACAAGATCGCGCGGCTCGGCATCGCGCTGTGCCCGGAGGAGCGCGGCATCTTCGCGAGCCTCGATGTCCGCGAGAACCTGCTGCTGCCGCCGGTTGTGCGGCCGGGCGGGCTGACGCTCGACCAGATCTTCGAGCTGTTTCCGAATCTGAAGGAGCGGCTGAAGAGCCAGGGCACCAAGCTTTCCGGCGGCGAGCAGCAGATGCTGGCGATCGCGCGCATCCTGCGCACCGGTGCAAGCTTCCTGATGCTGGACGAGCCGACCGAGGGTCTCGCGCCCGTGATCATCCAGCAGATCGGCCACACCATCGCGCGGCTGAAGAAGGAAGGCTTCACGATTCTCCTCGTCGAGCAGAACTTCCGTTTCGCCTCGACGGTCGCTGACCGCTACTACGTGGTCGAGCACGGCAAGGTCATCGACGGCTTTGCCAATGCCGATCTGTCGGCCAACATGGACAAGCTGCATACTTATCTCGGCGTCTGACCAGCGCTAGCGGCGCTGACCTGGCAGTTCCTTCCGCGGTTTTCTCGCGGTTTTCTTGGTAGAATCTCTTGGCAGTTCTCTTGGCAGTTTTCTTGGAAAGTTCTGGAAGTTGGAAATGAAGAGCAAATTCATCGCGTCGCTGCTGCTGGGAACGGCACTCACTCTCGCCGCTGGCAGCGTCGCTTCGGCCGGCGACAAGACCGTCAAGATCGGCGCGCTGTCCGATCAGTCGGGTCTTTATGCCGATCTCGGCGGTCCCGGCTCGACGCTCGCAGCGCAGCTGGCGATCGAGGATTCCGGCCTCACCGCGAAGGGCTGGAAGATCGACGTCATCTCCGGCGATCACCAGAACAAGCCGGATATTGGCACCTCGATCGCGCGGCAGTGGTTCGACGTCGACAAGGTCGACGTCATCGTCGACGTGCCGAACTCGGGCGTGGCGCTGGCGGTGAACAACGTCGTCAAGGAAAAGAACGGCGTCTACATCAATTCGGGCGCTGCGACCTCGGATCTCACCAACGCGCAGTGCTCGCCCAACACGGTGCACTGGACCTACGACACCTACATGCTCGCGCACACCACTGGCCAGGCGCTGGTCAAGGCGGGCGGCTCGACCTGGTTCTTCCTGACGGCAGACTACGCCTTCGGCGCCGCGCTGGAGCGCGATACCACGGCGGTCGTGACCGCCAATGGCGGCAAGGTGATCGGCGGCGTCAAGCATCCGCTCAACACCTCCGACTTCTCGTCCTTCCTGCTGCAGGCGCAGTC
>BFBZ01000005.1_pt39 | contig 29546 bp, 30 predicted proteins | sample 1888401 | NCBI WGS metagenome assembly BFBZ01 (sample SAMD00112614, study PRJDB3348) | symbiont metagenome | host: Chara braunii
CGCGTCCAGGTTCCAGTAGAAGGCCTCGTTGACGGTGACGCCCTGCGTGATGTCGAGGCCGAGCGCGGCGACGTCGGGCAAAGTGAGCACGAAACTCGCGATCTTCTGCTTGCCCTTGCCCAGTCCGAATTCCCGGGCCTGTTTGAGCATGTTGATGAGATCGCCTCCGGTGCTGCCGATCGCAACCACGTTGGCGCCGGAGCTCTGCGCTTGCAGCAGATATGAGGCGAAATCACCGGTGGCGTTGAAGGGATGGCGAACCGAGCCGACGACACGGCCGCCACCCCGCTGCACGAGGCCCGTTGCATCCGATATCAGCGAGTTGCCAAAGGCGTAGTCGGCGGCGACGAAGAACCAGGAGCTGTCCGGCGTCGCCAGCGGCCGGGTGATGCCGACCGCCTGGCCGTAGGTGTCCCACATCCAGAGCACACTGGTCTGCGGCGCGCAGTCCTCGTTGGCGAGCCGTGCGGTGCCGCCGGGGAACAGGGCGATGCGGTTCTTCTCCTTCATCAGGTTCTGGATGGCGAGCTGCACCGCGGCCTGGATGATATCCGTCACCGCGTCGACGCCGTCGACATCGATCCATTTGCGGACGATGCCGACGGCGACATCCGGCTTGTTCTGATGATCCGCGGACAGGATCTCGATCGTCATCCCGGCGCATTCCTTGGCCAGGCAATCGTCGACGGCCATTTGCGCGGCGATCACCGAGCCGCGTCCGCTCTGGGCGGAGAGGCTGCCGGTCATGTCGGTGATGACGCCGATCTTCACCGTCTTGGCCGGAGGCGCGGCCTGGGCGCCGGCGGCAGCCGACATCGTCAGCAGGGCCGCGAGGCCCAGGCGAGAGAGCAGCCTGTCCATGGCGTCTACTCCGCCATCGAGAGGATTTGCGACGGATCGGCGCCGACGCGGCCGGTCTCGTTGTCGGCGGCACGCCCCAGGCGGAAGTCATAGCGGATGGCCGGAATTCCCTTGATCGGCGCATCCGGATCGTTGTCGCGCGGAGACACGACAAGGGAACTCGAGACACCGAACACGGTATCGGAATCGATGTGCTCGTCGTCGGCGAGATAGATCGCGGTGACCAATTCGCGATGGCCGTCGGCGCTGATCAGGAAGTGAACGTGCGCGGGACGGCAGCCGTGGCGCCGCTGCGCGCGGATCAGGGCGCCGACCGGACCGTCCATGGGGATGTAGTAGCCCAGCGGCTTGACGGTGCGGAAGTGGAAGCGTCCCTCGGCATCGCAGCGGAAGTTGCCGCGCATGTCCATGTGCTCGCCATGGAATTTCTGCAGGTCGTACTCACCCTTGGCATCGGTCTGCCAGACCTGCACCAGCGCATGGGGCAGGGGCTTGCCGGCCTTGTCCGTGACCTGGCCGTAGAGCAGCAGCTCCGGCGCGTCGGCCTCGACGGCGATCGAATCTCCCAGGGCGAACGACGGCGCGTTCTGCTGGTAGAACGGGCCGAGCAGGCTGCTTTCCGTCCCGATCTCCACGGCGGTCTTGTCATGCAGCAGGTTGACCAGCGCGCTGAACCCGAGGACATCGGACAGCAGGATGAATTCCTGGCGTGCGGGCGTGCAGGTCTGGCCGACCTTGGTCAGGAAGCCGATCGCCTTGAGCCATTCTTCGGGCGTGAGGCTGACGTCGCGGGCGAAGTCGTGCATGTGGCGCACCAGGCTTTCCATCACCTGCTTCAATCGCGGATTCGGCGTTTCGCTCATTTGCTCGAAGACGGCGTCGGTGACACTGGTGGTGGTCAGGTCGCGCATGGGGGTCCTCCCTTGATTTTTTTGCTCAGTCGAACAGGTCAGTTTAAGTCAGAGACGTAGTCGTGGATGGGCCGCGTCAGTTCGCCCCGTCGGATCGGGATGCAATCCGGCGGGAAATCCTGACGAAAGCGCGCGCCTGCAGCCTCCGCGCCATCGAGAAAACGCGCGAGATGACGNGAAATCCTGACGAAAGCGCGCGCCTGCAGCCTCCGCGCCATCGAGAAAACGCGCGAGATGACGCATCGCGCCGGTCGGCAGATCGTGCAGCACCATCAAGGTCCAGTCCTGCATCCGGCATTGGTCGAGCGCGCGGGCGACCCAACCGTCGGGATCGCTCCAGTCGCGGGGGATCGCGTTCCAGAGCACGCAGGTGTAGCGCTCCCGTTCGAGATACTTAACGACTGACGGCCTGAGCAGGCCTTCGTTCAGTTGGCCGCCGCCGCCGAACGGCCGGAACAGGCGTTCAGGTCGCGCGAGGTCGCCGAGCAGGGCCTGGGTGCGGGCGATCTCGCTCTCGGCGACGGCGGCATCGGACTGGCGGCCGAGCGGCACCGCATGGGCGTAGGTATGGTTGCCGATCCAGTGACCTTCGCCCTGCGCGCGTTCGGCGAGAGCCCGGCGGGCTGGATCGGCGATCTTCTCGCCGATGACGAAGAAGGTCGTCTTCAGGCCGCGCCGGCCGAGAATGTCGAGCACGCCGGGCGTGACGCCGGGCTCCGGGCCGTTATCGAAGCTGAGTGTCAGATCGAACACGTGTTCTCCTGCAAATCACAGCAAGTCAGACGTCGCCTTCCGCACGATGAATCGACACGGTTCTGCGCTTCACGAGATCTTCGGTTCGCGCAAAGTGGACGGTGAGGGCGGCGACCGCCGCGTCGGCATCCCGCCGCAGCACCGCGTCGATGATCTGGCGATGTTCCGCATCGACATCACGCAAGCCCGGGTCGACGGGGATCGACAATTGCCGGTAACGCTCGCTCTGCTCGTAGAGGGTGTCGCGGAAGCGCAGCAGCCAGGTCGAGCCGCAGGCGCTCACCAGCGTGCGATGAAAGACGCGGTGGCACACGAGCCAGGGCTCGTTGTGGATCTTGGGATCTGATGGGTCGCGATAGGGTACGGCGAGCAGGGACGCGAAGGCCTTCTCCACGGCCGCCTGCCAATCCCGGCCGCCATGCTCGATCGAGCGCCGGAGCGCCAGGCCCTCGATGTCGATCCGCGTGCGGGTGAGATCCTGCAGGTCGGCGGTCGAAACCGGGCTGACCCGAAAGCCGCGCTGATCGGCCACCTGAACCAGTCCGTCGGCGACCAGCCGCGACAGCGCTTCGCGCGTCGCCGCCAGGCTGACGCCAAAACCTTTGCTGAGATGCGCGATATGAAGCTTCTGCCCAGGCAAAAGCTGTGCCGACAGGATGTCTCGGCGCAGCCGCTCATAAACCGCGGAGGTCAGGGTGCGCGGTCCCTGCGCATCGGCGCTCAGTGCGATCGCGGCGCTCGATGACATGTCCGTCCTCCCTTGCCGGGGTAATGAAACGCAGATACTGATGATCGTCAATCGAAAATCGATTTTTGATATTGGCACATCTGGGGAAACGCACCGTGGCTGACACATTGATCCCGACAACGGTTGTCGGCAGCTATCCGCAGCCCGACTGGCTGGTCGACCGGGCCATGCTGAAGGCCCATATCGTGCCGCGCACCCGGCTCAAGGCGGTGTGGCGCATTCCGGAACCGTATCTCGAACAGGCGCAGGACGATGCGACCATTCTGGCGATCCGGGACATGGAGCGTGCGGGGATTGACATCATCACCGACGGCGAGATTCGCCGGGAGAGCTACTCCAACCGCTTTGCCACCGCGCTCGAGGGCGTCGACCTCGACAATCCTGGCATGGTCAAGACGACCCATGGCGTGGACACGCCCGTCCCTCGCGTTGTCGGCCGCATCCGGCGCATGCGACCGGTCGAAGTCCGCGACATGGAGTTCCTGCGACACGGCACCGACCGGCAGGTCAAGATCACGCTGCCGGGCCCGTTCACGATGGCGCGGCAGGCGCACAACGATTTTTACAGCGACTTCGACGAGATGGTGATGGACTTCGCCGTCGCGTTGAACGAGGAAGCGCATGCGCTGCAGCAGGCGGGCGCGGATGTGATCCAGCTCGACGATCCCTGGCTGCGCACCGATCCGACGGCGGCGAAGCGCATCGCCGTCAAGGCGATCGATCGGGCGCTTGAAGGGCTCGAGGTCACCACCGCGGTGCATTTGTGTTTCGGTTACGCGGCGGTCGTGAACAGCAAGCCGACCGGCTATGCCCTGTCTCTTATACACATCTAGATGTGTATAAGAGACAGGACTGGGGCCGCGTGGATCGAAAGTCACGTTGTCGAAGTCGTTGACGCGCGCTGCGTTTCAGCTCACGTCACGGCGAACGGCCGATCTCGTGTCTTCGTTTCTTTCAAATGTTGCAGGAATGCGCTCATCGCTGGCGCCAGCGGACGATCACGGCGCGTGACGATTCCGTAAGCGCCCATGATCGGCGGCAGGCTGATCGGTATTCGCCGCAGCAGTCCGTGCTTGACGTTGAAATCCGTGACGTCGGCCGGCATCACGGCCAGCATGTCGCTCTCCTGCAACAACGCGATCATGGTCATCATCGATGATGTCTCGACGATATCGCGCGGTTGGCCCGGGCCCATCTCGGCAAAAACCGGCTGCAGCACCTTGCGCATCGGAGTGCCCGCCGGCAGCAACGTCCATGGCCATGTCGCGAGATCCTGCAGCGTGGGCGATGACCGCGTTGCGAGCGGATGGCCGACCCGCGCGACGATGTGGAGCGGCTCGTCGATCAGTTCCTCGTAGTTGAACTCCGGTCGATCGGCCAGAACCAGCGGACGGGCCAGCAGGACGTCGAGTTCGCCCTTGGCCAGCGCGGGCACCAGCGCGTCGCTGGTGCCGACGTCGATGGAGACGAAGAGGCCGGGATGCTGCCGCTTCAGATTGGCGACCGCCTTCGCCAGCAGGAACGGAATGGCGCTGATGACGGCGCCGATCCTGATCTGGCCGGTGGCTCCGGATGCGAGGGCCTGCATCTCCATCCGCGTCCGGTCGAGATCCGCCAGGACCAGACGGGCGTGGCGGATCATCACTTCCCCATAGCTGGTCGGCTGCATGCCCCGTCGACCGCGGTCGAACAGCGGCAGTCCGATGTTGTGCTCGAGATCTTGCAACAGCTTGGTGGCGGTCGGCTGTGTCATGTTGAGCATGGCGGCCGCTTTGCGCAGGCTTCGCAACTCATGCAGCGCGAGAAGCAGCAGCATTTGCCGGCTTTTCAGGCGCTTGAGAATGCCGATGCCCGGGCCGGATTCGATTGGTTCCAAGGTGCGATCCCAGTTGCCAGTGATATCCATCTGGATATCACTATATCCCATAACTTCATTATTCAGGCATATCTCCGCCGACTATGGTCCGGCAACACAAGTCTAGCGGCACGCATCGCTAGCGGAGGGGAGCAGCGTCCGATATCCCGGCAATGCCGCGAGCAGCCGTGGCTCCCCGTCAAAAATGAGATCGTGCCGATCAGGCCTTAATCGGACCAAGGGGAACACGTCATGACGGGATTGGACCACGCACCTAGATCGGTTGGTACGGAAGGGGTTGCGACGCAAGCGGCCAGCACGGTGCGCTGGCGCATTTTCGGCATCATTTTCGTGCTCGTCGTCATCAACCTGATCGACCGCGTTGCGCTGTCCATTGCAATGCCGACCATTTCCAAGGAATTTTCGCTGGAGCCGGCGATGCAGGGCCTGATCCTCAGCGCCTTCTTCTGGAGTTATGCGCTGTTGCAGATTCCGGGCGGCTGGCTGATCGATCGCTTTGGACCGCGGGCCCTGATCACCGGAGCGACCGTCGGCTGGGGCTTCTTTCAAGCCATCGCGGGCGTGGCCACCGGCGGCATATCCCTGCTGATCAGCCGCATCGGCCTCGGCGCGGCCGAAGCTCCACTGTTTCCGGCAGGCGCCAAGCTCAATTCGATATGGCTGTCGTCGAGGGAGCGTGCGCGAGGCGCGGTGCTGGTCGATAGCGGTGCACCGCTGGGCGCGGCTTTCGGCGGCGTCATCATCGCCTGGTTGATTCTTTCGCTCGGTTCGTGGCGCACGGCCTTCGTCGTCGCCGGTATTGTCACCATGGTGCTCGGCGCGCTCGCCTGGTGGTATCTGCGCGACGAACCTGCGGATCACCCCAGCATCAACGCCAACGAGCTGGCTCTGATCAGGACCGCCGCACAGGCGTCGCAATCCGCGCAGAACGACAGTCCGCGTACGATCGCCGTGCGTTCCCTCGCGGCCATCCTTGTCGGCCGCATGAGTTGGGCGATGATCAATTTCGGCCTCTTGACATGGGGCCCGAGCTATCTGGCACAGGCGCGCGGCTTCGACCTGAAGCAGATGGGCGGTGCCACCTTCGTAATCTTCCTGTCGGGAATGTTCGGCTCTCTCACCAGCGGCTTTCTGGTCGACAAGCTGCAGGAACGCGGCATGCGGCGCGCCACGGTTTACAAAGCGGCGCTGGGTCTGACCGGTCTCGGCGTGATGGCGTCCTTCCTGGTTTTGCCACATATCGCAAACCCCGTCGGAGCGGTGGCGCTGTTGTCGTGCACGCTGTTCCTGCTCTATTTCGGCAGCCTGTACTGGAGCTTCCCGGCCATCCTGGCGCCGAGGGAGAAGGTCGGCATCGTTGGTGGTGCGATGAACTTCGCCGGCAGCGCCAGCGGGATCGCGATTCCGATCATTACCGGCCTGATTCTGCAGGCGACGGGAGCTTATCTGATGGTGTTGTACTTCTTCGCCGGTTGCGCCGCACTTTATGTGATCGGGACGTTGCTGATCGATTTCGGCGACACCGAAGCGCGCTGATAAGGAGAACGCCATGTCACCGAGACCGCTTTGGGCCGGGCCGATCGTCGATGCCCATCAGCATTTCTGGGATCCGGTGGCGAACAACCACCCGTGGCTGAAACCGGAGAGCAATATTCCGTTTCGTTATGGCGATTACGCTGCGATCAAGCGGCGTTATCTGCCCGGCGACTATCTGGCGGATGCCGCCGGTCATGACATCCGCGAGACGGTCTATGTCGAAACGGAATGGGATCCTGCGACCCCGATCGACGAGACGCGTTATGCGGCTGGTTTGTCGGAGCGTTTCGGCCTGCCGAATGCGATCGTCGCGCAGGCGTGGCTTGATCGCAGCGATGCGGTTTCGGTGATCGCGGGGCAGGCGGCCTGTCCGCTGGTTCGCAGTGTTCGCCACAAGCCGGGCGGCCCTGCAAATCCCGATGCCGTCGGGCGAGAACGCACGCTGATGTCGGATGAAACATGGCAGCGCGGCTATGCGCTGCTGGAGCGTTACGGCTTGCATTTCGATCTGCAGACGGCGTGGTGGAATCTCGATGAGGCGACGCGCCTGGCGCGCGACTTTCCGCGGACGCTGCTGATTCTCAACCATGCCGGACTGCCGTCCGATCGCAGCGCGACCGGTCTCGCCGGCTGGCACGCAGCCATGGCCCGGTTCGCATCAGTGCCGAACGTCCGCGTCAAGATTTCCGGCCTGGGACAGCGTGGCCGCCGCTGGTCGGTGGACGATAACAGCTGGATCGTGGAGGAGCTCATCGCCATGTTCGGGGCCGAGCGCGTGATGTTCGCGAGTAATTTCCCGGTCGACAGCCTGTGCGGTTCGTTCGATACGATCTTCGCCGGCTTCAAGCAGATTGCGTCGCGCTATCCGGAGGCCGTTCAGCAGCGCCTGTTCTGCGACACGGCGCGAGCGACGTACCGGACGGGGGCGTTGGCTCCCGCCGGGCAGTCCGGGGTGGTCAAAGCCTAGAGACTTTGCGTTCTGGCGGCCGCGAACGCGTTTGCATTCCGCACGATCCGGTTCAGCGCGCAGCCGCACCGTCCATCGGTCCCCAAATGTCGGTTCCCAATGCCACGTCCTTTGAAGGATGCCCCCGGATGGGCGGTCGCGTCCGATTAAACTGCATACAGAATGCTGTAGACAGTGGAATGGTTTTGTGGTTGCGTCGACGGACGAGCCGACGAAGAGCGGCCGGTTGGGAGCGACGTCGGCTGATGAGGGACATTGAAGCGATCGATGGTGGGCGTCCGGGAATGGGCGACCGGCGAGTCCTGCCGGGCAATGACGCGCAGATCATCATCGATGCGCATCATCATCTCTGGGATCTGACGGCGCTGCACTATCCCTGGCTCGACGACGCAATCGTCGAAGACTTCATGTTCGGCGATTATTCCCGGCTGCGCCGCAATTACGGACCCGCCGATTATCGCAAGGACGCGTCAGGGTTTCGCATCGTCGCGACGGTTCATTGCGAGGCCGAAGCCGATCGGTCGGATCCGCTCGCCGAGACGCGCTGGATCAGTGCGCAGCACGATCGCGATGGATGTCCCGATGCGATCGTCGCATGGGCGGATTTCGGCAGTGCGGATCTGGCCGGGATGCTCGATGCCCATCTGGCCTTTCCTCTGGTGCGCGGCATTCGCTGCAAGCCGCGGTTGTCGGCGCCGCAGCCCGGGCGCGTCATCGACGACACCGATGGCGATTTCGGCAATCCGGTCTGGCGCGACGGGTTGGCGCTGTGTCAGCGGCGCGGCTTGAGCTGGGATCTTCGTGTGCCGTGGCCATATCTCGAGGCTGCCGCGCAGGTCTCTGCGCGGTGTGATGCCGGACCCATCATCCTGAATCATTGCGGGCTGCCATGGGATCGCAGCCCTGATGCGATGGCGACGTGGCGTCGCGGGATGCAGGCGCTGGGACGACTGCCGCACGTGTTCGTCAAGCTGAGTGAACTGGGGTTGCGCGACGAAAGCTGGTCGCTCGCACGCAACCTGCCGSTGCTGCGCGAGGTGCTCGACATCTTCGGGCCGAGCCGCTGCCTGTTCGCAAGCAACTTTCCCGTCGCGGGCCTCCGGGTCGATTTCGGCAGCTGGGTCGGCGCGGTGGCGACCGCATTGGAAAACTTCAGCGCAGATGAGCGCGCCGACGTGTTCTGGCGCAACGCGCGCGGGGTCTATCGGATCGATCTCGACACCGATCGCATTTCGCCGTTGCCAGGTCCGGCTGCGACCTGACAACCACGACTGACAACAAGGCCCGCAATCGCGGCGAAAAAAACGCTCATTCATCAGGGGGAAGAACAATGTCTCAAGCCGCAGACGTCGGCGTTGCCGCTCCGGTCGCATCGGCCAGCCGGGAAGCGATGGTTTTCAGCAAGGTCGCCTGGCGGCTGCTCCCGATCCTGATGGTCGCCTACCTCTGCTCCTATATCGACCGAATCAATGTGGGCTTCGCCAAATTGCAGATGGCCGAGGCGCTGTCGTTCAGCGATGCGGTCTACGGCTTCGGCGCGGGCATTTTCTTTCTCGGCTATTTTCTGTTCGAGGTACCGAGCAACCTCATCCTGCACCGGGTCGGTGCGCGGATCTGGATCGCGCGGATCATGATCACCTGGGGGGTGATCTCGGCCGCGACGATGCTGGTCCAGACCCCGATGCAGTTCTACATCCTGCGCTTTCTGCTCGGCCTTGCCGAGGCGGGGTTCATTCCGGGCGTGATCTACTTTCTGACGCAATGGTTCCCGTCATATTGGCGCGGCCGCGTCCTCGGCGTTTTCTATATCGCGCTCGCGGTGTCAGGCGTGGTCGGTGCGCCGCTGTCCGGCGCCATCATGCAATATCTCGGAGGAGCGGCCGGCTTTGCCGGCTGGCAATGGTTGTTCCTGCTCGAAGCCCTGCCGACGGTCGTCGTCGGCTTTCTGGTGCTGCGCTATCTCGACGACTCGCCGGCCAGGGCTGCGTGGCTCGATTCGTCCGAGCGCGGCGTGATCAATGCTGCGCTTGCGGCAGAGAACCGCGACAAGGTCCCGTTGAGTTTCAAGGATCTGTTCTCAAACAGGTATCTCGTGCTGATGACGGCCGCGTTCTTCATCAACAATTTTGCGATCTACGGTCTCAATTTCTGGATGCCGACTCTCATCAAGGCGATGGGCATTGATGGCACCTTCGCCATTGGAATGACCGCGGGTGCCACCAGCCTGCTCGCCATCGCGAGCATGACGCTGGTGGGGCGCAGTGCGGATCGCAACCGTGAGCGCAGGTGGCATCTCGCCGGGCTTTTCCTCTGCGGCGCCGTGGGCTTCGTGATCGCGGCCGTGGGCGAGCACAACGCCGCGATCGGCGTGGTCGGGCTTTGTCTCGCGCAACTCGGCATCCTGGCGGTGCCGGCGATGTTCTGGGCGCTGCCGACGGCCATCCTGGGTGGTGTCGGCGCCGCCGCCGGCATCGCGCTGATCAACTCGATCGCCAATCTGTCCGGCTTCCTCGGACCTTATGTGGTGGGCTTCCTCAAGGAACAGACCGGCAGCACGTTGAGCTCGATCTATGTCATCGCCGCGCTTTTGGTCCTCGCCGCAATGCTGGTTCTGATGATCCCGGGCAGGCTGGTCAACAAATAGCAACTCAACATATGATGCCAGTCACGAAATGCGGCAGAAAAGCACCCGAGGAATAGAATGAGGCGGACAAGCAAAGCGGTGCTGGCTCCGGCGATGATTTGCCTGGGTCTGGGAACGATTCCGATTGCCGCGGTCTCGCCGGCCAATGCCGACGCTCTCAATGCGACGTCTATCGCCATCGCGCCCGCGCTCAAATGTGCGGATCTGACCGACCTGAAAATCTCCGGGTCCACCATCGTCATCACCAAGGCCCAGGCGGTGCCCGCAGCGCCGCCGGGAACGGTGCAAGTGCGACCGCCAAGGCCCGAGACAGTCGCGGTGGCGATCCCCGCGAACTGCCGCGCGGATGGCGTGATCGATCAGCGCATCGGCGTCGGCGGCAAGCCATATGCGATCGGCTTTGCGATTGCACTGCCCGATCGCTGGAATGGACGATTTCTGTTTCAGGGCGGCGGTGGCTTGAATGGCTCGGTCCGGCCCCCGATCGGTGCACAGGCGGCGGGCGACGTGCCCGGTCTTGCGCGCGGCTTCGCCGTGGTCACGACCGACAGCGGGCATCAGGGCGCAGAGTTCGATCCCTCCTTCATGAAGGACCAGGAAGCCGCGCTGAACTTCGCCAATGCGTCGGTCGGCAAAGTGACCGCCGCTGCCAAGGCGATCATCGCAAGTTATTACGGCCAGCCTGCTAGGCATTCCTATTTCGCGGGGTGCTCGACCGGTGGCCGCGAGGGCATGCTGGCCTCGCAGCGCTATCCCGGAGAGTTCGACGGCATCGTGTCCGGCGATCCGGCCATGCGTACGGGGCATTCCAATCTCGGTCTGGCCTGGGCCAATGCCGCCTTCACCGAGATCGCGCCCAGGGATGCGTCGGGACATCCGGAGCCGGCCAAAGCCTTCTCCGCCGCCGACAGGGCGCTGATCACCAAGGCCGTCCTCGACGCCTGCGACGGCAACGACGGTATCAAGGATGGCATGGTCTTCGATGGCGGAGCCTGCCATTTCGATCCTGCCGCGCTGGCCTGCAGCGGCGCGAAGACCGATGCCTGTCTGTCGCCGCAACAGGTCGGGGCTTTGAAGAAAGCCTTCGCGGGACCGAAGAATTCACGCGGCGCCCAGGTCTATCCGGCCTTCCCGTGGGATAGTGGCGTCGCCGCGGAAGGTGTCGCGATTCCCGGCATTTTGGTCACCGGCGCGCGCAGCCCGGTCGGCCCGGCTTATCAGGAGAGCATCAATGTCGATCAGATCGAGGACGCGGTCGCGGCGAGCGGGATGGAGCGCCTGACCAACACCGCATACTGGACCAATCTCACCAGTTTCTTCGGCCATGGCGGCAAGATCCTGTTTTTTCACGGCTGGAGCGACCCGTGGTTCTCGCCGCTGGCGACGCTCGATTACTACGAGCATATGGCGAAGGACTCCGGCGGCATGGAGCAGGTGCGGCAGATGTCGAGCCGGCTCTTTTTCGTGCCGGGGATGGGCCACTGTTCCAGCGGCGCCACGCTCGATCATTTCGATCTGCTCGGCGCCGTGGTGGATTGGGTGGAGCAGGGCAAGGCGCCGGATGCGGTGGTCGCGACCGGCCCCGCTTTCCCCGGCCGCAGTCGTCCGCTCTGCGCCTATCCCCAACATGCCCAGTACAAGGGCCAAGGCAATCCGGATGATGCGGCCAGTTTCGAATGCCGTCCGTGAGGTGATGTCGAACGCGCGGCGTCCGCTTTTCCGCAGCTGTCGGGGAGGAATCGACGGCTGGCCTCAAGCGAGGTCGGCCGGTTGCAAGGAAACTCAGATGGTGTCGCTCACGCGCAGCAGCGTCTGGTCCATGTGTCGGCCCATCACTTCCGCCAGGGCATCGCCGTTGCGTGCCGCCAGGGCCTTCATCATCTCTTCGTGTTCAGCCATCGCGTTGGCCCACTTTGATGGCTCCTGGTTGCCGAGATAGCGAATGCGCTTCAGACGCGATTGGATCATGCCGTGCAAATCCGCAATCACCGGATTGCCGCCGAGGCGGACGAGCTCTGAATGTATCTCCTGATTCAGTTTGTAGTAATTCAGGCGATTTCGCTTCTTGTATTCCTGCACCATCGACTTGTGCAGCTTGGCCAGCGCCTTGATCTCCGCGTCCGTCGCGCGAAGGCAGGCATTTTTCGCGGCAGACATTTCGAAGAGCTTGATGGACTCCAGCATGTACGCGACGTCGTTGCGGGTAAAACGCCGGACCACCGCGCCCTTGCTGGTCACCAGCTCGATCAGCCCTTCGCCGGCGAGCGTCTTGATGGCTTCGCGCAATGGCGTTCGGGAGACACCGAGACGCAGGCCGAGCTCGGTTTCGTTGATCCGCGTGCCGGCATCGAGGACGCCCTCGATAATCATGTCGCGCACGCGGGGTAGCACCTCGTCGTGCAGCGTGCGTTTGTGAATGGGCTCGACGCGGTCAGCATTTGATTGGGGCGGGCCTGCACTCATTCGTCACCATCATTTGCTGCGCGATGTCCCTGGGGGCGAATATCTCCGAGGAATCGTCGATGAGTACACTATACACTGCACACAATGGACAGCACAGGCGCCCGAATTCCTGCGACAGGCAGGCACGGCAGGGGCTCTGAAAATCTACCCTACATACTGAATGCTGTATACAGATTGCTTGACCGTCGCGCCGTGGATGGCTAGAAACGGTCGGTCATCACTGCGTGAGGGAATCCATGGGTATTTCGATCGACAACGGCCAGCTTCGTCCCCGTATCGCGCTTGCGATCGGCGACCCGGCCGGCGCCAGCCCGGAGCTGACCGCCAAGTTGCTTGCGGACCATGAGGTTACCTCCGCCGGACAGATCCTTGTCATCGGTGATCGTCGCGTGCTGGACGAGGGCGCGCGCGTGGCGCGCGTGACTCTCGACATCGATCGCGTCACGGCCTTGGACGCCGTTCCCGCGGTGCACGATCGGCCGGTTCTGCTCGATCTTGGTCATCTCGATCCCCGAGACATCCCGATCGGCGAGATTTCCAAGGCGGGTGGTAGCTTTACCCTTGAGAATTTCAAGACCGCGCTGTCGCTCGCGATGGCCGAGAAGGTCGACGTGGTCACGTTCACTCCCTTCAATAAGGCTGCGATGCGCTTGGCCCATCCGAGCTATGAAGACGAAATCGTCTTCATCTCGGAAATGCTGAAGTTCGACGGCATTGCCAGCGAGTTCAATATTCTTCCCGATCTGTGGAACGCGCGCGTGACCTCGCATGTGCCGTTGTCGGGGGTCGCCGCCCTGATCACCAAGGACAACATTCTGCGCAACCTGAAGCTCACCGATGATGCCATGCGCGATGCGGGTTTTTCAGCGCCGCGCATTGCCGTTGCTGGACTCAATCCTCATGCTGGCGACGGCGGCAATTTCGGTCGTGAGGAGATCGACGTCATCGAGCCGGCGGTGCGTGAGGCAAAGGCCGCCGGTATCATATGTGAGGGCCCAATTCCTTCGGACACGGTTTTCGTGCGCGCCAGGAAGGGTGAGTTCGACGGGGTGCTCACGATGTATCACGACCAGGGGCAGATCGCCATGAAGCTGGTCGGATTCGATCTCGGCGTGACGATGCTCGGCGGTTTCCCGGTGCCGTTTCTGACGCCGGCGCACGGTAGTGCCTATGACATCGCCGGAAAAGGCATCGCCAATCCCGGTGCGAGCCGGGCCGCGCTGTTGCTGGCCGCAAAAATGGGCGTGAAACGCATCATGGCAAAGTCGGCAGCCTGACCCGGTCGGCCAGCTTCTTGTCCTCAACGATGTGAGATTAAATCATGACTGACACGCGACCGGCTGTTGCCTTCCTCGGCATCGGGCTGATGGGAGGTCCTCAGGCGCGCAACCTGCTCAAGGCAGGCTTCCGTCTCACCGCCTGGAACCGGTCGATCGCCAAGGCCGAAGCGCTTGCCCCGCTCGGGGCCCATGTTGCGGCAGCGCCAGCGGCCGCCGTGCGCAATGCCGACATCGTCGTGGTCATGCTGGAGAACGGACCGATCGTCGAGGAGGTGCTGTTCCGCCAGGGTGTGGCGGAAGCGCTGAAGCCGGGGTCGATCGTGGTCGACATGAGTTCGATCAAGCCAGCCGAAGCCAAGGAACATGCTCGCCGCCTTGCAGAGCGCGGAGTGGCGCATATTGATGCCCCGGTGTCCGGAGGAACCGTTGGTGCGGAGCAGGGGACGCTGGCCATCATGGCTGGCGGTGAAGCTGACGTCTTTGCGAAGGTCGAGCCGGTCCTGCGCGCGATGGGGCGGCCCGTGCATGTCGGGCCCGCGGGGGCCGGCCAGTTCGCCAAGCTGGCCAACCAGATCATCGTCGGCGTCACCATCGGTGCAGTGGCGGAAGCGTTGCTGCTTGCCCAGCAGGGCGGGGCCGATCCGGCCAAGGTGCGCGAGGCCCTGCGTGGCGGATTTGCCGAGAGCCGTATCCTAGAGCTGCATGGTCAACGGATGATCGCGCGTGATTTCGTCACCAAGGGACGGTCCGTCACTCACCTGAAGGATCTCGACAACGCGCTGGATGCGGCGGGCCGCCTCGAGCTCGATGCCGTGCCGTATACGGCGCTCACCGCGGATCTGTTCCGCGGATTGCTCGAAACGGCCGGCGATCTCGACCATTCGGGCCTGCTGGTCGAACTCGAGCGCCGCAACGGTGTGACGTCGCACCATGGTCTGCAGAGGGCGATGTCATGAGCGTGAAGAAGCCGTTGCGCAGCCAGGCCTGGTTCGGGCGCCAGGACAAGATGGGCTTCTATTACCGGTCGTTCCTGAAGAACAGCGGCTTCCCGCAGGATCAGTTCGACGGCAGGCCGGTGATCGGTATCTGCAACACCTGGTCCGAGCTCAATCCGTGCAACGCGCATTTTCGCACCATTGCCGAACACGTCCGTCATGGTGTGCTGGATGCGGGAGGGTTTCCGCTGGAGTTTCCGGTGTCCTCGCTTGGCGAGGTCACGATGCGGCCGACCGCGATGCTGTTTCGCAATCTCGCGGCCATGGATGTCGAGGAGGGTATTCGCGCGCATCCGCTCGATGGTGTTGTTCTCCTGATGGGCTGCGACAAGACGACGCCGGCGCTGTTGATGGGAGCGGCGAGTGCGAATTTGCCGACGATTGGCGTCTCGGGAGGCCCGCAACTGCGCGGCATGTACCAGGGGCGCGCCATCGGTTCGGGCACCAATATCATTTCCATGAGCGAACAGCTGCGCGCCGGAGAAATCTCGATCGACGAATTTCACGAGGCCGAAAGCGCGATGAACCGGTCGAGCGGGCACTGCATGACGATGGGAACGGCGTCGTCCATGGCCTCGATGGTGGAGGCGCTCGGCGTCGGTTTGCCGGGCAATGCAGCGATCCCTGCGGTCGATGCGCGTCGCAACAATCTGGCTCGCATGGCCGGGCGACGGATCGTCGAGATGGTCCATGAGGATCTGGTGCTGTCGAAAATTCTCATCCGCCCTGCCTTCGAAAACGCGATCCGCACGCTGGCGGCGATCGGCGGGTCGACCAATGCGGTGGTGCATCTCCTGGCGATCGCCGGCCGCGCCGGAGTCGAGCTCACGCTGGACGATTTCGACCGCCTCGGGCGCGACGTCCACTGCCTGGTCGATCTGATGCCATCGGGACGTTTCCTGATGGAAGATTTCTATTATGCCGGCGGTCTTCCGGTGGTGCTGCGGGCGCTGGGCGAGCGCAATCTTCTGCACAAGGACGCGCCGACGGTGAACGGCGCGTCGATCTGGGACAATGTCAGGGATGCGCCCTGCTGGAACAAGGATGTCATCACGCCTTTCGAGGCGCCCTTCAAGCCCGATGCCGGCATCGCCATTCTGCGCGGCAACCTCGCGCCAAACGGGGCGGTCATCAAACCGTCGGCGGCATCACCCGAGCTGATGAAGCACACTGGTCGCGCCGTGGTCTTCGAATCCATCGAAGACCTGCATCATCGCATCGATGATGACGACCTCGATATCGATGCAACCTGCATGATGGTGCTCAAGCATTGCGGGCCGAAAGGCTATCCGGGAATGGCGGAGGTTGGCAACATGCCGCTGCCGCGAAAACTGTTGCGGCAGGGGGTGCGGGATATGATCCGGATTTCCGACGCGCGCATGTCCGGCACCGCCTACGGTACGGTGGTGCTGCATGTCGCGCCGGAGGCGTCGGCGGGCGGTCCGCTGGCACTGGTGCAGAATGGTGATCTGATCACCCTCGACGTCACCGCGCGGCGCCTTCATCTGCATGTGGATGAGGCGACGTTGCAGCAGCGGCGTGCGGCATGGACGCCGCCGGCGCCTCATGCCGAGCGCGGGTATGTCAAGCTCTACACTGATCACGTGCTTCAGGCCGACCGTGGAGCTGATTTCGACTTCCTGGTCGGCAAGACCGGCGCGCCGGTGCCCCGCGACAACCATTGATCGCAGTCAGGACTGGATCGCATCTCAACGGAAAGCCCATGATGAATAGGATCGCCCCACGACCTTATCGCGGCGTGTTTCCCGTCGCGCCGACCATCTTCGACGACCGCGGAGAGCTCGATCTCGACGGCCAAAGGCGCTGCATCGACTTCATGATCGACGCCGGCTCCAATGGTATCTGCATTCTGGCGAACTTCTCCGAACAGTTCGTGCTGACCGATGCCGAGCGCGAACAGGTGATGGACGCGGTGCTGAAGCACGTTGCCGGCCGGGTGCCGGTGATCGTCACGACGACGCATTTCAGTTCGTCGATCTGTGCCGCGCGCAGCCGGCAGGCCGAGCAGGCCGGCGCCGCCATGGTGATGATTATGCCGCCTTATCATGGCGCGACTTTCCGCGTGCCTGAAAAAGGCATTTTCGATTTCTACCGCATCGTCTCCGATGCCATCGATATCCCGATCATGATTCAGGATGCGCCGGTCGCCGGAACGCCGCTCTCGGTCGATCTGCTGGCCCGGATGGCGAGGGACATTCCGAACGTCAGCTATTTCAAGATCGAGGTGCCGATGGCCGCGGCCAAACTCCGCGATCTCATTGCCGCGGGCGGCGATTTTATCGAAGGTCCCTGGGACGGCGAAGAGGCCATCACCTTGATGGCGGATCTCGATGCGGGCGCGACGGGGGCGATGACTGGCGGCGGGTATCCTGACGGCATCAGGCAGATCGTCGACCCCTATCTCGCTGGGCGGAGGGAGGAGGCCGCGGCGGCTTACACGCGCTGGCTGCCGCTGATCAATTACGAAAATCGGCAATGCGGATTGCAGGCCTGCAAGATCCTGATGAAGGAAGGGGGCGTGATCGGTTCGGACGCGGTCCGCCACCCCTTGCAGAGAGTTCACCCGGCGACGCGCGCCGGTCTGATCGACATCGCCCGCCCGCTCGATCCGGTCGTGCTGCGCTGGGGCCGTTGAGATAGCCTGCGATGCAGGGCAGCATGATGGCGTGGAGTAGGCGCTGCAAGGGTGATCCGCGGCGACTATATGGGAATGGTGGCCGTGAAGGTGTGACGGGAGCGGTCCGTCGTCGCAGTGCAGGGAGTCCTACGAACTGCAGCGCGGCGACAGCTCCAGCGTCCTCAGCAGACTCCCGAAGGCGTCCTGCCGGCATTGGAAGACATGGCTCGGTGTTTGGCTCGACGTCTGGCTTGGTGTCTTGGTCTGATTGTTGTCGGCGCTTGTTTTCTCGGGTTTCGGTTTCGCCTGCCGGCGCGGCGGCGGATCGTCGATCAGCTTGGCGTTGGAATCCTGCCAGCGCTGGTGGGCGGTTTTCTTGGTCGGCGTGTCGTCGGCGTTGCGAGAGGGCTCGTTGATGACTTTGCCGGTTATCGCGGGCGGAGCCGGCGGGACCTCGACGGAGACCGTCGTGACAAGCGTCGTCACCGGGGCGGTGTCCATCGTCTGGACGCGCGCGGGGATGTACAGCTTGTCCGATTTCGCTGCGGCGTTGGACTCCACAGCGCCCATCATTGCAGTTTGATCATGGGGCGCCGCGATGGCCGAAGGCGCTGGCGTCATCGCCCTGATCGCCACGATCACACCGAGGACGGCCACGCAGGATAGGGCGAACCACATCGTCCTCAGCATTCTCGGTCCCAAGTCTCTCCCGGTCGAAACGAGGGCCCATCCTCGCAACCGCTGGCGGATTAACACCTGATCTTCAAGACTGAATTCGGGCGACCAGACGGCAGGATCGGCGCATATCGTTGCCCGTTACGTCATGGTTAAGGTTTGGTCGCAGATGGGATCGGCCGGCCCTGCCGGAGAAGCGCAATGGCCTCACGTGCTCTCCCACCTGATAGCTAGGGATGAAATGCTCCAGTTCAAGAATTGCCAGGCCAATGGTGACGGAGTACGTCCCACCCCCTTTTCCGCGGATCTGACAACACAGGGAGCCTGAGCATGCCGCAGAGCACGAGTGACGGATTCGCGCACGATCGGTTCTCGGCCGCGCGGGAAGCCTTCGAGGCCAACTTCAGCAATGGCGAGGAGCTGGGCGCCTCATTCTGCGCGACGGTGGAGGGCGAGACGGTGGTCGATCTCTGGGGCGGTTTCGCCGACGAGGCGAGGGCGCGGCCCTGGACGCGCGACACCATCGTCAACGTGTATTCCATCACCAAGACCATGACGGCGCTGACCGCGCTGCTGCTGGCCGATCGAGGCGAGCTCGATGTCGCTGCGCCGGTCGCCAGATATTGGCCCGAATTCGCCGCCGCTGGGAAGGAGAGCATCACTGTCGCTCAGCTGATGAGCCACTCCGCCGGCCTTTGCGGCTGGCGTCAGCCCATCGGCGACGGAGACCTCTACGATTGGGAGAAGGTGACGGCGATGCTGGCCGCCCAGGCGCCGCTGTGGGAGCCGGGAACAGCCTCCGGCTATCATGTTTATACGTTTGGCTTTCTGATCGGCGAGGTGGTGCGCCGGATCACGGGCAAGAGCCTGGGAACGGTGTTTCGTGAGGAGATCGCGCAGCCGCTGGGCGCCGATTTCTGGATTGGGCTGCCGGACTCCGAAGATCATCGCGTCGCCGATCTGGTGCCATTTGCCTTGTCGCCCGACGCTGCCGGTGTGCAAATGAGTGACGTGCAGCGGATCGCCTTCAGTGTCAGGGGGACAGATGCGCTGACCACGCGCACCCGCGCCTGGCGCGCCGCCGAAATCCCGGCCGTCAACGGCCATGGCAATGCCCGCTCCATCGCTGAGATCCATGCCCTGCTCGCCAATGGCGGCGTGGCCAAGGGCAAGCGGACCCTATCGGAGGCCGGCTGCCATCGCGCGCTGGAGCAGCAAATAGAGGGGCCGGACCTGGTGATGGCGGGGATGCAGGTGCGCTTTGGCCTGGGGTTCGGCCTGCCGAGTCCGATCCTGAAGCTCGCTTTGCCACACGCCAATAGTCTGTTCTGGGCTGGCGGCGGCGGTTCGTTCGTGCTCATCGACATGGATGCGCGCACAACCTTCGCCTATGCCATGAACAGGATGCAACGAGCGCTCGTCGGTGACGAACGCTCGTTCAGGATCGTTCGGGCGATGTGGTGCGCGTTGGGGATTAGCTGACGTCCGCGCGGATTGACGCGAGGGACCAATCGCTTGTCAAGCCATGAACTTCGGCAATGCAGCCGCCAACGCATCAACAGCAAGCCGGACCTTCAGCGGCAGGTGCGGCGTCTCCAGCCATAGCGCATAACTGTCGTAAAGAAATTTCGGCTGGTCCGGCAACAGCGGAACGAGTGCGCCCGCCTGGATGCGCTCGCGGATCAGCCAGCATGGAAGCCAGGCGAGCCCCATGCCTGTAACAGCGGCATCCGCGATCGCATCGAGATCGTCCAGCCGTAATCGCCCTGTCTCTTATACACATCTAGATGTGTATAAGAGACAGTTTATCCCCTGCATGCCCCCTGGCATAGCCCATTCAGTTTAATTATTTTGGAGTTTGATCGATGGCACGTGTCGTTCGTTTTCATGAGCTTGGGGGCCCCGAGGTTCTCCGCATCGAGACCATCGATGTTCCGGGTCCCGGCCGGGGCGAAGTCCAGATCCGCGTCAAGGCGTTGGGTCTCAATCGCGCCGAGGCGATGCTGCGATCGGGCAACTATATCGAGACGGCGACGCTACCGTCCGGTCTCGGCTTCGAGGCCGCGGGCCTGGTCGAGGCCGTCGGCGAAGGGGTGGATGGTTTCGTGCCGGGCGATGCCGTCAGCGTCGTGCCGTCGCAATCGATGCTTCGCTGGCCTGCCTATGGCGAGCTCGTCTCGTTTCCTGCCGAGCTTGTCGTCAAGCATCCGCCGTCGTTGAGCTGGGAGGCGGCGGCGGCCGTCTGGATGCAATATGTCACCGCCTACGGTGCGCTGATCGACCTTGCCAGGCTCGGAAAGGGTGATTTCGTCGTCATCACCGCGGCCTCGAGCAGTGTGGGATTGGCGGCGATCCAGGTCGCCAACATGGTTGGGGCAACCCCCATCGCGGTCACGCGAACGTCCGCGAAGAAACATGCGTTGCGCGAGGCCGGCGCAGCGCATGTCATCGCCTCGGGAGAGGACAATCTGGAAGCCCGGCTGAAGGAGATCGCCGGTCCGAAGGGCGTTCGCGTCGTGTTCGATCCCATCGGTGGCCCGGCCTTCGAACCGTTGACGGCCGCGATGTCACGGGGCGGCATTCTGATCGAATATGGCGCCCTGAGCCCGGAGCCGACGCCGTTTCCATTGTTCGCGGTGCTGAGCAAGAGCCTGACGTTGCGCGGCTACCTCATCCACGAGATCACCGGTGATCCGGCGCGGCTGCGGGCCGCCAAGGCGTTCATCCTCGATGGGCTGGTGTCGGGAGCGCTCCATCCCGTCATCGCCAAAATCTTCCCGTTCGACGAGATCGTCGAGGCGCATCGCTTTCTGGAGTCGAACGAACAATTCGGCAAGATTGTCGTGACGGTCTGAGCTGTGTTGTTCGCGCTTCGGGCGGCTCGGGCAGTCGATCATTCAGGAGTTAGCAGGGGCCGCCATCGCTGACATTGGCGATGACACGGCGCAGCATCGACACCAGCAGATCGATCTCGCTCTGGTCGAATCCCGCGAGCGCTTCGCGATTGCCGTGCGACAGCACCCGCCGCCCTGGCGCAAGCAACGACATGGCATGATCGGTCAGCGAGATCAGGCTGCTGCGGCCATCGGACGGGTCCGGCTCGCGCTGGACCAGTCCGTCGCGCTCCATCCGCGCAAGAAGCTGGGCCATGCTCGGCTGCTCCACCCCAGTCTGCCGCGCCAATTCCTTCTGCGAGAGCCTGTCGCCGTGTTTCAGCGCCACGATCACAGGCAACTGGCTGACGCTGATACCCAGTTCGCGCAGCCGGGTGTCGGCAATGCGTCCGAGAAGCCGCGCAGCTCGGTTGATGAGCTGCGTCGGCATGGTCTGGGGCTGCCAGATTTCTTCGGTTTCGACCATTTACATTGCTGCCTATGTATATATATTGGCACCTATGTATTTATAACTCGCAGGTTCCCATGGCGCAACGTTCTACTATCGCGATTATCGGCGGCGGCCCCGGCGGCCTYACGCTTGCCAACGTTCTTCATCGCCACGGTCTCGACTCCGTCGTGTTCGAGCGCGACGCCGATCCATCCGCCCGACCACAAGGGGGCACGCTCGATTTGCACGGCGACACCGGCCAGCGCGCGTTGCGCGAAGCCGGTCTGGAAGCAAGCTTCCGCCGTGTCGCCCGCTACGAAGACCAGGGGATGCGGCTGTATCATCCCGACGGGCGGTTGCTTGCCGACGATGAGGATCCCTCCGGCGGCGATCGGCCGGAGATCGACCGCACGCAGTTGCGCCAGCTTCTGCTTGAGAAGCTTCCCTCAACAGCGGTGCGTTGGGGACAGAAGGTGGAGAGGGTGCAGCCGTGTTCGGACGGGCGCCATGAGGTGATTGCGAACGGCGGCACGAGCGAGCCTTTCGATCTGGTCGTCGGTGCAGACGGCGCCTGGTCGAAGGTGCGACCGCTTCTTTCACCCGCAAAGCCGGCCTATGACGGCGTCACCTTCATCGAATTCGGCATCGACGATGCCGACAGGCGCTATCCCGCGCTCGCGGCACAGGTTGGTCATGGCAAGATGTTCGCGATTGGCAACAACAAGGCTCTGATCGCTCAACGCAATAACGATGCGAATATCCGCCTCTATGTGGCGCTTCGTGTCGCCGAGAACGCTTATCCTCATGACGCTGCGGGCGTGCAGCTCCGAGACCATGCGGCCGGCGAACTCGCCGGCTGGGCCCCTGTCTGGCTGGACATGATTGCGGCCGCTGAGCCTATTGCGATACGGCCGCTTTACTCCCTGCCTGTTGGTCATCGCTGGGACAACCGGCCGGGCCTCTCGCTGATCGGCGATGCGGCGCACCTGATGTCTCCCTTCGGCGGTGAAGGCGCGAATTGCGCGATGGCTGACGGGGCCGACCTCGCGATGGCCTTGGCGCAGGCGAGCGACTGGCGCCGGGCCGTCGTGGCGTTCGAGGCGATCATGTGGCCGCGCGCCGAAGTGGCGGCTCGCGACGCGGCCATGGGGCTGAGTGGAGCGATCTCGGAGACCGGCCTCGAACACACGCTGCGCTGGATCGGCGACAACGCGCTCCCGGGCCTGCGTGCGACGGCCACCAGCGTGCCGGAGGCCGAGGGGCCGGATGCCAAATTCGCCGCTGCTTCCGGCGATCAATAAGACTTGTTCACCTTTCGGCGGTAAATTTGTGCGGCAACTTAACATTCGATTAATGCTGCGCCGATGGCCCAAATCGCGACCATGCCGAATGACGGGACAGCCGCCGCCCGGAGCGAGCGGCTGCTCGACAATCTGAGCAATGGTATCGGCCAGCTTGGCGTCGATCTGGCGGACGTGCTCGGCAACTTGCAGGACGTCGCGGGCCGGGTGTCGCGGCAGTCGGCGCAATTCGGACAGTTGAAGCAGGCGGCCGATACCATGGTGGCCGCAAACAAGAACATCGATGTCGTGGCGCGCACGGTTCAGGCGGCAACGTCCAGTGCGGTGTCCGACATTGCGGGCGCGCGCGAGACGGTCGACAGCGCCGTCGCGAGCACAGCCGACCTGATTGGCGCGGTCGGCCGCATCGAGGAGCGGCTGGGGTCCGTCAGCGCCGTGCTGGCGCAGGTCGCCAAGGTTTCGAGAGCGATCGAGGCTATTGCCAGGCAGACCAATCTGCTGGCGCTCAACGCAACCATCGAGGCGGCGCGTGCCGGTGAAGCCGGTCGCGGCTTCGCTGTCGTTGCCAGCGAGGTCAAGAATCTCGCCGAGGCGACACGCACGGCGACGCTGCAAATCGGCGAGACGGTTCGCAATCTCGATGCGGAAGTCGGCCAGTTGATCACGGAAAGCGGCACCGCGACGCGCCATGCCAAACAGGCCGGCGAGGGCGCGGAACAAATTCGCCAGGTGATGGTGCGCGTCCATCACGATTTCTCCGCGATGGGGCATGACGTCGACACCATCGCGGGAGCGGCAGGCACGAACCTCGGGCATTGCGATGTCCTGATCAGTGAACTCGGCGACCTTGCCAGGGGCGTCGAGCTGTCGTCAGGCGATCTCAAGGTTGCCGACATGCGCGTGGAAGGTTTGCTCGAAACCTCCGAGACCCTCATCCAGTCCATCGCCGACAGCGGCGTGGACATCAACGACACGTCGCTGGTTCCGGTGGTCGTGGACACGGCCAAACAGATCAGCGAGGCTTTCGAAGCCGCGATCAAGCGGGGCGATATCACTCTTGCTCAACTGTTCGATGAAAATTACCGCGAGATCCCCGGTACCGATCCCAGGCAATACCTCACGGACTATGTCGACCTGACCGACCGTATCCTGCCGCCGATCCAGGATCCGCTTCAGACCATCGATCCCCGTGTCGTGTTTTGCGTAGCCTGGGCCAGGGGAGGCTATCTGCCCACGCACAATCCGAACTATCGCCAGCCGCAGGGGCGGGATCCCGAATGGAACGCCGCGCACTGCCGCAACCGGCGGCTGTTCGACGATCGTGCGGTCCGGAAAGTGGCTGCCAGCACCCGGCCGTTTCTGCTTCAGACCTATCGGCGCGAAATGGGCGGCGGCAAGTTCGTGCTGATGAAGGACCTGTCGTCGCCGATCGTGGTGCGCGGCCGGCACTGGGGTGCTTTCCGCATGGGCTTTCGTCAGAACTGAGCCGGCAGCTTCGCGCGCTACGATGCGAGGCGTCGCGCGAAGAACGCCAGGATTTCGTCGCGCGCCGCAAGTGTCGGCTGGCCGGCTTCATCGATGAGATGGGCGGTGACGACGCTGTGCGGGGTCGTTACGTGCTGTGCGAAGAACGGCGGGACATCGGTGTTGGCTGCGCTGTCGGGAAGGACGCGTCCGATGAAGCGGTCGCCGAGCGCCTCGGCATAGGCCGCGAAACGCTGCGCCATGCAAAATTTGTCGCCTGCGAAGCGATAGGCCAGGACGGTGAGGTTCTCGCGCTGGAGGCGCCGGCTGACGGCCGCGATCTCGTCGGGGGCGATCTCGAGACCAGCCGGATCGTTGAGCGGCAGCGACGGCTGCGACAGCACCGGGGCCAGCATGGCAGGCTCGAGCATCATCGTGAGCGCGAAGTTTCCCGTGAAACACATGCCGACGGCGCCGACGCCGGGGCCGCCGCACTCCTGGTGGGCAAATCGTGCCAGGGCCCTGAGCCATTGGGTGACCGGGCTCGACTGGTTGGCGGCAAGCGCCCTGAACTCGGCACTGACGCACGCGCGCTGGAAGATCGCCGCGCCCTCGGCGGCGTCCGGTACCGCGCCGTCGCGCCCGAACAGCGAGGGCATGTAGACGGTGAAGCCGGCGTCGCGGACCCAGCGGCTGAAACGCGCGACATGCGGGCTGATGCCCGGCATCTCGGTCATGACAATGACGCCCGGCCCGGAGCCGGCCACATGCACAACTTTTGTCACGTCATCGAGGGTGATTTCGCGATGCGCGAAATCGTCGAGCGGATCGTCCAGCTTCATGCTGCGATTTGTCATGATCGCGTTGTCCTGTTCGGTTGTTTGCGTGTTGGTGGATTCGACGGGGCATCTCGTCAGTCGGAAAAGGGAGCGTCCTGGATCAGTTTGAGGACATCCGAGCGGGCGGCGATGCGCGCGATCCGCGATTGCGGCTTGCTGTCGATCTGGGTCTTCAGCAGCGTCGTAAGCAAAACCTTGGTGCCGTCACGAGGATATTCGGCGACCACCTGCTGGATGAGGCGCGGTTCGATCTGATCAAGCCTTGCGCCGAACACGTCGCAGACGGCGCCCATATGCAGATACGCGACTTCGGGTCGGGGATCCCTGGCTGTCTCCACCGACGTGTGAAGCTCGATCGCCGCCGCCACCTGTTCGGCAAGGCGGTGCTCACCGCGGCTGATCAGGTAGCGCCGCGCTTCGCGCGCGCCGAGGGTCTCGAAATCGTCCGGACCGGCAAAGTCGGTCTCAAGGCCGAGGTCGTGGAACAGGCAGCCGATATAGAGTGCTTCCAGATCCGGCTTGGCTCCCGCCTTATCGGCGAGGGCCACGCCAAACCGGTAGCTGCGCTTGCAGTGGCGGATCATGGCCCCGTTCGAAACGGTGGCGAGATAAGCTTCTGCGCGACGCGCAGTTGCTGTGTCGGGGAGCCGCTTGTCCGGTGCATCGAGGGACGTCACGCCCGTCGCAAAGGCCGATGCGACGCTGTGGTGGCATGTGCAGGGTGTGCAGTGTGAGGTCATGCGCGCAGGATTGTCGCTGATCCGATTTCGCGCTAGTGTCGAAATCGACATAAATCAGGGATATTTCGCCAACGGGTTCGAAGGACGTTTGAACATGGTCCGAGTTGTAGTGCTGGAGCTGTCCGGCGCATTCGCTTCCAGTCTGGCGATCACCCTGGATGCACTGAACACCGCCAATGCGCTGTGTCTGCGCGTCGGCCGCCGGCCGCCGTTCGATATCCAGGAACTGAAGGTGACGCGAACGGCAAGTTGCAAATTCACGGCGCGCGATGTCGTGATCATTCCGGGATTTGGATCGACAACGGAGGTCGATCCAACGCGACGTCTACCGACCCCGGCCATTCAACGTGCCGTCCGTCTGGTCCGGGACGCCCACGCAGCCGGTGCATGTCTGGCGGCCTCCTGCGCCAGCACATTCATCCTGGCTGAAGCGGGTGTGCTGACCGGACGGCGCGCGACCACGACCTGGTGGCTTGCGCCTGTGTTTCGCAAGCGTTACCCCGCGATCGAACTCGTTACTGAGCAGATCGTGGTGGCCGACTGGCCGATCGCAACCGCCGGCGCGGCAATGGCGCAGATGGATCTGATGCTTGCGGTGATCGCGAAGTTTGCCGGCGCGCGGATTTCGGAGGCGTGTGCACGCTATCTGCTGCTCGATCACAGGCGATCGCAGGCGCCCTACATGGCCATCACGTTTCTCGCCGGGCAGGATGAGCGGATCGCGCGGGCCGAAAGCTGGTTGCGGAAAAACATCGAACGGGAAGTTACGATGGATGAACTGGCGGCTGCCGCCGGACTGGCGCCCCGGACGTTTGCGCGACGCCTGAAAGCGGTCTGCGACGTATCGCCGGTTCGTTTCGCGCAGCGGATCAGGGGCGAGGTCGCCGTGACGCTGCTGGAAACCACCAAGCTGTCGGTTGATGAAATTTCCCGGCGTGTCGGCTACGCGGAGCCGTCCACGCTGCGGCGGCTGCTGCGCCGGGACTCCAGCCATTCGCCGTCGGGACTGCGCCGATCGGCCTGACGGATTGGCCCATCCGCTTTCACGAGATCCCCGAGACGATGTTCCGCCCGTCCGAATGACAACCGAGCCCCGAATGACGAATTCGCTTCCCGACATCCTCGCCAAAAATCTCTCGGTCATCTTTTGCGGTATCAACCCGGGGCAGACCGCTGCGACGGCAGGGCGGCACTTTGTCAATCGCAGTAATCGTTTCTGGCGCGTGCTCCATCTGGCCGGCTTCACGCCGGAGCAGATCCTGCCCGAGAACGATCGTTCGATCCTGACCTACGGCTACGGCTTGACCACCGCGGTGGCGCGTCCGACGCGGCGGGCCAGCGATCTTTCAGCGGAGGAATTCGTTCTCGCGGCGTCGCAACTCGAGCGCAAGATCGCGTCGCTGACGCCGCACTACATCGCGTTTCTAGGCAAGGCGGCTTACGCGACCATTGCAAAAAATCCGGATATTCAATGGGGGCGTCAGGAGATGCCGTTCGCGGGGGCGTCCGTATGGGTGCTGCCGAACCCGAGTGGCCTCAATCGCAATTTCAGTCTGGACGCCCTTGTCATCGCCTATCGCGAGCTGCGCCTGGCGATCGCAATTCCGAAAAAGGGCGGAAGATGAGACGCTGCTGGATCCCGGCTACTTCACAAGCCCTGGCGTGACACGCATCTTCCACAGGTTCCAGATGCGATCGAGCACGGTCATGTTCGTGGCGTCGGCCTTGGCGCCTTCTTCCGGGGTGAGATAGTTGACGTCGCCGCCGAGCGCCATCGCTTGTGATTGCAGCCGGGCATTCACGTCGGTGTAATAGGCGCGATACACCGCGATCCTGACCGACGGTCCGACGGTGACGTCGCCATGACCGCGCATCAGCACCACGGAYTTGTCGCCCAGCGTTTGCGCKAGCGAYTKGCCGATCTSCGGGTTGCGCACCAGCATGTCGGTKGCGCCGAAATCCTTGCGGATGTCCCAGACCGGYGCKCCGGCCGCCAGGAACGCAGGATTGTGRTAGATCGCGCGCARCGGCTGTGCGCTGACGGTGAAGGGAATGACACCCGGGGAATGGGTATGSACGACCGACATCACGTCGGGCCGGGCCYTRTAGATTTCACTRTGAATGAAGCGYTCRAGAAACACGGYCCGTCCGCGCGGATCCACGGCGTTGCCGTCGAGRTCGAACTCCATGATGTCATCGGCGGTGACGAGGGCAGGGGCGAGCGAGCGCGCCATCAGGAAGTGGTTCGGGTTGGTGGGRTGRCGCATGCTGACATGGCCGAAGCCRTCGAGCACGCCGAAGTCCGCMAGGATGCGGCTTCCGATCACGATCTCATCGAGCTGCGCGSSGTCRACGCCCGGGATGGGATTGCTCGCCGSCTGGCCATGCGCCRCCGAGATGCTCAGGACGGCCGCAAAGGCCGCAACGAGGATACGCCTCATCCGTCTCTCCGATCACAYCGSGCAATTCARCATCCACTGCACCCCGAACCGGTCGGTGAGCTTGCCGTAGAAGTCGCCCCACGGCTGGATCGCGAGGGGCGTGGTTATTCTGCCGCCTTCGGCTAATCTGGCAAATAACGTTTCCGTCTGGGCCCGGTTATCCATCATGAGAATATGGGCCGAGCCGCGCATCGGTTCGGCGTCATGATTGTCCGACGCGTAGAAGCGGACGCCGGGCCCCTCGAACCGGGCATGCATGATCTTGCCGCGCATCCCCTCGCTGTGCACAGGCATGCCGTTGTCGCCATGGCGCAGGATCTCGGTCACGTCGCCCAATCCGCAGCGCGTATAAAAGGCCAGTGCTTCCTCGCACGTGGTCGTGAAGAACAGATAGTTCGATAGTTGCGGCATCTCCTGGCTCCCGACTCTGATCCCAAGTGCAGTGGGGCGCTGGACCGGCGCGAGACTGTCTCTTAACATTACGATCGTAACATATTCAAGTTTTGAGTTGCTATCGTAATATGAAGGGGACGGACGATGGTGCGCTACGCCAAGGGACACAAGGAAGAAAGCCGGGCGCGGATCGTCGCAGCCGCCGGCCGCGGTTTTCGCCGGCTGGGGTATGGCGGCATCGGGGTCGACGGACTGGCGCGCGAAGCGGATGTTACGCACGGCGCCTTCTATGGTCATTTCCGCTCGAAGGCCGAGGCTTTTCGCGCAGCGGTGGTGGCTGGGTTGAGGGAGTTGCGCGAAGGTGTCGAGGCCATGCGTGCCGAACGCGCCATGGGGTGGCTTGCGGCTTTCGCCGCGTTCTATCTCGGCCACAAGCGCACCTGTGACATCGCCGAGGCCTGTACCTTGCCGACGCTGTCCGCCGAGATCGAGCGCGCCGACGCSGARACRCGCCGCGCCTATCAGGATGAACTGACCGGACTCGTTGATGCCGTCGCCGCAGGACTGCCGGAAGGCGCGGATCGTGAGCAGCGCGCCTGGGCGCTGGTGGCGCTGCTGGCCGGCGGCGCCACGCTCGCACGCGCGGTTCCGGATTCCAGGCTCAGTGCGCGGATCGCGGCATCCGTCCGCGATGCGG
>BFBZ01000653.1_pt1 | contig 29522 bp, 24 predicted proteins | sample 1888401 | NCBI WGS metagenome assembly BFBZ01 (sample SAMD00112614, study PRJDB3348) | symbiont metagenome | host: Chara braunii
TGCATCTCGGTGAAGCCGCCGAAACCCAAGGCGCGGGCAAAACGGACGATGGCCGAGGGCTGCACGCCGGCCCGCCCGGCAACCTCGGCGACCGTGCCGAGCGCGACATCGGTCGGATGGTCGAGGACGAATTCGGCGATCTGCTGCAGGCGCCCGGACAGGTCGCCATGGCGCTCAGCGATCGCGCTGCGCAATTCGTCATAGGTCGCCCCGGTCGGCCAGATCTCGTTCATGCCGCCTCCTTGGCCGTGCCTCGCTTCGACGCGGGCCGCACCGATGCAATGGATCATATATTCCACTTTACAGCATCAAATGGAATGTTCATTCTATCGTCAAGGATCGAGAAAAAATCAGATCCAACAGAAAAATGAAGCCAGGAGGAAACGATGACCCAGGGGCGCATCTTGCGGCGCATGTCTCGACGCAGCCTCGTGCATGGCAGCCTGATGGCGGCGGCGCTCGCCGGGTCAGGCGCTTTCTTCGGCCCGTGGAAGACCAACCGGGTCTGGGCACAGGGTGCCAGGAAACCGATCAAGCTGGGGCTGACCTGCGATGCCAGCGGCCAATATGGCAATAGCGGCCAGGACGACCTGCTCGGCATGCGGCTCGCCATCGACGAGTTCAACGCCCGGGGCGGCATTGCCGGGCGCAGGATCGAGTGGATCACCACCGATACCGAGACCAACCCGGCCACCGCCACGCGTGTCGCCGAACGCTTCATCGCCCAAGAGCAATGCAGCTTCCTGATCGGCGCCGTGCATTCCGGCGTCGCCAATGCGATCACCCAGGTCGCCGCCAAATATGGCACCGTCTATATCAACACCAATTCCTCCGCGCCCAGCGAAGCGGGCGAGAACTGCTCGCGCATCAAGTTCGTCTGGGACGGCAACGGCACCAATTTCTCCAAGGCCGCGGTGCGCAATGCCGTCGACAAGGTCGGCAAGCGCTGGCTGCTCATGACCAATGACTATGTCTGGGGCCACACCACGTCGGCAGCGACCAAAACCCTGGTGGAAGCCGCCGGCGGCCAGATCATCGACAATCTCCTGGTGCCGCARAACACCCGCGACTTCACCTCCTACCTCCTGAAGATCCAGCAGACCCGGCCGGACGTGGTGGCGACCGCCATCGGCGGCGACGACATCAAGGCGCTGCGCCAGCAGGTCACCGACCTGAAGCTGGAGGAGCGCACGGCCTGGATCAACAACCAGCAGGACTGGCCCGACGTCTGGGGCGCGCCCGACAGCCTGTTCGGCGTGTTCGGCACGACCTGGTACCACAAGCTGCAACTGCCTGGCGTCGCCGACTTCGTGAAGCGCTGGCAGACGGCCTTTCCGCAATCGCCGATCCCGGTGCCGGGCAATGTCTCCTATAACGGCTATACCGCGACCCGCGAATTGCTGCGGGCGATCGAGCGGGCCGGCTCGACCAACAACATCGCCGTGATCAAGCAGCTCGAAGGCCTGAAGATGCCGGCGGCCGACCGCATGCAGCATTTCGATGCGGTGATCGATCCGCTGACCCATCAGGTGCAGCAGACCATCTATCTGGCGCGCCGCAATGCCAGGCCCGGCGATCCGACCGACCTGTTCGAAATCCTCAGCCAGACTGAACCGGCAAATGCCATGGACGACGCGGCACCGGGCAAATGCAGCCTGACGCCTTACGACAAGGTGCCGACCTACGAGACCTGACCTGTCCTGAAGACGCCGACGGGGCGGCCGAGCAGCCGTCCCGCACCTCCGCAAGCGATTGGTCGGACATGTCTTTCAGTCTCCTGGATCTCCTGCCGCATCTCGTCAACGGCCTGACGCTCGGCCTGTTGTTCGCCCTGATCGCGCTCGGCTTCATGCTGATCCTCGGCCTGATGGAGCAGATCAATCTCGCCCATGGCTCGCTGTTCGCGCTCGGTGCCTATTTCGCCTTCGCCATCGCGACGCCGCGCCTGCCTTTGCCGCCCGACATGCTGAAGGCCTGGGCCGGCGTTCCGCTCGGCTGGCGCTATGGCTTGGCATTGCTGATCGCGCCGATCCTGGTCGCGCCGTTCGGCCTCATCATCGAGCGGATGATGCGGCGCACCTATGGCCGCGATCCGCTCTACGGCCTGTTGCTCACCTTCGGCATCGCCATGGTGCTGGAGGATCTGATCCGCGCCGTCTGGGGCACCCGCGACTACGTCCTGCCGGTGCCGCGCGACATTTCCGGCGGCTTCCTGTTCCTCGATCTCATCTGGTCGCGCTACCGTTTCTGGGCGGCGGCCTTCGCCGTCGCCGCCATCGCGATCGTCTGGGTGGTGGTCGAACGCACCCGTTTCGGCGCCATGGTCAAGGCCGGCGCCCATGACAGCGAGATCGTCCAGGCGCTCGGCATCGACCTGAAGAAGCTGCGCACCGGCGTGTTCGTGTTCGGCACCATGCTGGCGGCGCTCGCCGGCGTCATCCTGGCGCCGATCTGGGGTATCCGCCCGCATATGGGCGTCGACGCGGTGGTGCCGGCCTTCCTGATCATCGTGCTCGGCGGGGTCGGCAGTTTCTGGGGCGCCCTCATCGCCGGCCTGATGGTCGGCATGGTGGTCGGCCTCGCCGGCGCCTATGCCTCCGAATGGTCGCTGCTCTCGATGTATCTCTTGCTCATTCTCGTCGTGACCTTCCGCGCCCGCGGTCTGTTCGGCAAGAAGAGCGTGCTGGAGGCCTGAGATGGACGCCCGCCGGACCGTTCCGACGCTGACGCCCGCCATGCTCATCGCATGGGCGATCTTCGCAACATTGCCGTTCTGGATCGAGCGCATCGGCCTCTACCAATATCTCGGCATCGAGATCCTGATCTTCGCCACCTATGCGCTGGCCTATAATCTGGTGCTCGGTCATGCTGGCCTGCCGTCATTCGGCCATGGCGCTTTTTTCGGGATCGGCGCCTATGGGTTCGGGCTCGCCCAGTTCGCCATCGCGCCGAACCTCTGGGTCTGCCTCGCCGCCGCCGTGCTGGCGACCGGGCTCGCCGGCGCCCTGGTCGGCCTGTTCATCTCGCACCGGCGCGGCATCTATTTCTCGCTGATGACCATCGCCTTCGGCCAGGTGTTCTGGTTCATCGCGATGAAGGCCCATGCGATCACCGGCGGCGAGGACGGGTTGCTGAAGATCGCCCGGCTGCCGGTCGATCTCGGCATCGCCGCGATCCCGCTCGAGACCAATGTCGCACTCTATTACGGCGTCCTGGCGGTGTTCATGCTGGTGTCGCTCGGGCTCTGGCGGCTGATCCATTCTCCGTTCGGGCGGGCGGTGAAGGCGATCAAGCAGAACGAGGAGCGCGCCCGCTTCATCGGTTATGACGTCTGGGCCTGCAAGTTCGCGGTCATCGTGCTGTCGGCGGCGCTCTCGGGCCTTGCCGGCGGCCTGTTCGCCATGGCCCAGCGCTCGGCCTTTCCCGACGTGATGAGCCTGCATTAGCAGGCTACATCGTGATGATGACGCTGGTCGGCGGCGGCCTCGTGTCGTTCTGGGGTCCGGTGATCGGCGCGGTCGTGTTTTTCCTGGCGCGCGACCTGATCGGCGCGCTGACGGTCAGCTGGATGCTGTGGTTCGGTCTCTTGTTCGTTGTCCTGGTGCTGTTCCGCCCGGAAGGCCTGGCCGGCATGTTCGACAGCTTGCGCCGCAAGTCGCCACCGGCTCCGGTCGCCCAGCCCGATGCCAGGGAGGCCTGAGCCATGGCCTTGTTCGAAGCCAGGGACCTGCATCTGCGCTTCGGCGACCGGGTGGTGCTGGAGAATATCTCGCTCGCCTTCGAGGCCGGCAAACTCTCCGGCATCATGGGCCCGAACGGCGCCGGCAAGACCACCTGTTTCAATGTGCTGACCGGCCACTACCGGCCGGACCGTGGCCAGGTCACCTTCGACGGCCAGGACATTACCGGCCTGAAGCCGCACCGCATCGCCCGGCTCGGCATCGCCCGGTCGTTCCAGCTGATGAACCTGTTCGACGAGTTCACCGTGTTCGAGAACGTCGCCATCGCGCTGCCGGCCAGCCGCGGACGCGTGCATGATCCGCTCGGCCAGGCCTATGCCAATCCCGACGTCATTGCCGAGGCCATGGCGGTGCTCGAGCGTGTCGGCCTGGCCAGGCGCGCCGACGATCCGGCGAAGTCGTTGCCCTATGGCGCCAGGCGCGCGCTCGAAATCGCGGTGGCGCTCGCCTCGCGCCCGAAGCTCCTGTTTCTCGACGAACCGACCGCCGGCCTCGGCAGCGACGGCCGGGCGCGGCTCGCAGACCTGATCCGCGCGCTGAAGGGCTTGGTGACGATCGTGATCATCGAGCACGACATGGATTTTCTGTTCTCGCTCGCCGACGAAATATCGGTGATCCACTGGGGGCAGGTCATCGCGCGCGGCGCGCCGGCCGAACTGATGGCCAATCCCTGGGTCAAATCCTCCGGTCTCGGGAGGCTCAATTGATGCTCGATGTCCAGGCGGTCGACACCTTCCACGGCGAGACCCAGGCGCTGTTCGGCGCGTCGCTCACCTTGCGCGAGGGCGAGGTGCTGGCATTGCTCGGCGCCAACGGCGCCGGCAAGACGACGCTGCTGCGCTCGATCCTCGGATTGACCCGGCCTCGGCGCGGCGAGATCCGGTTCCGCGGCCGGACGATCACCGCAAGCCCGACCCATGAGATCGCCCGCCAGGGCATCGGCTGGGTGCCCGACGACCGCCGGCTCTGCCCGACCCTGACGGTGGAAAAGAACTTGGCGCTCGGCCAGAAACGCACCGCGTTCCGGCCCTGGACGCTCGGCGAGGTGACGGAGATCTTCTCGCCGCTGAAATATCTGATGGGCCGCGACGCCGAGACCTTGTCCGGCGGCGAGATGCAAATGGTGGCGATCGCCCGCGCGCTGCTCGGCAGTCCGGGGCTGGTGCTGTTCGACGAACCCAGCCAGGGCCTCGCGCCGAAGATCGTCGACGACGTGATGACGGTCATCCGCCGCCTCAAGGCCGAGGGCATCGCGGCGATCGTGGTCGAGCAGAATGCCGACGTGGCGCTGTCGGTCGCCGACCGGGTGGTGGTGCTGCGGCGTGGCCAGGTGGCCTGGGCCGGCGAGGCCGCCACGCTGAAGGCCGACAGCCGGCTGAAGCTGTCGCTGATCGGAGGTGTGCAATGAGCGCCGCGCCGCTGCTCGCCCTCGACGCTGTCGAGAAGATCTATCATCGCGGCTTCATCGCCAGGACACCGGCCTTCCGGCTGGGCGCCGACATGTCTTTCGACGCGCCCGAAATCATCGGCGTGATGGGACCGAACGGCGCCGGCAAGACCACCCTGTTCGAAATGATCGCGGGATCCAACACGCCGACCGGCGGCCATGTCCGGATCGCCGGCCGTGACATCCACCAGGTGCGTCACGGCGAGCGCGACCGGCTCGCCATTCACTACCACCAGTCCTATCAGGTGCGCCGCTTCGCCAGGACCAGGCCGGGCTTCCTGATGCAGCGGGCGGAGAGCCGCTATCCGCTCGTCCATCTGTTCGACGAGCCGCAGTTCAACACCCAGGACGGCTATATCGGCTTCATGCTGGAATTCTTCCGCCGGCTGAAGCGGGAGGGCCGGCTGGTCTTTCTGTGCCTGCATCCGACCGCGCCGTTCCAACTGGAGATCCTCGCGGAGATCTGCGACCGCTTCCTGTTCGTCGCGGGCGGCGGCGTCACCGGTTTTCCCGACTATGACGGGATCGTTCGCAACGACGCGGTGCGGGCCTATCTGGGGGCGCTGGCGCCGGTGGCGACCCATGCGCCAGTTGGTCGAAATTGACGCAGGCCCGAGACTGGCTGCAGCGCAGGGCCTCGATTAGCATTCCCGGCGGCTCCCTGGCCCGGACGGTCCGGCCAGGTCCGTGGGGACCTTTGATGACCAGCATTCTGTCGCGCCTCGCCCTTGCCGGCGCCGCCCTCCTTCTCGGCCATGTCGCGCCAGCCATGGCGCAGACCCAGGCACCGATCCCGCTGCCCGATGCCATCCGCAGCGCCGGGACCATGCGGGTCGGCATCGAGGCGACCTATCCGCCGATGGCCTACAAGGACCCGGCGACCAATGAGCGCCGCGGCTTGAACGTCGACCTGGTGACGGCGATCGCCAAGGAGCTCAACATCGCCATCCAGTGGGAGGAAATGACCTTCGAGCAGTTGATCACCGGCATCACCGCCGGGCGGGTCGATTTCAGCGGCAGCTCGATGACCGACCTGCCGGCGCGGCGCGAGAAGCTCAGCTTCGTCGATTATATCTCGACCGGCCCGCAGATCTTCACCACCAGCCAGCAGGCGGCCGGCATCGCCAATCCGCTCGACATGTGCGGCAAGTCGATCGCGACCCCGCGCACCACCAATTATTTCCCGACGGCGCAAGCCTGGAGCGAGGCCAATTGCGTCGCCGCCGGCCGGCCGCCGATGCAGGTCATCGGCACGGCGGGCGCCGCCGCCAGCCGCGCCGACCTGCAGCAGGGCCGCGCCAATGCCGCCCTGCTCGGCGCCGAATATGTCACCTATCTCCGCCAGCAGAATCCGGGCGCCTTCGTGGCTGTGGGCACGCCGATCGGCCGCAATCTCTCGGGCCTCGCCTTTCCGCGCGGCAATCCGGCCCTGCGCGACGCGGTCGCCGCGGCGCTGACCCGGCTGATCGCCAATGGCACCTATGCGACGCTTCTGAAGAAGCATGGGCTGGAGGCCCAGGCACTGAGCGAGATCACCATCGACGCCGGGCAGTAGGGCGAGGCGGAAGGAGATCCTTCGCGCAAGCGATTGCTTGGGGGAAGCGATGGTTGCAACCTTGAATGAAAGCGATCGCATTCGATCGCCCGGTGACGAAGCAGGCTTGAGACACAACCTTCACCTCTCCCCGCCGGAGAGAGGTGAAGAGGTGCGGTCTGGAAAGGCAGCGCAAAATTGGTCCCGCCGCTGACTGCACGTCCTACGGATGCGCCGACATTCGACTGTAACCTGACCGACACGAAACTTGACGCCCGATCTCCGATACCCCGAATCTTGCCCGGTCGCCTTGTCCTTGCCGAAATCGGCAGTGACATAGCGTCTCTGCCTGCCTATGGGTGGCGCATCACTTGTGGCACTCTGCCGGTCCGGCGGGTCGAAGCTCGGTCGGAACAGATGCTCACCATTCGCTCGAAGACATTCGACATTCTGTTCGCTCTGTGGACCGGGCTGTTCGGCACGTTCATCCCGGTGCTCATGCTGATCGGCTCGCCCCGCCTGGTGCGGGCGGTGTCGCGGGCCTGGGTGCGCGGCGCGCTGTTTCTCCTGAAACATGTCGTCGGCCTCGCCTATGTCGAGCGTGGCCTGGAAAACATGCCGGCTGGCCCCTGCATCGTTCTCAGCAATCACCAGTCGACCTGGGAGACGCTTGCGGCGAACGTGCTGTTCCCTGACGTCGCCGTCGTCGCCAAGCAGGAGCTGCTGAAGGTTCCGGTGTTCGGCTGGTATCTGCGCAACCAGCCGATGATCACCATCGACCGGGACCTGGGCACCCAGGCGCTGCGCCGGATGATCGACGGCGCCAAGACCGCGATCGCCGAGGGCCGTCCCGTGCTGGTCTTCCCCGAGGGCACGCGCAAAGCCCCAGATGAGCCGATCGACTTCAAGCGCGGCGTCGAGATGATCTATTCCAAGCTGAACGTGCCGGTGCTGCCGGTGGTGGTGAACTCCGGCAATTTCTGGGGCATTTCCGGCGGTCCGAAGCGCGCCGGCACCATCATCGTCTCCTATCTGCCGACGATCCCGCCCGGCCTCAGCGGCAGCGAGATGGTGGCGCGGGCAACCGCCGCCATGGAAGCCGAGCGCCTCAGCATCGGCTGAACGGCGCCTTCGCGCCGGCCGCAACGCCGTCGCCACCTGCGCAGCCCTGATCAAGCATCGACACTCTCCTCCGCCTGCCCCCTCCTGGCAGGGCAATCGCATATGGAAATTCGACCATGCGAATTGGCGCCCAGAGGCTGAGGTAGCGCGGAGTGGCGAATGCGACGGCACCAGGCTCTCCGTCTTGGCCGGGCTTGTCCCGGCCATCCACGCATTGCCTTGGATGTTGAAGACGTGGATGGCCGGGACAAGCCCGGCCAAGACGCGGTGTGAGCCAACCGGCTCGGCGACGTCCTGTCGATCACTGCTCCGGTATTCGCCACAAATCCACATGGGATAGCCCTGTCGACCTGTGGACATCGACCGGCCGGCATGCGCCCGCCATGACGGACCGCGCCGTCAAACGCGTGGTGGCCATACGAACAAACCCGGAGAGCTCAGCAAGCGTTTGACAGCGCGGTGACATCCGCATTAATTTCATATTATACAACTTGAGTTCCATTTTATGGAACAAAAGAAAGGCGTGGCCCGCATGTCCATCCTTTCCAGCGCCGCCGATGTGCTCCGCTGTTTCTCCGTCACCCGCAACGAGCTGACGGTGACCGAGGTTTCGTCGGTGCTCGGCCTGCCGAAGAGCAATGTGTCGCGGCTGCTGCGCGCCATGCGCGATGCCGGTTTTCTGGAAACGGTGGGCGAGACCAAACGCTACCGGCCCGGCCTGCTGTTGCACCAGACCGGCCACATCTATCGCTTCGCGACATCGCTGATCGACCGCACCGACGCCGTCGTGGCCCGGGTGGCGGCCGAGATCGGCCATACCGGCTATATCAGCATGCGCCGCGGCGGCGAGGTGGTCGGCATCACCGTCCATCCGGGACGCAACATCCTGCGTGTCGTCTCGACCATCGGCGACCGCATCTCGGCCTTTGCCAGCAGCACCGGCCGCGCCCTGCTCGCCCGGCTGCCCGACGACGAGGTGCGCAAGCTCTATGCCCAGGGCTTCGTGCCGCCTTCCGCGACCGCGCCGCAGACGCTCGACGACCTGATCGCCCGACTTGGCGCGATCCGCCGGGCGGGCTTTGCCGAATCCCATGACGAAGCGGTGCGCGGCGTCGGCGCCATCTCGGTCGCGGTCGGCGATCCCGTGACCGGCGACGAGGCGGCGCTGTGCATTTCCTATCCCGCCTCGACCGTCACACCGCATGAGCGGACCGCCATCATCGCCGCGCTCGGCGAGGGCGCGGCCGAGATCGCCGGCGTGATCGGCGACAAGCGTTTCATTCCCGTGAAATTTCCTATTGAGGAGAAGAGCTTATGACCCAGCGTTGGCGCATCGGCTTCGACATCGGCGGAACCTTCACCGATTTCATCCTCTATGACGGCGTCGAGAAATCGGTCCGCCTGCACAAGCGGCTGACCACGCCGCACGACCCGTCCGAGGCCGCCCTGATCGGGCTGGAGGAGTTGGTCGCCATGGCCGGCATCACGCTGGCCCAGGTTTCCGAGATCGTCCACGGCACCACGCTGGTGACCAATGCGGTGATCGAGCGCAAGGGCGCCAAGCTCGGCCTGATCACCACGCGCGGCTTCCGCGACATCCTGGAGATGGGCACCGAGCAGCGCTACGACATCTACGACCTGTTCCTGGCCTTCCCCGAACCTTTCGTCTCCCGTGACCTCAGGCTGGAGGTGGACGAGCGGATCGATCGCGATGGCCAGATCGTCACCGGGCTGGACGAGGCGGCGGTGCGCGCCGAGGCCGGGCGGCTCGCCGCGGCCGGTTGTCAGGCGGTCGCCATCTGCTTCCTGAACAGCTATCGCAATCCCGCCCACGAGCAGGCCGCCGGGCGCATCGTGCGCGAAGCCTTTCCCGAACTGACCGTGTCGCTGTCGAGCGACGTGGTCGCCGAGATCTGGGAATATCAACGCTTCGTCACCACCTGCGCCAATGCCTATGTCCAGCCCTTGATGCACAGCTATCTGGCGCGCCTGCAGCGCGAGCTGGAAGCCCGTTCGTTCGGCGGCGCGCTGCGCCTGATGCATTCGGCCGGTGGCCTCGTCTCGCCCGAGACGGCGCGCACCTTCCCGATCCGGCTCTTGGAAAGCGGACCTGCCGGCGGTGGCCTGGCCACGGCCCTGTTCGGCGAGCTCGCCGGCCACAAGGACGTCATTTCCTTCGACATGGGCGGCACCACCGCCAAGGCCTGCATGATCGAGAACGGCCGGGCCGAGGTCGCCCAGATGATCGAGGCGGGCCGGGTCAACCGCTTCGCCAAGGGTTCGGGCCTGCCGATCAAGGCGCCGGTGATCGACATGATCGAGATCGGCGCCGGCGGCGGCTCGATCGCGGCGATCGACGAGGTCGGACTCCTGAAGGTCGGCCCGCATTCGGCCGGCTCCGATCCGGGCCCGGCCTGCTACGGCATGGGCGGCACCAGGCCGACCGTGACCGACGCCAATCTGGCGCTCGGCTATTACGATCCCGGCTTCTTCCTCGGCGGGCGCATGGCGCTCGATGCCAAGGCCGCGGCCGAAGCGATCGCGACGGTTGCCACCCCGCTCGGCCTCTCGGTCGAAGAGGCGGCCTGGGGCATCCACAAGGTGGTGGTCGAGAGCATGGCGGCGGCGGCCCGCGTCCATCTGGTCGAGAAGGGCAAGGATCCGCGCCGCTACGCGATGGTCGGTTTTGGCGGCGCAGGTCCTGCTCACGCCGCCGACGTCGCCCGCGTGCTCGGCGTCAAGGAGGTGATCATTCCGCCGGCCTCGGGGGCGGCCTCCGCGCTCGGCTTCCTGGTGGCGCCGCTCTCCTTCGACATGGTGCGCTCGCTGCCGGTGGAGTTCTCCGACGGCTTCGACGCGGCCGGCGTCAACGGGCTGCTGACCGAACTCGAGGCCGAGGGCCGCCGCCATCTGATCGCGGCGGGCGTCAAGACCACCGACATCACGGTCGAGCGCACCGCCGACATGCGCCTGGTCGGCCAGATGCACGACATCGCCGTGCCGCTGCCGGGCGGTCCGATCACGCAAGCGAGCCTCGGCGCCATCCGCCAGGCTTTCTCCGGCGTCTATTCCGCCCGCTATACCTCGGTCTACGAGGGTGCCCGCCTGGAGGCGATCAATTTCCGCGTCCGCTGCGCCGGGCCGGCCGCGACCCTGTCGCTGTCGGGGGCTGCCGGCGGCGGCGATGCCGGCGCCAAGGTCAAGGGCGTCAGGCGCGCCTGGTTCGACGGCGGCTGGCAGGAGGCGACCGTCTATGACCGTTATGCCTTGCGCCCGGGCGACAAGCTTGCCGGGCCGGCCATCATCGAGGAGCGTGAAGCCACCACCATCGTGCCGCCAGGCGACACGGTCACGGTCGACCATGTGCTCGACCTGATCATCGCCATCGGCCAGGCCGATGCGGTGGAGACGGTGATATCAGCCGACATGCCGGTAGCCGAGGCTGCCCGCCGCATCGAGGCCGACCCGATCGCGCTCGAGATCATGTGGAGCCGGCTGGTCAATGTCGTCGAGGAAATGTGGCTGACCGTCTGCCGCACCGCCTTCTCGCTGGTGATCTCGGAAGCCCAGGATTTCGCCTGCGAGCTGCTCGATCCGGAAGGCGAGACGCTGGCTCACAGCCCGCGCGCCATGCCGGTGTTCAACCTGACGCTGCCGCGTGCGGTGAAGGCGCTGCTGGAGCGCTATCCGGCCGATACGCTGAAGCCCGGCGACGTGCTGATCACCAATGATCCCTGGCTCTGCGCCGGCCACCTGTTCGACATCGCCGTGGTGACGCCGGTGTTCATGGGCGACCGCGTGGTCGGCCTGATGGGCACCGTCGGCCATGTCTCCGACATCGGCGGCACCAAGGACAGCATGCGGGCCCGCGAGATCTACGAAGAGGGCTTCCAGATCCCGCCGATGAAGCTCTACGAGGCGGGCCGGCCGAACGAGACCCTGCTCAGGCTGCTCGGCGAGAATGTCCGCAATTCCGAGCAGGTGCTGGGCGACCTGCATTCCTTCGTCGCCTCCAACGCCATCGGCGCCGAGCGGCTGGCGTCCTTCATGGCCGATTACGGCATGCAGGACCTGCGCGCGCTGGCCTCGGTGGTGCAGAACCGCTCGGAAAAGGCGATGCGCGAGGCCATCGCCGCTCTGCCCGACGGCACCTATCACGGCACGGTCACCAACAACCCGTTGGGCACGCCGATGACCTATCCGCTGGCCCTGACGGTGAAGGGCGAGACCATCGAGCTCGACTTCGCCGGCGCGCCGGCGCAATTGGCCCAGGGCGGGCTCAACTGCACGCTGAACTACACCACGGCGCACGCGACCTATCCGTTGAAATGCATGCTGACGCCGAATGTCCGCGGCAATGCCGGCTGCTACCGCGCCTTCACCGTGAAGGCGCCCGAGGGCTCGATCCTCAACTGCGACAAGCCGATGGCGGTCAACCTGCGCACCCGCACCGGCTGGTATATCGCGCCCAATATCTTCCGGGCGCTGTCCAAGGCAGCGCCGACCCAGGTCCAGGCCTTCACCGGCCTGCCGGTCGCGGCCAATGTCTATGGCCGTGACCGCGCCGGCGAGACCTATTCCGACATGCTGTTCATGGGCGGCGGCCAGGGCGGCTCGGCCCATGGCGACGGCAAGTCGGGCCTGCTCTATCCGACCTCGGCGGCCAATACCTCGATCGAGACCTTCGAGGCGCGCGTGCCGGTACTGGTGATCGAGAAGACCTATGTCGCCGATTCCGGCGGCGCCGGCCGGCATCGCGGCGGCCTCGGCCAGACGGTCAAGCTGCGCAAACTGGTCGATGACGGGTTGCCGACGCTGGTCTCGGTCTATCCGGAAGGCGTCAACAACCCGATCCCCGGCCTGTTCGGCGGCAAGCCGGGCGGCGGCGCATCCGGCCGCGTGCTCGACGACACCGGCCGGCTGATCAAGGATTGCGGCACCGGCGAGTTGGTCCAGGTCGACAAGCCCGGCGAGATCGTCGAGGTCATGCTGGCCGGCGGCGCCGGTTATGGCGATCCGGCCGAACGCTCCCGCGAGGCGGTCGCCGACGACGTGGCGCTCGGGCTGGTCACGCCGGAAGCGGCGCGGCGCGACTACGGCGCCCAGGGCACGGAACCGCGGCGCGCGGTCGCCGCCGAATAGCCAGGCATTCCCATTGCATAGGCAGCCAGCATGACACTGGCCGACCGCGGGCAAACGCGGTCGGCCCATCAAGACAAAGACCAGGGGATCTTCCAGATGAACGATACGCAACAGCCGGTGCCGGGAGAGACCTCCCAGCGCCATCCGAGCCTGTTCGACCCGGCGACCTTCGTGCTGATCGGCATCCTGTCGATCTTCGGCGCGATTATCGGCATGCAATTGCTGGTCTCGCTCGGCGTCACCGCCAATACCTCGCTGATCGGCGCGATGGCGGCCATGGCGCTGGCCCGCGTGCCGGTGGGGCTGTTCATGCGCTATCGCTCGATCCATGTGCAGAACCTGGCGCAGAGCGCGATTTCCTCGGCGACCTTCGGCGCCGCCAACAGCCTGCTCCTGCCGATCGGCGTGCCCTTCCTGCTCGGCATGCCCGAGCTGATCCTGCCGATGTTCATCGGCGTCTTCCTGGCCATGCTGCTCGACGGCTACCTGCTCTACCGGATGTTCGATAGCCGGGTGTTTCCGGCGACCGGTGCCTGGCCTCCGGGCGTCGCCGCGGCCGAAGCCATCAAGGCCGGCGACGAAGGCGGCCGCAAGGCGGCGCTGATGGGGGTCGGCGTGGCGTTCGGCGTGATCGGCGCCTTCTTCAAGATCCCCATGTCGGCCTTCGGCGTCGCCTTCATCGGCAATATCTGGGCGCTCAGCATGTTCGGCATCGGCCTCCTGCTGCGCGGCTATTCCGGCGACCTGTTCAACAATGCGCTGTTCGCGACGCTCATCCCGCGCGGCGACCTGATGGCCGCCTATATCCCGCACGGCTTCATGATCGGCGCCGGCATCGTCGCGCTGATCCAGGTCGGCCAGATCCTGATGCATCGCGGCAGCGCCAGCGCCGCCGAGACCGCCGGCCGGCCCGACAGCGAGGTCCGCCGCGCGCTCGGGCTCGGCACGGCAGGCTATCTCGCCATCGCCGTGTTCCTGGCGATCGCCGGCGGCCTTGCCAGCCACATGCCCTTCGGCATGCTCATCCTGTTCGTGCTCTATGCCGCCTTCGCGGCCTATGTTCACGAATTGATCGTCGGGCTCGCCGCCATGCATTCGGGCTGGTTCCCGGCCTTCGCGGTCGCCCTGATCACCTTGATCATCGGCATGCTCATCGGCTTTCCGATGCCGGCGCTGGCGCTGCTCGTCGGCTTCTCGGCCGCGACCGGCCCCGCCTTCGCCGATATGGGCTACGACCTGAAGGCCGGCTACCTCTTGCGCGGCAATGGCGTCGATCCGGCCTTCGAGCGCGACGGCCGCCGGCAGCAGCTGTTCGCCGCCATGCTGGCCTTTGTGGTCGCCGGCATCGTCGTGCTGTTCAGCTACCAGACCTATTTCGCCCAGAACCTGATCCCGCCGGTCGACAAGGTCTATGCCGCGACCATCAAGGCCGGCGTCGCGCCCGGCGTCGCCTGGTCGCTGTTCCTCTGGGCCATTCCCGGCGCCATCCTGCAATTCGTCGGCGGGCCGAAACGCCAGATCGGCGTGCTGTTCGCCACCGGCCTTCTGATCAACTTCCCGATGGCCGGCTGGGCGGTTGCCGCCGGCATCGCGGCGCGGCTCGTCTGGGAGCGGCTGCGCGGCAAGGACAGCGACGGCGACATGGAAGTGTTCGCCGCCGGCATCATCGCGGGCGATGCGCTGTTCAGCTTCTTCGACTCGGTGATCAAGAACTTCAGGCGCTGAGCCTCAACCCCCAGCGCCACCAACCGCCAAGGAACAGACGATGAGCCTTTCGCAAACCCTCCAGGTGTTCGACGCCTTCGACAGCGCCTATGCCTCGGGCCAGACCGTGGTCGATCTGTTCGCCCGCTTCCCGGACGCCAAGGTCAGTGTCCGGGAAATCGCCGGCCCCAAGGGCAAGACCGATTTCGTCAAGATCGTGCTGCCCGGCCTCACCGGCCTCATTCGCGGTGGTACCACGCCGACGCTCGGCGTGATCGGCCGCCTCGGCGGCATCGGCGCGAGGCCGAGCCGGATCGGCCTGGTCTCCGACGGCGACGGCGCGATCGCGGCGGTGGCCACCGCGCTCAAGCTCGCCGACATGCAGACCAAGGGCGACGCGCTGCCCGGCGACGTCATCGTCACCACCCATGTCTGCCCCGACGCGCCGACCCGACCGCACCAGCCGGTCGACTTCATGGACTCGCCCATCGAGACCGAGGACATGAATGCCCAGGAGATCCTGCCCGAGATGGCAGCGGTGCTGTCGATCGACACCACCAAGGGCAACCGGATCCTCAATCACAAGGGCATCGCCATCTCGCCGACGGTGAAGCAGGGTTACATCCTGCGGGTGGCCGAGGACCTGGTGCGGATCATGGAAATGACCACTGGCAAGCCGGCGGTGACCTTCCCGATCACCACCCAGGACATCACGCCCTATGGCAATGGCGTCTACCACCTCAACAGCATCCTGCAGCCGTCCATCGCAACCACTGCCCCGGTGGTCGGCGTCGCCATCGCCGCGGAAAGCGTCGTGCCCGGCTGCGGAACCGGCGCCAGCCACGAGGTCGATATCGCGCTGGCGGTGAAATTCGCCGTCGAGGTCGCCAAGGAGTTCACCCGCGGCACCTGCCATTTCCACGACGCCGCCGAATATGAGCGGCTGATCGCGCTCTACGGTTCGCTCGCGCATCTGCAGAAGCGGCAAGGCTAGGAACGACAACCATGACCAAGCGCAAGCTCGGAACGCTTACCATCGGCCAGGCGCCACGCGCCGACATCACCCCGATCCTCGATGCCCACGTCGACGGCGCGCTGCCGCGCATCCATGCCGGCGTGCTCGACGGCCTGACCAGGGGCGAGGTCGCGGAACAATTCGCGCCGAAGCCCGGCGCGCCGGTGCTGATCACCCGGATGCTCGACGGCTCGTCGATCGTCATCGACAAGCAGGCGACCGAGACGGCCGCCCGCGGCCGGCTCGCCGCGCTCGAGGCCGAAGGCTGCACGACGATCCTGATGCTCTGCACCGGGGCCTTCGAAACGCTCCATTGCGAGCGGGCGCGGCTGGTCGAGCCGGACCGGATCCTGCCGCCCACCGTCGCCGCGGCGGTCCAGCAGGCCCAGGTCGGCATCATCGTGCCGCTCGCCGAGCAGATCGCCAGCGAAGCGGCGAAATGGGCGGCCCTGCCGCGCCAGCCGATCTATGCCGCGGCCTCGCCCTATGCCGAGGACCAGGGCGCGCTCGCGGTCGCGGCGCGCGATCTCGCCGCGCGCGGTGCCGAGATCCTGCTGATGGACTGCATGGGTTTTGTCGAGCGGCATCGCCAGATGGTCGCCGCGGCAAGCGGGCTGCCGGTGATCCTGTCGAACGCGCTGATCGCCAAGGTGGTCTCCGAGATCGTCTGAACCGCGGCCGGCGGACCGGCAATGCCGATGGGAGCCATGATGGCCTGCACCGGCATTGGCCCACTGCAAAGTCGGGTTCCGTCTATGCCGCCGTCGCCAAGGGTTTCGCGCGCTCGATCCGCGCCCTTTCCTTCGGGCTGTGCATGACCTGCCACAGGTCGTTGCGGCGCTGCGTGTTCAGCCAGAAATCCGGGCTATTGCCGAACACGCGCGCCAGAATGAGCGCGGTCGCCGCCGTCACATTGCGGCGGTCGTTGCACAGCTCGTTCACATGCTTGCGCTGGACGCCCATCGCCTCGGCCAGGACTGCCTGGGTCAGGCCGAGCGGCCGCATGAACTCTTCCAACAGGATTTCACCGACCGTCACCGGCTTGCGTTTGGTCATCAGCATCCGCCACCTCACCGATAGCTGTGGTCGTCGAGATCGAGATCCGACGCTGCGCCACGGCCGCCGTCCCACCGGAAGATCAGCCGCCAAGCCAATGCAGGTGCAGCACACCCCGCGCAGAACCGGCAGGCAATAGCCCCGGAAATCGGGGCCCGCGACAATCCGTCGCTTCGCTGAACACAACACGAACACGGGCATTCAATAGCTCAGCGCCACGCCGCGTCCGGCCGCCCCAGCTTGACTATTGCACCGCAATAAACATACATACGTGTCTGTATATCACGTTTCGCGTCTGTCATTCCCATGGCCGCGCGACGATCCCAGCCTTTTCAAGCCGCCCGTCCGACGTGCGGCTTTTTCGTCTTTTGCCCGTCAAACCGCGCGCCCGCGCCATTTCCTGGATCCCCCATGCGCTTCCAACCCTCGCGAATGATGATGCCGATCGCCTTCTCGCTCAGCCTCGCGCTGGTCGGATGCAAGGACGGCCAGCAGGCCCAGGGCCATGCCATGCCGCCGGCGCCGGTGGCGGTGTTCACCACGGTGTCGGAAGATATCCCGATCACCAACGAGCTGCCCGGCCGCATCGCGCCGACGCGGATCGCCCAGGTGCGGCCCCGGGTCTCCGGCATCGTGGTCGAGCGCGTGTTCCAGCAGGGCACGGCGGTGAACGAGGGCGACGTGCTCTACCGGATCGATCCGGCGCCGTTCCGCGTCGAGGTGGAGCGCGCCCAAGCGACCCTGCAGCGCGCCGAAGCGACCCGCGTCCAGGCACAGCAGCAAGCCGAGCGCTACGAGCAGTTGCGCGCGCGCAACGTCGCGAGCCCGCAGCAATATGAGAGCGCCGTCGCTTCGCTCGCCCAGGCCGACGCCGACGTCGCCAGCGGCAAGGCCGGCCTCGCCGCGGCCCAGCTCAACCTGCAATATACCAATATCACCGCGCCGATCCGCGGCCGCACCGGCCGGGCCCTGGTGACCGAAGGCGCGCTGGTCGCCGCCAACGGGGCCGAGCCGATGACGATCATCCAGCAGCTCGATCCCGTCTATGCCGACTTCACCCAGTCCGCGACCGATCTGGTGCGTCTGCGCCGGGCGCTGCAGGCCGGCGCCCTGACCGCTACCGGCCAGGACGAAGCCCGGGTCCGCCTCCTGCTCGACGACGGCAGCCTCTATCCGCATCCCGGCCGCCTGCTGTTCTCCGAGGCGACCGTCGACACCACCACCGGCCAGGTCACCCTGCGCGGCGAATTTCCCAATCCGAACGGCGACCTGCTGCCGGGCCTCTATGTCCGCGTGCAGATCGAACAGGGCGTCCAGCGCGGCGCCATCGCCATTCCGCAGCAGGCCATCCAGCGCGACAATGCCGGACGCGCGCAGGTCTATGTCGTCAAGGAAGACGATACGACCGAGCTCCGTACGGTCACGACGAACCGCGTGGTCAATGGCCGCTCGGTGATCAACGAAGGCCTGAAGCCCGGCGAGCGGGTGGTCGTCGACGGCTTCCAGCGCCTGCGCCCAGGCGCCAAGGTCAAGGCGACGGCCTGGGTGCCGCCGGCCCAGACCAGCGCCGCGGCCAGCACCAGCACCGTTCAGTAAGGTCGGCACGTCATGCCCCAATTTTTCATCGATCGCCCGATCTTTGCCTGGGTCGTCGCGCTTCTGATCATGCTGGCCGGCGCGATCGCCATCCCGCTGCTGCCGATCGCGCAATATCCGACCGTCGCACCGCCGCAGATCTCGATCTCCGCCAGCTATCCCGGCGCCTCGCCCGAAAACGTCTACCAGGCGGTGACCCGGCCGATCGAGGAAGAGCTGAACGGCATCGTCGGCCTGCTCTATTTCGAATCGACCTCGGACACGTCGGGTTCGGTCGACATCACCGCCACGTTCCAGCCCGGCACCAACCCGGCCCAGGCGGCGGTCGACGTCCAGAACCGCGTCCGCCGCGTCGAGCCGCGCCTGCCCCGCTCGGTCGCCCAGCAGGGCGTCCAGGTCGAACAGGCGAGCTCGAGCTTCCTGATGGTCGTCTCGCTGACCTCGTCGGACGGCTCGGTCGACGATATCGGCCTCGGCGACTACATGATGCGCAACATCATCGGCGAAATCCGCCGCGTTCCCGGCGTCGGCAAGGCCCAGTTGTTCGCGACCGAGCGCTCGATGCGCATCTGGATCGATCCGGACAGGCTGGTCGGCCTCAACATGACCGCCACCGACGTGGTCGCGGCGATCACCGCGCAGAACGCCCAGGTCGCCGCCGGCAGCATCGGCGCGCTGCCCAATCCGATCACCCAGCAGATCTCCGCGACCGTGCTGGTCAAGGGCCAGCTGACCACGCCCGAGGAGTTCGGCGCGATCGTCATGCGCGCCAATCCCGACGGTTCGGCGGTGCGCCTGCGCGACGTCGCCCGCATTGAGGTCGGCGGTCTGTCCTACAGCTTCTCGTCGCGCCTCAATGGCAAGCCGAGCGCGGCCATCGGCGTCCAGCTGTCGCCGACCGGCAATGCCATGGCGACGTCGGAAGCGGTCAAGGCTCGCCTGAAGGAGCTCGCGGTCTATTTCCCGCCGGGCGTCGAATTCTCGGTGCCCTACGACACCTCGCCCTTCGTCAAGGTGTCGATCCAGAAGGTCATGGAGACCCTGGCCGAAGCCATGCTCCTGGTCTTCCTGGTCATGTTCCTGTTCCTGCAGAACATCCGCTACACGCTGATCCCGGCGCTCGTGGTGCCGGTCGCCTTGCTCGGTACCTGTGCCGCCATGCTCGCCTTCGGCTTCTCGATCAACGTGCTGACCATGTTCGGCATGGTGCTGGCGATCGGCATCCTGGTCGATGACGCCATCGTCGTGGTCGAGAACGTCGAGCGCATCATGGCCGAGGAAGGCCTGTCGCCGAAGGACGCGACCAAAAAGGCCATGGGCCAGATCACCGGTGCGATCATCGGCATCACTCTGGTGCTGGTCGCCGTGTTCATTCCGATGGCCTTCTTCCCCGGCGCGGTCGGCGTCATCTACAAGCAGTTCAGCGTCACCATGGTGGTGTCGATCCTGTTCTCGGCGCTGATGGCGCTCAGCCTGACGCCGGCGCTCTGCGCCTCGTTCCTCAAGCCGATCGCGGCCGGGCATCATGACGAAAAGCGCGGTTTCTTCGGCTGGTTCAACCGGTCGTTCAACCGGACGTCGCACGCCTATAGCGGTTTCGTCGGCAAGCTGATCCGGCGCGCCGGCCGCTACATGATCATCTATGCCGCCTTGCTCGCCGGGCTCGGCTATCTGTTCGTGCGGCTGCCGACGGCCTTCCTGCCGAACGAAGACCAGGGCTATGTGATCGTCAATTTCCAGGCCCCTTCGGATGCCACCGCCAACCGGACGCTGAACGCGATCCAGGCGGCGGAGAAGCATTTCCTCGCCGAGCCGGGGGTGGCGCGGATCATCGCGATCTCGGGCTTCAGCTTCTTCGGCAGCGGCCAGAACGCGGCGCTCGCCTTCGTCACCTTGAAGGATTGGAGCGAACGCGGTCCGAACGACAGCGCCGCGGCCATCGCCATGCGCGGCACCATCGCGCTGTCGCAGGTGCGCGACGCCATCGTCTTCGGCCTGTCGCCGCCGCCGATCCAGGGCCTCGGCAATTCCAACGGCTTCGCGTTCCGGCTTCAGGCCCGCGCCGGCCAGAACCAGCAGCAACTGGCCGCGGCGCGCGACCAGTTGCTCGGCGCCGCCCAGCGGAGCCCGATCCTCAGCCAGATGTTCGTCGAAGGGCTGCCGGACGCTGCCCAGGTCAACCTGGTCATCGACCGGGAAAAGGCCAATACCTTCGGGGTCACCTTCGCCGATATCAACGCCACGCTGACCACCAATCTCGGCTCGGCCTATGTCAACGACTTCCCCAATGGCGGCCGCCTTCAGCGCGTCCTGGTCCAGGCCGAGGCGACGAGCCGCATGCAGACCGCCGACCTCCTGACGCTCAACGTGCGCAACACCAATGGCGGCATGGTGCCGCTGTCGGCCTTCGCGCGCATCGAGTGGCAGCGCGGCTCGTCGCAGATCATCGGCTATAACGGCTATCCCTCGGTGCGCATCAGCGGCCAGGCGTCACCCGGCTATTCGTCGGGCGACGCCATTGCCGAGATGCAGCGGCTCGCCGCCGAACTGCCGGTCGGATTCGGCTACGAATGGACCGGCCAGTCCCTGCAGGAAATCCAGTCGGGCTCGCAGGCGCCGCTGCTGCTCGCGCTGTCCTGCATCCTGGTGTTCCTGTGCCTCGCCGCGCTCTACGAGAGCTGGTCGATCCCGATCGCCGTCATGCTGGTGGTGCCGCTCGGCGTCATCGGCTCGGTGCTGGCGGTGACCATGCGCGACATGCCGAACGACGTCTATTTCAAGGTCGGCCTGATCGCGATCATCGGCCTCTCGGCCAAGAACGCCATCCTGATCATCGAGTTCGCCAAGGACCTGCGCGCCGAAGGCAAGGGTCTGCTCGAAGCGACCATCGAAGCGACGCATCTGCGCTTCCGACCGATCATCATGACCTCGCTCGCCTTCGCGCTCGGCGTCGTGCCGCTGGCGATCGCCAGCGGCGCCAGCGCCGGCAGCCAGCAGGCGATCGGCACCGGCGTGCTCGGCGGCATGATCACCGCAACCGTGCTCGCGGTGTTCTTCGTGCCGATCTTCTTCGTCGTCATCTCCACCTTGTTCGGTGGCGGCGACAAGGCAAAAGACGGCCCGCCGGCCAAAAGCGAGGGCCCCCACCACGCGCCGGACGAGCACCCGGCGGCCGGCGCCCGGCAGCCGGAGCCGAGCCCGAACCGCTGAGGTTCGGGCCGGCCATGGGCTGGCCCGGCAGGGCGGTCGCCTCGGGCGGCCGCCTGCGCATGCGAAAGATGAACTGACCTCATAGTCCGCTTGGCGGAGACAGGACGGCGCCGTGCGCAGGACCAAGGCCGATGCCGGAGAAACGCGGCAGAGCATCATCGATGCCGCGGAACGGCTGTTCTTCGCGAACGGCGTGGCGATGACCTCGCTGGAGCAGATCGCCGCCGAGGCCGGCGTCACGCGCGGCGCCATCTACTGGTATTTCGCCAACAAGACCGAACTCTTCATGGCGATGCACGAGAGCGTGCCGCTGCTGCAGGAGGAGGTGATCGCCCGGGCCGTGGTCGAGGGCCATCCCGATCCCCTGACGCTGCTGGAAAACATCGCGCTGGAAAGCCTGCAACTGCTGGCCAGCGACCAGCGCCGCCAGCGCATCTACAGGATCATGACGCGCTGCGAATATCAGGGCGACCTGGCGCGCGTGCTCGATCGCCAGCAGGAAGCGATGAAACGCCAGCGCTCGCTGTTCCTGAGCGCATTCGCCCTGGCCGCCGAAAAGGGCCAGTTGAGCCCGTCCTGGCCGGCCGAGACAGCCGCCCGGACCTTCGACTGGCTGGTCTGCGGCATCGTCATGGAATGGCTGCATTTCGACCAGCATTTCGAGCTGGTCGCCTGCGGTTCGAAAAGCGTCCGCCGGATGTTCGAGGATTTCCGGGCGAAGACCGCGCAGCCGGAAGCCGAGGCACGCCACGAGCACCGGGCCGCCAGATCCGCCTAGCCGGAAATCCGGATGCCGGTGCGCTCGGCGATCGCCTTGAAGCGTTTCAATTCGGCCTCGACCAGCCTGACTGCCGCCTCCGGCGTATTGAGACCGGTCCAGGCCTCCATGCCGGCACCGACGAAACGCTGCTTCAGGCCGTCCTGCAAAATGCCCTTGGCGGCCGCCTGGTTGAGCGCCGCAGTGACCGGCGCCGGCAGGCCGGCCGGCGCGTGCAGGAGATAATGGATGTTCAACTCCATCTCGGGCATGCCGGCCTCGACGAAGCTCGGCACCTCGGGGAATTGCGAGAACCGGGTCGGACCGGTGACCGCCAGCGCGCGCACCATCTTGCCCTCGATCAGGCCCGCGGCGGAGCCCAGCGAAGCGACACCCCAGGCGGTCTCGCTCTTGGCGACGCTCAGCACCGCGGGGGCGCCGCCGCGATAGGGAATATGCGGTGACTTCGCACCGGGCCCGAGCGTATGGCGCAGCAGCTCGGCACCGATATGCGGGATCGAACCGGCGCCCGAACTGGAAAAACTCAGGCCTTCCGAACGCGGCGAGCGCAGAACATCGAGCGCCTCGGGCAAGGTCCTGGCTGGAAAGTCCGGGCTGACGATCAGCACCAGCGGCGAGGTGCATACCATCGAGATCCAGGTGAAATCCTCGACCGGCCGGTAGCGCGTGCCCTCGACATGCATGCTCGGCCAGATCGCGAAGGACGAGGATTCCGACAGCATCAGGGTATAGCCGTCGGCGGTCTGGCGCCTCAGCCAATCGCTCGCCAGCGTGCCGCTCGCCCCAGCGCGGTTCTCGACAATGGCCGTCGCGCCGGCAAGCTCGACCGACAGGGCCTGGGCCAGCAGGCGGGCCGAGACATCGGTCGAGCCACCAGGCGCATAACCGTTGACGATCGAGATCGGCCGATCGGGATAGCCGCCGGCGCCGCGCGCCGTGGCGGTGAGAATTGGTGCGAGCAAGGGCGTGAGTGCCAGCCCCTGCAACAGATCGCGGCGATGCATGTCGTTTCTCCCTGGCCCCGGCCCTGTCCGGCCGCCCGAGGCGGCCGCGAAACCGTTCTTTGTTTTGGTCGAACTCTCATCCGAATTTCTCGCGCGGCCGCGTGCCGCATGAAAAGCCCGGACCGGATGCAAGGCGCCTTGTCACCGGCACGCCGGTCAGCGTCCCTTGAACACCGGCCGGCGCTTTTCGTTGAAGGCGAGCACGCCCTCATGCCGGTCCTCGGTCGGCACCATGCGATTATAGGCCTCGATCTCGAAGGCCAAGCCGTCGCCGAGCGACATTTGCAGGCCGCGGTGGATCGACTGCTTGGCCTGGCGCACCGAGATCGGCGCATTGCGCGCGATCACCGCGGCCGTGTTCAGCGCCGCCTCCATGAGCAGGTCGGTATCGGCAAGCACGTCGTTGACCAGGCCCCAGCGCGCGGCCTCGGCCGCGCTGAATGGCCTGCCGGTCAGGATCAGCTCCTTGGCGCGCCGCTCGCCGATCGCACGCGCCAGGGTCTGGGTGCCGCCGGCGCCCGGCATGATGCCGAGCGTCACCTCGGTCAGCGCGAAACGGGCGGTCTCGGCCGCGTAGAGGAAATCACAGGCCGCCGCGATCTCGCAGCCGCCGCCATAGGCGGCCCCGTTGATCGCGCCGACGATCGGCACCGGACAATCCAGGATGGCCCGCGCCATCCGCTCGAAGATCACATGCTGGCGCGTCCAGGCTTCGTCGGTCATGCCCCGGCGCTCTTTCAGGTCGCCGCCGGCGCAGAAGGCCTTGGCGCCGGCGCCGGTCAGCACGATGCACCGGATCTCGCCCGGATCGAGCGCCACCTCCTCGAAGCAGCGCACCAGGTCCCGCCCCATCTGGGTGTTGAGGGCGTTCGACACATCGGGTCGATGCAATTGCACGACGACGACATGGTCGCGCGGCGCCGACAGGCGCAGGGTTTCGAAATCGGTCGCGAGCAGCCCCGCCGCCTTCTGTTCCGTCATGACAGCCATCGGTCCCGCATCGGATGGTTCGAGGAAGGTTTGGTGGACCCGCGCAGCATAAGGCGATCAGGCCGCCGCGACAGCGTTTCTCAAGGCGAACAGCCAATCGCCGGCCTGCTCCTGGCCCGCGAGATCGGAGCCTTGGCCGAACAGCCGCGCGGCGAGGCCCCGATCGATGCCAGGCGCCGCCCGCTGCAGGCAATCGATCCATTTCGCCCCGAGCTGTTCCGGCGTCAGCGGATCCTGCATCGATCCAGGCGAAGCCAGGATCGTCTTCTCGCGCCGCGCGCCGTCGCGCAGCGTCAGCGTCACGGTGACCGGCGCGCTGCCGACATCGGCGCCCTGCAGCGACATACCGGTGGCCTCGACCACCGCGACATCGCGGAGGCGCGACTGGATCTCCGGACGCAGCACGGCGGCATCGGTAAAGCTCTTCAGGTCGACGCGGCCGTCGGCAAGGCTCGCCGTCACCGCATAGGGCGCGCTGAACAAGGCGTTGAGCCCCGACCGCGGGAAGGGGTGGATCAGCGGCTTGGTGCCACCGGCGGGCATGTCGACCCGGGCCGACGCGACATCGGTGAGCCCGACGCGAGCCTCGCGCACCAGCCCCAACGTCGCCTCGATCATCTTGTGCAGCATGTAGCAGCAGGGATAGCGCTTCTGCTCGAAGCCCGGCTCGCTCAGCACGAAGGGCGCGCCGAGCGCCAGATCCGCCGGCCAGCGTTCCGCCTCGCCGCCGGAAAAGGCCTTGAGGAAACCGTCCTGCTCGAACGCCTCGGCCGCGCCTTCAATGCCTGCCGCCGCCCAGCGCGCCGCCTTCAGGCCGTTCGACGCGGCGAGGCCGACATGCAGCGATTTGACCATCGAACCGAAATTCTTGCGCAGGCCGGAGGCAAGGCTCGCCGCGATCGCCAGGGCGTGAGCGGTGGTCGCAGCGTCGAGCCGCATCAACCGGGCGGCAGCCGCCGCCGCGCCAATCGTGCCGAGCGTCGCGGTGGCATGGAAGCCGAGCGCGTAGTGGCGGAAGCCCATGGCCTGGCCCAGCCGGATCATCACCTCGGTGCCGATGGCGACCGCATCGGCGAGATCCCGACCGGACAGGCCGGACCAGGGTCGCGCGCAGAGCGCGGCACTGAGCACCGGCGCGGTCGGATGGCAGACCGAGAGCATGCTGACATCGTCATAGTCGAGAATGTGGCTCGCCATGCCGAACAGCAGCGCCGCGTCATCGGCGCGATAGGCCGCCGTCCCCCACAATGAGGCGACCTCGCCATCCCCACGCGGATCGAGCGTGGCGGCGAAACGCCTGACCGCCGGCTCGGCACTGCCGGCGATCGTCACCGCCAAGGTGTCGACGATCGCGGCAACCGCGCAGCGCCTCACGGCATCGCCGAGTTCGGCCTGTCCGATGAAGGCGGCAAGCCTGGGGGTCAAGGGCATCTCGCAATCCTCCCCGGCGAGCGGCGAGCGAACTGCGGCATGGACGGGCATGGATCTCTCCATCAGGTGAACCAGGACCTGGTATATTGCATCAGCCGATCGCTCCACGGCCGTGCAGGCGCTCGATTTCGGCTGCATCATAACCAAGGGAAACCAGAACCCGATGCGTGTCGGCTCCGAGATCCGGCGGCGCCGATCTTGCGCGGCTGCGTTCGCCATTGGCCTTCAGCGGCAAGGCCACGACCCGGTGGCGCTCCGCCGCCTCGATCGGCAACGCCTGGATGATATCGGCCGCGCGCACCTGCTCGTGGTCGATCATCCCGGCCACGTCGTTCATCTCGCTGCACGGCGCGCCGGCGCGCCGGAGCGAGGCGACGATGGCGGCGGTCGTGCGCGTTGCCGTGACCGCTTCGAGCGAGGCCTTCAGCGCCTGCCGGTTGGCGACACGCTGCGGATTGGTGCTGAAGCGCGGATCGCGCGCCAGCTCCGGGCAGTCGAGCCCGGCGCAGACCTTGTCGAACAGGCGATCATTGCCGGCGGCAATGAAGACATGGCCGTCAGCCGAGCGGAACAGCTCGTAGGGCGCGGTCATCGCCATGGCCGAGCCGAGCTTCCGCGGCAGCTGGCCGTTGGCCAGATAGCTCGCCACGAAAACCGTCATCCAGCTGATGCCGGTCTCCATCAGGCTCGCCTCGACCAGCATGCCCTCGCCGGACCGGTTGCGATGCATCAGCCCGCCCATGATGCCGAGCGCACCCCACATGCCCGTGCCCATGTCGATCAGCGACACGCCGACGCGCACCGGGTCGTCGCCGGGGCTGCCGGTCGTGCTCATGATTCCGGTGAAGGCCTGCATCAGCGGGTCGTAGCCGGGCAGCCCATTCAGCGGTCCGACCTGGCCGAAGGCGCTGATCGCGCAATAGACGAGGCGTCCGTTGATGGCCTTGAGATCGTCGAAGCCGAGCCCGCGCGCCTCGGCGCTGCCGGGCTTCATCGAGTGCACGAAGACATCCGCCGTCGCCGCCAGATCGCGCAGCACCTGCCGCCCGTCCGGCTGGTCGATATCGACGCAGATGCTGGATTTGTTGCGGTTCAGCGCCAGGAAGGTCGACGACTGCCCGCCGATCTCCGGAGGGCGCCAGTCGCGCGTGTCGTCGCCGCGCCCAGGCCGCTCCACCTTGATCACCTCGGCGCCGAGATCGCCGAGTATCTGCGTGCAGAACGGACCCGCGACATTCTGCGTGAAGTCGACGACCTTTACGCCGGACAAAATGCTTTCGAGCATGGGATCAATCAGCCTCGATGGCCCCGGCGCGATCGGCCGATGCGCGCATCACCTATTTGTTCGAACTTAATGGCCGTCGACACTATCCGCAATTGGCCGCTCGGCCGATCAGGCCCGTTGGCGAAGCATGCTGCGCAGCGAATAGCGGCCGGCCGGATAGAGGTTGCGCGACACCTCAAAGGTGGCGCCGGTATGGGCGACATAGCGGCGCGTCACCATCAGCGCCGGGCTATCCGGTTCGGCGCCGAGCAGCGCGGCGATCGGCCCCGGCAAGGCGGCCGCTCCGACATCCTGCTCGACATATTCGAGTTTCAGGCCGTGCTGCTCCAATACGCGCTCGTAGATCGCGCGGTCAGGCTCGCGGATCCGGTCGCGCGGCGGCACGAACCGGTCCGGCACGTAGATTTCCGACCAGCACAACACCTGGCCATTGCCGCGGGTCGTCCGGACGCCGGCGATCCTCAGCCAGCGCGTGTCGGGCAGCCCCTGCAATTCCTCCGGGCCCCGCTCGGCGGTCGAGACGAAGCTCTCGCAGCGAATCTCAAGCAGCGTGTTCTCGGCAAAATCGAGCAAGCCGCGCAGGTCGCGCAGGCTATGGGCGTAATGCGCCACCGGCCGGCTCGACAGCACCACCGTGCCGGTCTTGCGACGGCGGCCGAGCAGGCCTTGCTCGGTCAGGATCTTCAGCGCCTCGCGCACGGTATGGCGACCGACCTGGAAGCGGGCCTGCAATTCCTGCTCGGTCGGAAACCGGCCGCCGAGCGGATAGGCGGCCGCGGCGATCTCCTCGGCGAGGACCGCCGCGAGGCTTTGGTGCCGGGGCTGGCTCGCGCCGGCTTTGTCGATCGGGGTCACGGCCATCGGTCAGGCATTCGCTTGGGGCATGGCCGGCATGGATAGGCCAAAACCCGTCACGCGTCTCCACTCGGGCCCCCCCCCACCCGGGCTATTTGAGCATGCCCATGTAGCGCGGCAGCCAGAGCGTCAGCTCGGGGATGAAGGTGATGGCCAGCAGCGACAGGATCAACGGGATCAGCCAGGGCAGGATCGCCACCGTCGTCCGCTCGACCGAAAGCCCGGAGATGCGCGCCAGCACGAACAGCACCATGCCGAGCGGCGGATGCAGCAGGCCGACCATCAGGTTGAGCGTCATGACCACGCCGAAATGGATCGGGTCGACGCCGACCTTCAGCAGGATCGGCATCAGCACCGGCACGAGAATGCTGATGGCGGCGATGGTCTCGAGGAAACAGCCGACCACCAGCAGCAGCAGGTTGACCAGGACCAGGATGATATAGGGATTGGTGGTGATCGACAGCAGCGCGTCGGCGGCCTGCTCGGTGAGCCGGGTGGTGGTCAGCACCCAGCCGAACAGCGATGCCGCAGCGACGATCAGCAGCACGCCGGCGGTGGTCTCGATGGTGTCGAGGGTGACCTTGTAGAGCTGCTTCCAGCTGAGCGAGCGATAGAGGAAGGCGCCCAGCATCAAGGCCCAGGCGCAGGCCGCGATCGCGGCCTCCGTCGGGGTGAACCAGCCGAAGGTCATGCCGCCGATGATGATGACCGGCGTCAGCAGCGCCGGCACCGCGGCGATGAAGGTGTAGAACAGGACGCGCCAGCGGAAGGCCTGATCGCGGCCCATGCCGTATTTGCGCGCGCACCACCAGACATAGGCCATCATGAAGACGGTCATGACCAGGCCGGGGATGATGCCGCCGAGAAACAGCGCACCAATCGAGACATTGGCCATCATGCCGTAGATGACGAAGGGCAAGGACGGCGGAATGATCGGTCCGAGCGTCGCCGAGGCCGCGGTGACGCCGACCGAGAACTCGGTCGAATAGCCGTGGTCCTTCATCGCCTTGATCTCGATCGTGCCGAGGCCGGCGGCATCGGCGATGGCGGTTCCGGACATGCCGGAAAAGATCACCGAACCGATGATGTTGACCTGCGCCAGGCCGCCGCGCATCCAGCCGGCGATGGCCACCGCGAAGTCGTAGATCTTGTTGGTGATGCCGGCCGAGTTCATCAGGTTGCCGGCCAGGATGAAGAACGGCACGGCGAGCAGCGGGAAGGAATCGAGCCCGCCGGCCATGCGGTGCAGCACCACGAAGTCGGGGATATGCGCGATGAAATGGGTATAGACCAGCGACGAGCCGGCGAGTGCGATGAACACCGGCAGGCCGGCGATGAGAGCGGCCAGGAAGATGAAGATGATGATGGTCATGGCGTGCCGCGCTCAATCGACGTCGGACAAGGACTGGGCGGATGGGCGCCTGAAGCCGTTGCGGGCCTCGCGCAGCAGGTTCATGGCCTGACGGAACACCATGAGGAAGCAGCCGATGGCGATGCCGCCATAGACCAGCGACATCGGCCAGTCGATGACGGTCATGTAGAGGCCGTGCATGCGCTCGGTGATCAGGATGGAGAAATAGGCGAGCAGGCAGACGAAGAAGAGCTTGGTGATC
>BFBZ01000656.1_pt1 | contig 29422 bp, 24 predicted proteins | sample 1888401 | NCBI WGS metagenome assembly BFBZ01 (sample SAMD00112614, study PRJDB3348) | symbiont metagenome | host: Chara braunii
GACGCCATGGGCCTTGAACACCTCGGTGACCTGATCGCCGATGCGCTGGACCGGATTGAGCGAGGTCATCGGCTCCTGGAAGATCATGCCGATCTGGCGGCCGCGGACCGCCCGCATCTGCTCCTCCGAACGGCCGATGAGCGAGGCTCCGCCGAGCGTGATGGTCCCGGAACGGCTTGCCAGATTGCGCGGCAGCAGGCCCATCACGGCATGGGCGGTGATCGACTTGCCGGAACCGGATTCACCGACGATGCACAGGACTTCGCGCGCCGCGACGTCGAAACTGACATTCTCGACGGCATGCGGCCGATCGGCGCCGGCGGGCAGCGCGATGGTCAGGTCGCGGACGGATAGGATCGGCGTTTGCACGGCGGCGATCGTCATAGCCGGCCCTTCTTGAGCGTCGGGTTGAGCGCGTCATTAAGCCCTTCGCCGACCAGGTTGAGGGCCAGCACGGTGACGAAGATCGCCGCGCCGGGGATGAAGCTGATCCACCATTGTTCGAGCACCCGGGTCCGGCCGGCCCCGACCATGTAGCCCCAGCTCATCACGTTCGGATCGCCGAGCCCGAGGAACGACAGCGAGCTCTCCAGGAGGATCGCGGTCGCCGTCATCAGCGAGGCCAGGACGATGATCGGCGACACGACATTGGGCAGCACCTCGGTCAGGATCACCTTGGCCACCGGCTGTCCGGTGACGATGGCCGCCTGGACATATTCGCGCGAGCGCAGGCTGAGCACCTCGCCGCGCACCATGCGGGCCACCGGCGGCCAGCTGACGATGGCGATCGCCAGGACGATGGAGGCGACCGACGGCTGCAGGATCGAGACGACGACGATCGCCAGCGCGAAGGACGGGATGGTCTGAAAGAATTCGGTCAGCCGCATCAGCGCGTTGTCGACCCAGCCGCCGAAATAGCCGGCGGCCGCGCCGACCGGCACCCCGACCAGCAGGGCGGCCAGCGTCGAGACCAGGCCGATCAGCAGCGACACCCGGCTGCCATGGACGAGCCCGGCCAGAATGTCGCGCCCGAGCGCGTCGGTGCCGAGCGGCGCGCGTTCCAGCGCAAACGGCGCCAGGAAGGGCCGGTTGACCATGCGCCAGGGCGAGGTCGGATAGATATGCGGCGCGAGCGCCGCCACGACGACGATGACGATGAGGATGGCGATGCCGATCAGGGCGCCCCGGTTCTCGGCGAAGCGGCGCAGGAATGCTGTCACGAGGCCACCTCGATGCGCGGATCGACGAACCGGTAGAGCAGGTCGGTCAGGATGTTGAACAGGACCACCATGGCCGAGCAGGTGAAGAACACGCCGAGCAGGACCTGGTAGTCGCGCTGGATCAGCGCATCGAACAGCAACCGGCCGATGCCGGGCCAGGCGAACACGGTCTCGACCAGCAGCGAGCCGCCGACCAGCTGGCCGGCCTGCAGGCCGGCCAGCGTCACCACCGGCAGGATGGCGTTGGGGATCATGTGGTGGCGAACGATGGCGCCCGCGCCCAGCCCCTTGGCATAGGCGGTCTTGACGTAGTCGAAACTGGCCACATCGAGCATCGAGGCCCGCATCATCCGGGCATAGACCGCCGTGAAGAACAGGCCGAGCGTCGTCGCCGGCATGATCAGGTGCCAGCCGATATCGACTGCGCGGCGCACCCCGGTATAGCCGGCCCCGACGCTTTCGTAGCCGACATTGGGCAGCCATCCCAGGTGCTTCGAGAAGACGATCTGGGCGATCAGCGCGACCCAGAACAGCGGCATGGCGTAGAACACCAGCGAGGCCGCGGTGATGGCGCTGTCCGACAGGCGCCCGACCCGCCGGGCGGCCAGCGTGCCGAGCGTCACGCCGGCACCGAGCGAGATGACCAGGGCCGTGCCGGTCAACAGCAGGGTCGCCGGCAAGCGCTCGACGATCAGGTCCAGGACCGCGCGCTGCTGGCGATAGCTGAAGCCGAGATCGAGCGTCGCGATCCCCTTCATATAGTGCCAGAACTGCTCGATCAGCGGCCGGTCGAGCCCGAACTTCTCGCGCAGCTGCTGCAGGAAGACGGCATCCCCCGCCCCCGCCTCGCCGGCCATCACCTGCGCCGGATCGCCCGGCGCCAGGCGGATCAGGAAGAAGTTCATCGCGGCGATGGCGATCAGGATGACGACCGCATTGATCGCCTTTCTGCGCAGGAACCCGGCGAGCGTCACGAGCCCATCCTTCTGGTGATGTCGGAACCGGCGGCCGGGAGCTTGCCCGGCCGCCGCCGCGAAACGGCCGGACTAGGCTTTCCAGGCATCCTGGAACGCGTCGTTCATGCCGGTCGCGGTCTTGATCAGGTTCTGCACATTGCTGCGATGGATCGTCGGGAATTCCAGCTCGAGCATCCAGGCCACCGGCAGGTCGTCAGCAAGGATCTGCTGCGCCCGGAGATAGAGCTCCTGGCGTTTCGCGGTGTCGTTGGCGGCCGCCGCTTCGGCGAACAGCTTGTCGATGTCGGGGTTCGCATAGCCGGCGACATTGTTCCAGGGCGAACCCTTGGCGATGTTGCTCGAGACATAGCTGCGTGCCACGCCCAGCGCCGGATCGCCATATTGCGACAGCCAGGTGAAGGCGAGGTCGAAGTCCCAGTCGGACAGGCGCTGGCCGTAACCCGCGACGTCGGTGGTCGCCAGCTGCAGGTTCAGGCCGATATCGGTCAGGTTCTGCTTCACCGCCTCGGCCCAGCGCGTCCAGGCCTCGCCATAAGGCAAGGCCAGCAGGCGGATCGGCTCGCCCTTGTAGCCGGCTTCCTTCAGCAGCGCCTTGGCCTTGGCGGGGTCGAAGGGATAGCGGGTGACCTGATCGCTGTAGAACCGCGTCTTCGAGCTGATCGGGCCGGTCGCCACCCGCGCCAGGCCATTCCAGATCACATCCTTGGCGAATTCGCGGTCCATGCCGTACATCACCGCCTGGCGGAACGCCTTCTTGGCCATCAGGCCCTGGCGGTGGTTGAACCACAGCCAGGACAGGGGCGCGATCATCTCCCAGCCCTTGCCGGTCACCGACGAGTTGGGCAGCTTGCCGAGCTTGGCGACGTCGAAATTTTCCACCGTGCCGCCGGTCAGGATGTCGACCCGGCCGGTCTCGTAGGCGACGACGCGGGCGGCGGCATCCGGGATGACCTGCCAATAGACCTCGTCCAGATAGGGCAGGCCCGGCACGTGATAATCGGCATTGCGGACGAGCTTGATATAGGAGCCGCGCTGCCATTCCGCGTACTTGAACGGGCCGGTGCCGACAGGCGTGTTGTTGGCCGCGTTGGTCTTGTAGTCGGTGCCTTCGTAGAGGTGCCGCGGCACGATCGGGGTCGTGCTCAGCTCGAACATCAGGATGAACGGGCCGAACGGGTTCTTCAGGGAGAAGCGCACCGTGTTGTCGTCGACCTTCTCGATCCGCTCGACATGGGTGGTGGCGATCGGCCGCCAGCGCGGATGGGTTTCGCGCAGGAACTTGTCGGTCGAGAACACCACGTCGTCGGCGCCGAACGGCCGGCCGTCATGCCATTTGACGTTCTTCTTGAGATGGAAGGTATAGGCCTTGCCGTCGGCGGAGACCTCCCAGCGCTCGGCGAGCGAGGGCAACGGCGTCAGGTCGTGGCCATATTTCAGCAGGCTCTCATAGATGCTGCCCGACACCATCTGGGTCGGCGTATTCTGGACCAGGCCGAGCATCAGGCTCGACGGCTCGGGATGCACGACGGCGCGCACCACGCCACCGCGCTTGGGTGTCTGGGCGACCGCGGTGATCGCGCCCATCGACAGCGGGCTCAGGCCGAACAGCAGGTCGCTGCCGACCATGCCGGCGACGCCCGCCTTGAGCAGGTCCCTCTTGGTGAAATCAGGCATGTTCCTCTCCCGTCTTGTCTTTGTTGATTATTGAACCGCGCGGCGGCCGGCCGCCGGGCGGCCTCACAGGGTCTCGAGCGTCCTGGCGACCGCCTCGGCGGTGGCGCGGATATCGGCGTCGCTATGGGCGAGCGAACTCAGGCTGTGCAGCGTATTGGCCGGCGACATGTAGATGCCGCTCTGCAGCAGGGCATTGGCGAACAGCCGGAACTTGGTGCGGTCGACATGGCTGCAGAAGTCGCGGTAGTCGGTGATCGCCTCGCGTTCGGTGAAGTAGATCTGGAACACCGAGCCGACGTTCTGGACGATCGCCGGATGCCGCTTCTGCGCGTTGATCACATCGCGCAGCGCATCGGCCATCTTGCGCCCGCAAGCCTGCAATTGCCGGAAGCCGGCGGCGCCGCCCTCGGTCATGATCTCCAGCATGGTCTTGGTCGCGTAGAGCCCGAGGCGCGGCGCGTTGTGGCTGCCGTAATGCAGCACCTTGCCCCATTCGAGCCCGTCCATGACCCAATCCGGCCCGCAGATCGCGGCGATTGGAAAGCCCTGGCCGAGCGCCTTGCCATAGGTGACGATGTCGGGCTTCAGCCCATAGAGCTCGGCGCAGCCGCCGGCACCGACGCGAAAACCGGTGACGGTTTCGTCGAGATAGAACAGCGCGCCGTGGCTCTTGCAGATCGCCTGGATGAACTGGAGATAGCCGTCCTTCGGCGGGATGACGCCCATATTGGTCATGATGCCTTCGGTGACTACGCAGGCGACGTCGCGGCCATGGGCTTCCATCACCCGGGTCAGCGCGGCCTCGTCGTTCCACGGCACGACGATGGTGTCGGCCCAGGAGCCGGGCGTCAGGCCGGAGCTGTCGGGAATGCGGATCGGGTCGTTCGGATGGCCGAGCGTGGTCGGCAGCTGCGGATTGGTGTTGAGCAGCACCGCGTCGTACCAACCATGATAATGGCCCTCGAACTTGACGATCTTCGAGCGTCCGGTCAGCCCGCGCGCCAGCCGGAACGCCGCCATGCAGGCCTCGGTTCCGGTATTGGCGAAGCGGATCTTGTCGGCATGCGGCAGCATGCCCACCAGCATTTCCGCCACCTCGACCTCGACCTCCAGCGCGGTGGCGAAATGGGTGCCGTGCACGACCTCGCGCTGCACCGCCTCGACGATGCGGGGATGGGCATGGCCGAGCGGCAGGGCGCCGAACGACATCATCCAGTCGATATATTCGTTGCCGTCGACATCGAACAGGCGCGAGCCGGCGCCGCGTCTCATATAGGGCGGATAGGGCGCGTAATTGGCCGGGCCGCGGGACGCCGAACTGACGCCCTCGACCAGGACGTTGACCGCACGCTGGTAGAGCTGGCCCGAGGCCGTATTGGGCAACATTCTGAATTCCTCACCGGGAACGGCGGCCAGCTGGTCCGGATCGGACGCTTGACCTCTGTTCTCTATTTTGCTCACTTGTGCACTATAAGAAACACGCCGCTTGTCGCTGTCAAGCCGGCATAGCGGTCCGGGAAGGAGCGCAGCATGCAAATCGTTTGGTCGGCTCAGCAACTGAAGCACACCGGCACGCGGTTCGTCCGCGCCGGCCAAATCGTGCCGAGCCCGGAGGTGCCGGAGCGGGCGGAATTCATCCTGAACGCGGTCGGCGCGCGCGGCCACACGCTCGTCGCGCCGCCGGATCTCGGCCTGGCGCCGATCCTCGCCGCGCATGACGCCGAATTCGTCGCCTTCCTGCGGACGGCGCATGAGACCTGGACCGACTTTGCCGGCGCCGGCGCCATCGCCATGCCCAATGTGCATCCGCGCGGTGCCAATGCCCGGCGGCCCTCCGGGCCGGTCGGCCTGCTCGGCTGGTACACCGGCGACATGGCTTGCGAGATCACCGCCGACACCTGGGCGGCGGTGTATGGCGCCGCTCAGGCCGCCGCCAATGCCGCGCGATGGACCGCCGAACGGCGCCAAACGACCTACGCATTGTGCCGCCCGCCGGGGCACCACGCCGGTCACGACCGGGCGATGGGCTTTTGCTATCTCAACAACGCCGCGATCGCCGCCGAGGAGCTGCGCCGGTCCTTCGCGCGTGTCGCCATCCTCGACGTCGACGTCCACCACGGCAACGGCACGCAGGACATCTTCTATGAACGCGGCGACGTGTTCTTCGCATCGATCCATGGCGACCCGGCCCATTATTACCCGTTCTTCTGGGGCTATCCCGACCAGACCGGCACCGGCGCCGGCGCCGGTGCCACGCTGAACGTGCCATTCCCGGCCGGCTCCGGCGACGGACCGTTCCTCGACGCCCTGACCGTCGCGCTCGCAGGCATCGGCCGTTTCGCCCCGGAAGCCCTGGTCCTGTCGCTCGGCGTCGACGCTTCGGTCCATGACCCGCATGGCCGCCATGCCGTCAGCGACGGCGGTTTCAGGCGGATGGCGGAGCGCATCGCCGCGCTGAAACTGCCGACCGTCATCGTGCAGGAGGGCGGCTACGCCTCCGCCCAGCTCGGCATGATCGTCGCCGATATCCTCGACATCCTGGCCTGATCATGTCCAACACGCTTCTCATCGTCTCGCTCGGCGAACTCGGCACCAATGTCCTCGAAGCGGTCGGCCGCAGCGGCCTGTTCGAGCGCATCGTCGTGGCCAGCCGTTCCGCCGACAAGGCGCTCGGCCGGATCAACAACGCCCTGATCGGCTGCGGCATCGACGGCCATTTCCCACGCTTCGAGGCCTTGGCTTTCGACTTCAACGATCCCGGCTGCGTCGCCGCGCTGCGCGCGCTGCGGCCCGACGTGATCTTCTGCGCGCCCAGCCTGAAACCCTGGTGGCAGGTCGGTGGGCTCGACGGCGTGAAGGAAAGCCTGGCCGCCAGCGTGCCGTTCGGCGGCTATGTCAGCCTGCAGCTCGCCCCCATGGCGATGTTCCGCGAGCGCTACGCCGAGGCCGGCATCACCGGCCGGTGGATCGCCGCGTCCTTCCCTGACGTGATCAATCCGAGCCTCGCCCGCTCGGGACCCGGCCCGGCCTGCGGCATCGGCAATGTGCGGGAGCCGATCGCCAAGATCCAGGCCTCGATCGGGCGGCAGCGGGGCATCGCGCCGGCGCGCGTGTCGGTCCGGCTGGTCGCGCAGCACGCTTTCGAATATGGCGTGTTCCACCCGGCGCCGCCGGCCGACCTGCCGCCCTATCTCCTCAGCGTGACGGCCGACGGCGAGGACCTGACCGAACTCGGCCATGCCGCGCTGCGCGAGCCCTTCCCGTTCCCCTATGACCTGCATTTCAACCGTGTCACCGCTTCGGCCGCGCTCGACGGCATGCGCGCGCTGGTCTCGTCCGAACCGGTGCGCACCCACCTGCCCGGCGTGCTCGGCCTGGTCGGCGGCTATCCGGTGATCGTCGACGGCGGCGACATCAGGCTCGACCTCGCGCCCGGCTGGACCGAGGCCGAGGCGATCGCCGCGAACGAGGCATCGTTGCCCTGGGACGGTATCGCGCGGATCGAGGCCGACGGCACGATCGTGTTCACGGCCGAGACGGTGCGCGCCCTGCACGCGCTGACCGGCGCGACCATCGAGACCGCACACCCCCGCAACGCCGCGGACCAGGCCCGGCTGATCCTGGCAGCACTCGATTAGCCCAAACGATCAAGCGCGCGGTCGTCCATTCACCCGACGACCAGATTGAGCGCCCGGTCGGCCGGCGCGATGACGAGACGCCGGCCCCAATCGAAGACGATATGGTCGCGTTCCATGCCGTCGGCGAAAACCGTGCCGCCGTCATTCATGCGCGATGTGACCGCAAGGCCGGAGCCGGTGAGCTTGCCGGCCCGCAGGCTGGTGCCGGTGGCGACGCTCGGAAAGGGTTCGCGCACGAAATAGGCGACGGCCCGTTCGTCCGGTGCGATGGGCAGCTGGGTGCCGGTCGCCTCCATGATCGAACGCGCCCAGCCGGTGGCGCCGGTGCCCGAGGCGGCGATGAGACCGCTGGACGAATGATCCTCCTCCAGCCCATCGACAGCGATCCGGTAGCGCGCCGACTGGTGGCTGCGATGGCCGACGAAGATTTCGTTCAAAGCCAGCAGCCGTTCGCCGCCGTCGAGAACCGCTTCGACCATCGTTCGTCGTTCGACGGCGACATCGCCCTGAAGGCTCGCCGGCAACGACTGCGGCAACCGGGCCAGCGGCACCCTGACCAGCACGCCGTCATAGAGTTCGGGTGCCGGATTGACGCCGAGCACCGGCTGCCCATCCAGATATTTGGCGACATTGGCGACCAGGCCGTCCTGGCCGACCGCCACCACGACATCCTCGGGACCGAACAGGAAGCGGTCGAAATCGGCGCGCTTCACCAGGGTCTGGCGCCATCTTGACGGCACCGAAGCACGCGCGCTCTTCAGCACCTCGCCGAATTGGGCATGGCGCGCCTCGATGGTCTCGAGCCGTTGTCCGCGCGTCTCGAGGAAGAACCGCGCCTGCTCGCGCGTCGCATGATGGGCGAGCAGCAATTCGTAGTCGGTCTCCCGCGTGACGAAGACGGCACGGGGTGTATTGGTCGACATGGCGCTCTCCGGTCACCGCCCACCGGTCACGGCCGTGGGATCCCGGCGAAACTCATTGACCAGGCTCGCCAGCAGGTCGGGCGTCACGTTGATGTGCTCGATCGTCTTCAGCTTGTTGGCCAGGTCGCGCGCCGCCAGGCTCATCAGCACCGCGGGCGCGACATCGCGATAGACGGCGATATGCGCCTGCTCCGCTTCGGCCTTGGCCGCCTCGACGGTACGAATGCGCGCAGCTTCGGCCTCGGCCTCCACTTGCCGCGCCTCGGCCAGTCCACTCGCGCGATTGCGGGCATTCTCCGCCTCTTCGGTGATCAGCGTCTTCTCGCGCCGGGCCAGCTCCGTCTTGTTTGCCAGCTCATTTTCAGCGATCGCCCGTTCCTTGTCGACCGCGAGCGCGCGGCGCTCGAAGGTGGCTTCGTCGGCCTTCTGCTGCAGCGCCTCGAAGGTCGGCGTCTGCAATGCCCGCTCCAGCTCCGCGGAAGGCGCAAGGCTGGTCACCCGCGCCGCGACCACGGCAATGCCGATATCGGTCAGGCTGGTGGCGCCGGCCAGCGCCGCCTCGAGGCGCAGCCGCAGCGGCTCGATGCCGGCATCGAGCAATGTCCGGACCGGGGCTTCGGCCAGATATTGCAGCGCCGCCTGGTTGACCAGGCCGGCCAGCCGCGTCTCGATGCGCTCGATCGGTTCCCCCTTCGGCCGGCCAGTGGCCAGCGCCAGGCTGAAATCCACCCGCTGCGCCAGCAATTCGGGATCGACCACATGCCAGGTCAGCATGCCCTGCACGGCGACCTGCTGGAAATCCTGGCTGCGCCCCTTCACGAACAGCGTGGTCTCGCGATCCTCCATCGGCACTTCGGCGATGCTGGCGGTCTCCGGGCGGAACCAGAAGACCAGGCCACGCCCGCTCTGCCTGACATGGCCATTGCGATAGCGGATGATATGGCTGCTCGCATCGCTGCGCAGTTGAGCGGCGACACCGAAATTGCGGATCTGGGCCAAGATAGTCTCCTTTCCGTGAGATCAGATCTGAGGCTTGAAGCGGAACAGTTCGGCGGGACGGAACGACGCGCCGGTTTCACGGTCGCCGGTCGCCTGCAGCCATCCCTTGTCGAGCATCCGGCGGCGGAACGCGGATTTGTTGAGCGGCAGGCCCAGGATCGCCTCATGGACATCCTGAAGCTGGCGCAAGGTGAAACGCTCCGGCAGCAGCGCGAAACCGATCGCCGAATAATCGAGCTTGCCGCGCAGCCGCCGGATCGCGAGGCTGAGAATGTCGCCATGGTCGAAGGCCAGCGGCAGGCCGCCGCCTTCGCCGAACGCCAAGGCGGGAGCCTCGGCGCCGGCAGGCTCGTTCATCGTGATCCGGGCCAGCGTCAGGCGCGGATTGGCCTTGAGCGCCGCCGCGAAACGTTCAGCCGGAAGCAGCGCGAAATAGGCGACCGTCACCACGCGCATGCGCGGATCCCGGTTGACGCCGCCAAAGGTGTAGAGCTGCTCGATATAGGCGTCATCCATCCGCGCCTTCTCGCCCAGAATGCGGCGCGCGGCCGCGTCCAGCGCCTCGTCGATTCGAATGAACCCGCCGGGAAGCGCCCATTGGCCCCGGGCGGGCTGCTCCTCACGCCGGATGAGCAAGGCCGCGGGCGCGCCGTCGACAACCGACATGAGCACGAGATCGACGGTAACCGCGGGTCGCTCGTAAACCGAGCGATCGTATCCGGCCAGGAACTCGGCTTCGCCCGGGATCATCGCAGCACCTTATGCGCAAACTGGAAATAACTTATGTTCCATTCGCGCATATGTCAAGATAAGTCGGTCGGATGCGCCGCCGCGCGGCGAGATTAAGGACCCTCGGGCCGGCCGGTCACTTCAGGCTTTCCCGGATACCGTGGCGGGGAAGGCGACTGGCCTCGCGGCAAACCTCAGTCCGGTCCGCGCCGCCCCAGAAACCAGAAGAGCAGGGGCACGCCGATCAAGGTGCCGGCCAGACCGGCCGGGACCTGACGCGGGAACAGGGCGACACGGCCGAGCCAGTCGGCGCCGAGCATGATCAGTCCGCCGAGCGCGGCCGATCCGATCAGGTGCGGAAGCGCGCGCTGCAGGCCGAGGCGCCGCGCCAGATGTGGCGCCATCAGCCCGACAAAGCTCGGCGTGCCGGCGATCATCGAGCCCGCCGCGGTCAACAGCGCCTCAAAGGTCAGAAGCACGAAGCGGCTATCCCTGAGGCCGACCCCGATCGATCTTGCGAAGACCGGACCGACCGGCAGGATCTCGAGCCAGCGGCGGAGCATGAGGGCGCCGGCGAGCCGCCCGATGGCGCAGGCAAGGGCCGCGGCAGCCGTCGCGGCGTCGATGCCATAGGTCGAGCCGCTCAGCCAGGTGGTCAGCAGCGCCGCGCGTGGATCGCCGGTCGCGCCCGTTGCCGCGACCACAGCATCGAACAGCCCGCCGAGCGCGACACCGATAAGCAAGGTGCGCTCCGGCGAGAACTGGCTGCGCCGGCCGAGCACGAGGATGGTCAGCAGGGCTGCCCCGGCGCCCATCGCGGTGGCCGCGAACTGGGCGCCGCGGCCGGTCAGGCCCAGGCCGAACAGCGCCGCCACGAAGCCGAGGGCAGCTCCGGCGCTGATGCCGAGCATTTCCGGACTTGCCATCGCATTGCCGGTCAGCCGCTGGATCAGCACGCCCGCCGCCGCCAGCATCATGCCGGCGGCCAGCGCCGCGCCGGCACGTGGCAGCCGCCAGGCCATCATCACGTCCGCGGAGTGGCCGAACCCCAGGGTCCAGCCGCCGATGCCCCGGCTGACGCCCAACGACAGGATGAGCCCGACGATCATCAGCAGGGCGAGGCCGAAGACCAGGAGCCACGACCGCGACAGCAGCCGGCCGGCCGGCATCCCGGCCCTGGGCATGGCCGGCGCCAGCCGCACGCGCGGCAGGAGCCAGATCAGCAGCGGCGCTCCGAACAGGGCGGTCACCGCGCCGGTCGGGATCATGTCGCCGAACCAGTCGCTGATCAGGATCACCGCCTGGTCGGTGGCCCAGAGCAGCAGCGCGCCGAAGACCGGCGCCCAGATCAGCCGGTCGCGCAGCCGTCGCGCACCGGCAAGTCCGGCGATGGCCGGCGCCGCCAGTCCGATGAAACCGATGACGCCGACAATGCTGACCAGGCTCGCGGTGAGCCCGACCGCGATGCCAAGCCCGGCCAGCCGCGCCAGGCTCAGGGACAGCCCCAGTCCCCTGGCGCTTACATCGTCGAGACCGAGCACCGCCAACGGCCGGATCAGCAAGGCGGCGATCGCACCGGCCAGCACCAGGCGGGGCGCGAGCGCGGTGACCGCGCTCCAGTCCTGCTGCTCGAGCGCGCCATTGCCCGAGATGAACAGGCTGACCAGATAGTGTTCCCGGACGAGGAACAGCATGGCGCCGATGGCGCCGGCATAAAGACTGACCAGCAGGCCGTTGAGAATGGTGGTGACCGGCGCGAGACCGCTGCGCCGCGACAAGGCCAGAACGATGGCGACGGCCGCGAGGCTGCCGGCGAGGGCGATCGCCTCGCGGCCCTGGTCGAGCCATTGCGGTGCCGCCAGCGTCGTGACCGCCAGCGCCAGATTGGCGCCGGCGGCAACACCGAGCGTCGTCGGCGAGGCCAGCGGATTGCGCAGCAGCTGCTGGAACAGCGTGCCGGCCAAAGCCAGGGCGGCGCCGGCGAGCAGGCTGGTCACCACGCGCGGCAACCAGCTCAGATGGACCAGCAATTGCCTGATGTCGTCGACATCGGGCGCGACCATCGCGCTCACCCAGAGCTCCGGCGGCAATTGCCGGGCAAGCGTCATGACGCTTAGCACAAGCGCAAGCGCGCCGGTCGCGGCCGACAGGACGATCATCCCGGACGAGCGGGCCACCTCAGCCATGATCCGGGCGCGCCGCCAGCCTGTCGCCGACGATCCGGGCGAACCGTTCGGCCGACGGCAAGGCACCGAACATCAGGATCGGCGGCAGCATCTCGACCTGGCCGCGCCTGGCGAAGGACAGGCTCCGCCAGGCGCTCGCTCACGCCGGCAGGACGTGGAGGCCGGCCGGAAAATGCTGCATCGGCTCCGCGCCGGTCGCGGTCACCAGCAACAGGTGGCCGTTCTGGACGCCGGCGCGGTTGTCGCGGGTGATCACATTCGGCTGCACCACGATCATCATGCCGGCCTCGAGCCTGAAATCGGGGTCCCAGCCGGCGGCCGGGCGGCTCGCCGTGCCGAGCACCGGGGCGAGATAGCCGCCGCCATAGCCGTGGATCAGATCGTCGATGGTCGTGTGCCCGGCCGCCTCGATGACCGAGGAGGCCGCGACCAGGTCGCCGGCACGGACCCCCGGCCTGACGAGAGCGACAATGGCATCGAAAGCGGCCTCGGACACTGCATGCAACTCGCGATAAAGCCCGTTCGGGGGCTCGCCCAGGACGAAGGAGCGCAACACCTGGCCGGCGTGATCCCAGAACTGCGCGCTGATCTCGGTGACCAGGACATCGCCTTTTCGCAGGCGGCGGGTGGAGGGAAATTGCATCGGCACCGGCACCGCTGGCGCCGCCATCGGCGTCGTCAGGAAATAGTGGATGGAATTGATCGCGCCGAGGGGCTGGTAGGGAGCCTCGACCAGGGGCCCGAGATCACGCTCGCTCTGGCCCGGCCTTGCGCCCGCGGCGAGGCCGGCTATGCCGAGATCGGTGAGGGCCGCGCCAAGGCGGAACCAGCGGAGCTCCTCTTCGGTCTTGATCAGGCGCAGCTTGCCATAGGCGCCATTGAGGTCGACCAGCCGGGCGGCAGCGGCCCGCAGCTGATCATGCTGGCGCAGGCCGAGCGAGCCGATCAGCCCGATCCGCGGCCGGCCGGGGGTCATGGCCGCCAAGGCAGCCAGCGCGCGGCCGAGCCCGGAGGCCTCGCCCCATTCGACCTCGGTCTCGACCGCAAGGCGACGAGCGAGCGAGATGTGGTTGTAATGCTGGATGAACAGCTGCTGCGGCCGGCCGGGTACCACAAGGGTGACCGCCTCCTGCGTCACCGGCCAGCCGGTGAGCCAGTAGGTGGTCGTGCCGGCGCGCATGGCCTGGGCGATGATCACCGCGTCCAGCTCATGCTCGCGGCAGAGGTCGGCGACGCGCTCGCGCCGATGCGCCATTTCGGTCGCGGAAAAGCGCGGGAATTCCTGGTCCAGCAGATCGGCGAACTCGGTTTTGACGTGACGGCTCAAGGCCTCGACCGATGGCAGCGGCTGCATGTTTCTCTCCAGTTTTTGGGTCCGGCCGAAGCCGGTTGCGTTGAAGCGTCAGGCCCGCCAGGCCGGCGCAAGGCGGCCGGACAGGCCTGCCTTTTCGACGATGTCGCGTGCGGCGCGGCCGGCCTCGCGGATGACCTCGTCATGACCGGGGCCGTTGACGAACCGGCCGTCCCGATAGGTGACCCGGCCGTCGACCATGACGAGCTTGGCGTCGGTGCCCTTGGCCGCCGCGGTGAAGCTCGACAGAGGCCGATGCAGCACGCCGACATGCGGGCCATGCAGATCGAAGATCGCCAGATCCGCGCGCTTGCCGGCTTCCAGCGAGCCGATCTCGTGGGCCAGGCCAAGCGCGCGCGCCGCATTGATCGTGGCCATTTCGATCGTCCGCTCGACCGGCATGCGCGTCGGATCGAGGTGGCGGACATGCTGCAGCAATGTGCAGGCTTTCATCTGCTCGACCATGTCGTTGGTGTAGTCGACCATTGGCCCGTCGGTACCGAGCGCCGTGTTGATGCCTTTGGCCTGGGCCGTGACGAAGGGCCCGATGCCGCCGCCGCGCATGGCTTCGCTGGTCGGCGTATAGACGAGATGGGCGCCGACATGGGCCATCTGGTCGAGATCGAGCTCGGTGCAGTGGATGCCGTGGATCAGCAGCCAGGATTCGTCGAGAACCCCGAGGCTCATCAGGTAGCGGACATCGGTGCGGCCGGTTTCGCGCAGATGCTTCAGGAAGCCCTTTTCGATCGAGAAGGTACCCCCGGCGATGTGCGAGCTGATCTTCAGCCCGCGCCGCCGGGCCAATTGGTAACCGCTGGTGATCAACTCCTCGGTGCTCATGCCGGAGGCCGTCCAATGGGCATTGGCCTCGATCACCATGGCCATGCGCACGAGGCCTCCGGCGGCGCCCTGCCAGCGCGCGCAATCCTCGTCGAAAGCCGCGATGGATTCGCCGAGATCGAGCGGATGGGCGGCAAAGCGCGGCGTTCGGCAACGCAGCTCCTTGGCGAAGACCTGGCGCAGGCCGAGCTCGGCCTGCGGCTCGATGGTGGCCCGCACCAGCTCCGGCGTGGTCACCGTGACCGAGTGATTCAGCGACGTCGTGGTGCCGGTCGCCAGCATTTCCATGCCGCAGAGATAGCTCGCAAGCCGCATCGCCTCGGGGGTCAGATGCGGCACCAGCTTGAAGACGAGGTCGGTGATCCAGTCCTCCAGGAGCATGCCGTCGGCCAGCCCCTTGAACAATGCGTACCAGTGGTGCTGGTGCATGTTGATGAGGCCGGGCAGCACGAGATTGCCACCCGCATCGATCACCTCGTCGAAGCTGTCGGCGCTTTGCTCGGCCGGTCCGTCGAAAACCCTGGTGATCCTGCCGTCCTCGACGATCAGGCCGCCGGCCTCATGGACGTCGCGCTGTGCGTTGACCGTCACCACATAGCCGTTCTTGATCAGGATGCGCGACATCGCAGAACCTCGCGTTGCACCATGGCGGCCCTTGGCACAGGCGGCCCATGGAGATTGCCGGTGATGAGCGGCAAGCAGCGTCCGCGAGGCGGGCGCACGCCCTCCCCGACCGGACAGAAGCCTGCGATCCGCCCGGCGCTCGGCCGGGCGTGGCCCGAATGTGTGAAAGGCACAGCTGGCGAGGCCGCCAGCCGCGATCATCGTTTGAGGCGGGGTGCCCGCCGATGCGTGGCCGCCGCCAGCGAAGCGGGGCTTGCGCCGCGCTCCGGTTCTCTTCATGTTATGTATGCTAACGTCGATTATCTTGACGTCAAGATAAAGTTCGGAACGGAAGAAAACGATGGCGAAGAACCGCATACCCGCGGATTCGGTGCAGGGGCTTGTCGAGGGATGGGGGCGCGAACGCCCGGATCTCGCCGTCTGGCCACTGGAAATCTTCGGTCGCCTCCAACGGATTTCGGCGCAGCTGTTGCGCAGCTCGGAAGAGCTGATCGGCCCGCTCGGCCTGAGCTGGGAGGCCTTCAGCCTGATCGTCACGCTGCGCCGCTCCGGCCCGCCTTTCGCGCTTCGCCCGACCGATATCCTGCGCGATTCGCTGCTGAGTTCCGGGGCGGTGACCAATCGCATCGACAAGGTCGAAAAGCTCGGCCTGGTCGAGCGTGTTCCCGATCCGGCCGACCGGCGCAGCCTGGTCGTGCGCCTGACCCCCAAGGGCCGGATCCTGGCCGACGAGGCGATCGCCCGTCATTTCCAGGGCCTGGCCGAAACCCTTTCGGCGTTGAGCGCCAGCGAGCGCGAGCAACTGATCGGCTTGCTCGCCAAGCTGCTCCTCGCCCTGGAGCAGCGTAGCGGTGTCGAAGCGGCCGGCCGATGACCAGGAGACGCACCTTGGCACCCCGCGTGCGACTTGGCAATCGATTGCATAACATTGGCTTGATCGGCGACTATGAGCCGGCTGCGCTCTCAGCGTCGCACCAGGCGGAACCATCGCCGTCAAGCCCGACGACAACTGACATTGTCGACCGGAAGGTGACACGTCGGACGACCTGATCGAAACCACCGCGCTTGACAAGTCGCGAATTTGTGCAATCGATTGCACAACAGAAGCCAAACGGAAGCGGGCTCGATGTCCGGCCGATGCGGCGACCAAGAACCGGCGGCTCGGTCTGACGGGCCCCGGCATCCAGACGATCGCGCCAAGCGACGCAGGCAGTGATGCATCCAACCACGGGGAACAGCATGTCCACCATCAGCGTCGGAGCCCGGCTCGACCGGCTCCCGGTATCCAGCATTCACCGAAAGATCTTCATGCTCGTCGCCGTCGGCATGTTCTTCGAGGGCTTCGACATCTATCTCGCGGCCAGCGTCCTCGGCGCGACCCTGAAGAGCAATTTTTCGACGATCGCGCAGAACGGCCTGTTCATCTCGTCGACCTTCATGGGCATGATGCTGGGCGCCTGCCTCGCCGGCTTCCTGGGCGACCGATACGGCCGCAAGCGCACCTATCAGTGGAACTTGGTGCTGTTCGGCGTGGCGGCAATTCTCTCCGCCTTGGCTCCGAACATGGAAACGCTGATCGGCTTGCGCTTCCTGATGGGGCTCGGCCTCGGCGCCGAGGCCGTTGTCGGCTTCGCGGTGATCACCGAATTCGTGCCGCCGAGTGTCCGGGGCCGCTGGTCCGGCATGGTCGCAACCATTGTCACCACCGGGCTGCCGGCTTCGGCCCTGCTCGCCTGGCTCCTGATCCCCGCCTATGGCTGGCGGGTGATGTTCGTGATCGGCGGCTGCGGCGCACTCATCGCCTGGGCCCTGCGCAACGGCCTGCCGGAATCGCCACGCTGGCTCGAATCGGTCGGTCGTCACGCCGAGGCCGAGGCGATCATCGCCGACATCGAGCGGCAGGCCGCGAAGGACGGACCGCTGCCACCACCCCAGGCCTCCGCCGCGCAGCCCGTCCGGGCGCTCGGTCTGAAGGCCCTGACCCAGGCGCCGTTCCTGGCCCGCATGGTCGTCGGCTGCGTGTCCTTGGTCGTCGTCAACACGCTGATCTACGGATTCATCTCCTGGCTGCCGACCTTCTTCATCAGCCAGGGCCAGGATGTCGCGCGCAGCTTCGGTTTCTCGCTCCTGATGGCCCTCGGCGGGCCGATCGGATCGACCATTGGCGCGTTCGCGGCCGACCTGATCGGCCGCAAGAAGACGATCATCGGCGCGGGTGCGCTCGGCATCGTCCTTGCCGCCCTCTTCCCGCTGGCAAGCGATCCCGTGCTGATCGCGGCCCTTGGCTTCCTGCTCACCGTGCCGATCTACATTCTCGTTGCTCTGCTGTTCGGCATCTATATTCCCGAACTGTTCCCGACCGAGTTGAGATTGCGCGCCGTCGGCATCTGCAACACCACCGGCCGCAGCGCCAGCATCGTGGTGCCGCTGATCGTCGGCCCGCTATTCCTGAGCTATGGCGTGACCGGGGTACTGACCATGATGGGAGCTGCGCTGGCCATCATGATCGTGGTGGTCGCGACACTCGGCATCGAACCGGAACGCAAGGCGCTGGAGGCGGTCACCCGGCTGAGCTGACTTTACGGATGACTGCGCGATCGCGGCGAACGCCTGGGCTGGCAAGACCTGGTCATGCTCGTTCTCCGCAGCCGTCGCGGCGGGACGCTACGGGTCCCGCCCGCCCGGGTCACTCCGGACAAGGGCCGTTCGCCGCCACCCAGACGGTCAAGGCCTGGCCCAGCGCCTCGATCGAAACCGGCGGCGGCCGGCGCTCCTCGCCCCGTCCGTTGCGGCCAGGCTGCCAGGCCCAGAGCACCAGCGCATCCGACCGCATATGGTCCGCCAGCGCGGCGAGCGTCCGGCCGCCATTGGCCTGCGGGTCCTTCAAGGTGCGGCACAGCGCCGCCGAATTCAGTCCGACCCAGCCCATCGGCCGCGGCGCGAGCTTCCAGTGCGGCGCCCCCGGCACGCCGCTCGCGTCGTTGTTGCGCTCCTGATGGCAGGCCGCGCAATGCAGGCCGGGCGCGCCCAGGTCGGCCGTCCCGCGCACGACGTTCATGCGGTGAACATGCCTGGCGTCGGCCTGCGCCGGCCGATCCGAGACCGGGTGGCAATTGATGCAGCGAGGCGAGGTCAGGACCTGCTCGATCTGGTTCCAGGCCCTGAGCGCCTCGGGCGGCGTTGGCTGGGCAACCCCGTGACTGGCCGAGACCAGCCCGGCCAGGACCGTCAGGGACCCTGCAAATCCGGTAGGAAACGCGTGCGATCGCATGGCCGAGCCCCGCAATTCGACAGCGTCGCCCGAACCGGCCGGAGGGACTGGAACCATCCCGGATGGTTGCGCCGCAGGACCATGATAACCCGATCCGCGATCGATGACACACCGGTCGGGTGAAGCGATCGCGGATGCAATTCGCCACAACTCATGATTGCCGCCGGACTTGCGCCCAGGCGACCATGTGACTGATTTCCCACGCCGCGGCGATTGCTGCGGCAAATCCGGGAAGTTGTTTGCAAACGGTTGTCGACCTGTGCAACCTCGGTCAGGCGGTCGACGGACACCCCGGCAAGCGCGCGATCTTGCAGAATGAATGCAGAGGCAGCGCATGGCGAGCTCCCCCATCGAACCACGGCCCCGGGTGAACCTGCGCCGCCTCGCCGACGAGGTCGGCGTTCATCCCTCCACGGTGTCGCGGGCGCTCGACCCGACCAAGCGGCATCTGGTCGCCGACGATGTCGCCGACCGGATCACGGCAGCCGCACAGCAACTCGGCTACCGGCCCAATCCGGTGGCCGCCAGCCTGCGTACGCGCCGCTCCACCCTGGTCGGCGTGCTGGTGCCCGACATCACCAATCCGGTGTTCTCGCCGATCATCTCGGGCATCGCCGAGATCCTCGGAGCGGAGGGCTATTCGACCATCGTCGCCGATGCCGGCACCGAGCTCGGCCCGCGCATGGCCTTGATCGACGAGCTGATCGCCCGCCGGGTCGACGGTCTGGTGCTCGCCACCGTCAGCCGCGACGATCCCGTCCTGGAGCACTGTCTGGCCGAAGGCGTGCATGTCGTGCTGGTCAACCGCGCCGACGATTCCGATCGCGCGCCATCGGTGGTCTCGGACGATATCGCCGGCATGCGCGCGGCGGTCGACCATCTCCACGGCCTCGGGCATCGCGTCATCGGCCATCTCGCCGGGCCTTCGACATTGTCGACTGGCCATCTGAGGCGGATCGGCTTCGAGCAGGGCATGCGGGCCCATGGCCTCGCGGTGCCGCCCGAAGCGATCGTCGAGGCGGCGAGCTATGATCGCGACGAAGGCGAGCGGGCCGCCGCCGCCTTGCTGAACGGCTATCCCGGCCTGACCGCCATCGCCGCGGCCAATGACCTGCTGGCGCTCGGCGCCTACAAGGCGCTCGCCGGGCGGGGCCTGCGCTGTCCCGCCGATGTCTCGGTGGTCGGCCACAACGACATGCCGCTGGTCGACATGGTCGAGCCGCCGCTGACCACCATCCGCATCGGCCCGCGCGAGATGGGACGCGATGCCGCACGTCTCCTGCTGGAGCGGATGACCGGCGCGTCGGCACCCATCCGGCGCATCGTGCTGGCCCCCGACCTGGTTTTCCGGGCTTCGACGGCTGCCCCGCGCGCCTGACCGTCAAGGCCGCGCATTCCTGCAATCCACCTTGCGTGGTCAAACTCCAGTTGACTCGGCGATCTCGTCCGACCTAGCTTGCAATCGATTGCGGTGACGTATTCCGGCGCTCTGGCGTATTGGAAGGCGATCCGCGTCGAACCAGATGAGGATGGAGGGGCGCCATGACCAAGATAACGCGACGTGGATTTGTGGCCGGATCGGTGGCCGCGGCAGGCCTGGTGCAGAGCCCCGAGGTCCTTGCCCAGTCGAACTTCCTGGAACCGGCGCGCATCCGCATGGGCTTCGCGCCCTACATCTCCGCCGGGCCTTATCTGATTGCCGAGGCCAAGGGCTATTTCAAGAAACTCAACATCGAGATCGTGCCGTCGAGCCATGTCGACGGCAGCCTGTCGATGCCGGCGCTCGCCGCCGGCGAACTCGACATCACCGGCGCCACCCTGAGCGCCGGCCTGTTCAACCTGATGGCCAAGGGCGCCGGCTTGCGGATGTTCTTCGAGCGCGGCCGCGAAGCTGCCGGCTGGGGTTCGAACTCGATCATGGTCTCCAACGAATTGTGGGAGAAGGGTTTCCGTGGTCCCGACGGCTACAAGCAGGCCAAGGGCGCGACCATCGGCATCTCCTCGCGCGGCAGCGTCGCCCACTATCTCCACACCATGGGCCTGGAACGCGCCGGCCTGAAGGCCGATGACGTCGAATGGTCCTGGGGCATGAGCCCGAATGTCAGCTTGCCGCTGATGAAACAGAACCGCATCGGCATCATCAACCTGCCGCTGCCCGGCGCTTACGCCGCGCAAAAGCAGGGCATCGGCAAGGTCGCCACCTGGAGCGACGAATTGGCGCCGGATTTCGTGCTGGCCTGTTCGGTCGCCAGCGAAAAATTCCTGCGCGAAAAGCACTCGGCCGCCGTGCGCTTCTCCATGGCGATCATGCAGGGCAATGCCGACTACATGGAAGCCGCCAAGAGCGGCAATCCGGAGGTCCTGAAGATCCTCGCCGACGGCACCGGCCTGACGCCGGCCGTCATCGACGAAACCCGGCCGCGCTGGACCTTCATGACCATCGACGGCACGCCGAACATGGCCTCGATCATCGCCCAGCAGAAGTTCTGGCGCGAGCGTACCGATCTCCTGGCCCGCAGCGTGCCCGACAACCAGTTGTTCGACGACCGCGCCATCAAGGAGGCCAAGCAGCGGATGACCGAGAAGAACCCGTTCATCTGACCCGGCCCCCCACGGCGACCATCACGAAAGCGCAGGGAGGCGCTTGTCCCGTCATGCAGTTCGAGGCGATTTCGATTGAAGGGCTGTCGCACCGGTTTCTGAGCCGGACGCGACCGCCGACCACCGCTCTGACCGATGTGTCCTGCGTCTTTCCGGCCGGCAAGGTGACCGCCATCGTCGGTCCGAGCGGCTGCGGCAAGTCGACCTTGCTCTTGATCCTGCGCGGACTGGTCGAGGCCAGCGCCGGCAAGGTGAACTTCCTCTATGGCGACGGTTCCGGCAAGCAAAGCCCGGGCGAGGCGCCGCGCATGGCGACCGTCTGGCAATCCTTCAATCTCCTGCCCTGGCGTTCGGTCATCGACAACGTCGCCTTCGGCCTGGAACTCGCCGGCGTGCCGCTCTCCGAGCGCCAGGCCAAGGCCGCCGAGGCGATCAAGGCGGTCGAACTGGCCGGTTTCGAAAAGCACTATCCCGGCCAGCTCTCCGGCGGCATGAAGCAGCGCGTGGGACTTGCCCGCGGCCTCGTCCAGTCGCCCGACATCCTGTTCCTCGACGAGCCCTTCGGCGCGCTCGACGCCCAGACCAGGCTCTATCTTCAGGAGCAGCTGTCGACCCTGGTCGAAGCCAGCGCCAAGACGGTGATCCTGATCACCCATTCGATCGAGGAAGCCATCTTCCTCGCCGACCACGTCATCGTCATGACCGCGCGCCCCGGCCGCGTCGCCAAGAGCCTCGACATCGACCTGCCCCGCCCGCGCGGCATCGACGTCCAGAACGACAAGCGCTTCGGCGAATATTTCTCCGAGATCTACGGATTGCTGCGCGACGAAGTCCGCAAGGCGATGTTGAACTGAGGATGGCCACGATGTCGGATACCAACCGCTCGGCGCTGGCCGATCCCAAAAGCCTTGTCGAGGCCAAGGCCCCGGTCGACGCCAAACCGGCGCCCGCCTTCACCGACGAACGGCTGCGCGACGACACCTGGTTCTACGGCCCCGTGGCGATGGCGCTGTTCCTGGTGTTCTGGGAGGTCTCGATCCCGCTTTTCGACGTGCCGGAGATCTTCCTGCCCCGGCCCTCGCTGGTCATCGTCACGCTTTATGACCTGTTCGCCACCAAGGGGCTCGCCTACGATCTCGTCCTGACGCTCTACCGCATCTTCGCCGGCTTTTTCCTCGCCGCGGTGGTCGGCGTCGGCCTCGGCCTGCTCATGGGCATGTCCAAGCGCATCTACGCGATCTGCGACATCTTTGTCGCCGCTCTCTATCCCGTCCCGAAGATCGCCCTGGTACCGCTGCTGGTCATCTGGCTCGGCAGCGGCAATGCCTTCCAGATCGCGCTTTCGGCCTTGGGCTGCATCTTCCCGATCCTGGTCAACACCATTATCGGCGTGCGCCAATGCGACGAGGGCCTGATCCTGGCCGCCCGCGACCTGGGCGCCAGCGCGGTGCAGATCCAGCGCAAGGTGGTGCTGCCGGCCGCCGTGCCGGCGATCTTCGGCGGCCTGCGCCTGGCTCTCGGCATTTCCATCATCCTGGTGGTCGCCGCGGAAATGCAGACCGCCCGCTACGGCCTCGGCGCCAAGCTGCAACTCGCCGGCCAGATCCTGGAAACCGGTCAGGTCTTCGCCATCCTCCTGCTGCTCGCCTTCCTCGGCATCCTGCTGACCAGGGGCCAGCAGCATCTCGACGGCAAGGTCAATCGCTGGCGCACCCGCTGATCCCAAACCCGACCTGAACTTCGGCCGGATGACGGCCTCTGGAGAAACGTCATGAAACGGACGCTGATCGAGTGCGGCTGGCTGGTCACGATGGACGACACCATCGGCGATCACCGCAACGCCCGCCTGCTGATCGAAGGCAGCCGCATCGTCGCCGCCGGCAAGGGCATCGAAGCCGCCGCCGACGAGGTGATCGACGCCAGCGACAAGATCGTCATGCCCGGCCTGATCGACGCCCATGTCCACACCTGGCAGACCGGGCTGCGCGCCATCGGCTCCGAGTGGCTCGGGCCCGACTACCACGCCAATATCCACGCCAACCTCGCGACCCGCTACGGCCCCGACGACAATTATATCGGCAACCTGATCGGCGCGCTCAGCAAGATCGACAGCGGCACCACCACCATTCTCGACTGGTGCCACAATCTCACCTCGCTGCACCATGCCGAGCGTTCGATCGACGGCCTGGAGGAATCGGGCATTCGCGCGGTCTTCGCCCATGGCACGGCCAAGCCGCCGACCAGGCCCGGCGAACTGCCCTATACCCATGTGCCGCATCCGCGCGACCGGATCGAGGCGCTGCGCAACGGCCGCTTCGCCTCCGACGACCGGCTGGTGACGCTCGCCATGGCGATCCTCGGCCCGCATTGGGGCACCTACGAGGTCGCCGAGCAGGATCTCCGGCTCGCCCGCGAGCTGAACCTGCTGTCGAGCTCGCATGCCACCCGCAAGATCCCCGATCAGGTCGCACCGGGCGGTTACAGGAAACTGGTCGAGGCCGGCCTGATCGGTCCCGACCACAATCTCGTCCACGGCAATTACATCGAGGACGACGAATTGAAGGCGCTGGTCGAGGCCGGCGCCTCGGTGACCGGCACCGTGCTGGTCGAACTGCATGGCCATGCCGCCGAACCGGTGACGCTGCGCGTGCGCAATTTCGGCGGCATGCCGTCGATCGGCATCGATGTCGAGCCGATCGTCACCGGCGAGATGTTCCGCGAGATGCAGGCGGCCCTGCTGCATGCCCGCTGGGCTTCGCTGCGCGACAATGCCGCCGCCGGCAAGCCGCCGCTCAAGACCATTCCGATCAGGTCGCGCGAGGCGCTCGCCTGGGCGACCATAGGCAATGCCCGGGCGATCGGCCTGGAAGACCAGATCGGCTCGCTGACGCCCGGCAAGAAGGCCGATATCGTCATGCTGCGCGCCGACGACCTGAACCTGTTCCCGGTCCACGATCCCTTGCTGTCGATCGTCGAGCAGGCCAGCGCCGGCAATGTCGACACCGTCATCATCGACGGCGTCATCCGCAAAAAGGCCGGCCGCCGCGTCTTCCCGGACGATGTCCTGGCGCAACGCAAGCTCGAGCTGGTCGCCTCCGTCGAACGCGTCATGCGTGACGGCTCGTTCGCCATCAAGGCCGCCTGAGGACAGCGATCATGGCCAAGACACTGATCAAATGCGGCTGGATCGTCACGATGGATCCGGCCATCGGCGATCTGCGCGGCGGCGAAATTCTCATCGACGGCAACCGCATCGCCGCGATCGGCGCCGATCTGCGCGCCGAGGCCGACGAGGTTGTCGACGCCTCCGACATGATCGCCATGCCGGGCATGGTCAACGCCCATCTGCACACCTGGCAGACCGGGCTACGCGCTATCGGCTGCGAATGGGCCCATGGCGAATATTTCAAATATCTGCACGGCGGCATGGCCACGCGCTACGGCCCCGAGGACAATTATCTCGGCAACCTGATCGGCGCGCTGAACCAGATCGACGGCGGCGTCACGACGCTCAACGACTATTGCCACAACATCACCTCGACCGAGCAGGCCGAGCGCTCGATCGACGCTCTCGAGGATTCCGGCATCCGCGCGGTGTTCACCATGGGCGCCGGCAAGCTGCCGCCCGACCGTGAGGCGGCCGAGCCTTTCGAAAAACGCATCAATCCGCGCGAACGGGTCGAGCGCTTCCGCAAGGGACGGCTCGCCAGCGACGACCGGCTGGTGACCATGGCGCTCGGCGTCGCGGGCCCCCATTGGGCCGAGATGGAGCCGACCCGGATCAATCTCAGGCTTGCCCGCGAAATGGGCCTGCGCTCGTCGACCCATGCCACCAAGCGGCCCGAACTGGCGGTCGATCCGCGCGGCTATTTCCCGTTGCTCGACGAGGGCCTGATCGGCGACGACCATACCGTGGTCCATGGCAACTACCTCGGCGACGAGGAGCTGAAGCGCCTGGTCGATGCCGGCGTCACCGCCTGCGCCACCGTGCAGACCGAATTGCGCGGCTATGCCGGCGACCCCCTGGTCGGCCGCATCCGGGCTCTCGGCGCCATGCCCTCCCTCGGCGTCGATGTCGAGCCGCGGGTCTCCGGCGAAATGTTCCGCGAGATGCAGATCGCCCTGCTCTACGCGCTGTCGGTCTGCCAGCGGGAGAATGCCCGCGACAACAAGCCGCCGTTCCAGGTGGTGCCGATCCGTTCGCGCGAGGCGCTCGCCTGGGCGACCATTGGCGGCGCCGAGGCGCTCGGCCTCGCGAGCCAGATCGGCACGCTGACCCCGAAGAAGAAGGCCGATATCGTGCTGCTGCGCGGCACCGACCTGAACCTGTTCCCGGTGCATGACCCGGTTCTGTCGATCGTCGAACAGGCCAATGCCGGCAATGTCGACACCGTCTTCATCGACGGCGTCGTGCAGAAGCGGCACGGCAAGCTGGTCTTTTCCGAAGCGGTCAGGCGCCGGCGCATGACCGAGCTGGCAGGCTCGGTCGAGCGGATCATGGGCGAAGCCGGCTACGTTCCCTTCGGACGCTGACCGCCATGGCGCGCACGCTCATCCGCTGCGGCTGGCTGGTCACCATGGATGACGGCCTCGGCGATCTCAGCCGGACCGACATGCTGCTGAACGGCGACCGTATCGAGGCGATCGGCCACGATCTCGGCGCCACCGCGGACGCCACCATCGACGCCTCGGACATGATCGTCCTGCCGGGGCTGATCAACATGCACCTGCACACCTTCCAGGCCGGCCTCAGGGCGATCGGCTCGGAATGGCTGGCGCCGGACTATTTCCGCAACTTCTACGGCGACATCGCCACGCGTTATGGCTCCGAGGACAATTATCTCGGCACGCTGTTCGGCGCGCTGAACCAGCTCGATTGCGGCGTCACCACGCTGTTCGACTATTGCCACAACATCCGTTCGCTCGAACAGGCCGAACGCTCGGTCGACGGCCTCACGGATGCCGGCATCCGCGCCGTCTTCGTCCATGGCGACGGCTTGCGCGAGCCGGCCGCCCCCGGACGGCTGCCGCAACGCCGGCTGCATCCGCGCGACCGGGTGCTGGCGCTGCGGAACAGCCGCTTCGCCCATGACGGGCTCATCACCCTGGCGCTCGGCATTGCCGGCCCGCACTGGGCCGACTGGGAAGCCACCTTGCACAATGTCAGGCTGGCCCGCGACCTCGGCCTGATGGCTTCGTCCCATGTCACCAAGGCGCATCGTGACGCCGCCGTGCCCGACGGCTATGACCGGCTCGCCGCCATGGGCCTGCTCGGACCGGACCACAATCTCGTCCACTGCAATCTCTTGAGCCGCGATGAGATCGGCCGGCTCCTGGATGCCGGCTGCTCGATCACCTCGACCAATATGAACGAACTGCACGACTACCCCCACGGCTCGGCCTTGGCCAAAGTGGTCGAGCATGGCGGCCTGCCTTCGATCGGCATCGATGTCGAGCCGATGGTCTCCGGCGACCTGTGGCGCGAGATGCAGATGGCGCTGCTGTTTGCCCGCAACGCCTTGCTCCGCGCCCGAGCCGGAACCGGCCAGGCCCCGGCGATGATCCGCTCGCGAGAGGCTCTGCGCTGGGCAACCGTCGGTGGCGCCCGGGCACTCGGCATGGCCGACCGGATCGGCTCGCTCCGGCCGGGCCACAAGGCCGATTTGATCATGCTGCGCGCCGGTGACCTCAACCTCTTCCCGGTCCACGATCCGGTCTTCTCCGCGGTCGAGCAGGCCCATGCCGGCAATGTCGACACCGTCATCGTCGACGGCATCGTCCGCAAACAGGGTGGCCAATTGCTGTTTGATCGTGACCGGCGCCGGCTGCTCGGTGAAAGGCTCGCCGAATCCGCCGCGCGCCTGACGGCGGAAGCCGGATACCGGCACGTGCCGGCCTAGCACGGGTGCGGACCAGCCACGATGCCGCGCTGGAACAGGTTTTTCATTTATCCGGCTACCGCCCTTGACGTTCGGTTCGAAACTGCCCGGAAATGGCGGATCTTGACGATTGCAAACGATTGCAATAAATCTGTCCGCAGGGAGAGAAACAATGATCATTGAACGCCAGGAGCAGGTGACCGATGCCGTTCTCGCGGCAATGGCCAACACGACCGATCCCCGGCTCGCCGAGATCATGACCTCCCTGGTCAAGCACCTGCATGGCTTCGCGCGCGAGGTCAGGCTGACCGAACCGGAATGGGAAAAGGCCATCGAATTCGTCGTCGGCCTCGGGCAATTGACCAATGACACCCATAACGAAGCCGTGCTGGCTTCCGACGCGGTCGGCTTCTCCACCCTGGTCTGCCTGCTCAACAATGGCAATGCCGGCAATACCGAGGCCGCGGCCGCTCTGCTCGGGCCGTTCTGGCGGATGAATTCGCCGCTGATGGAGAATGGCGGATCGATCATCCGCTCGGAAACACCGGGCGAACAACTCGCCGCCGCCTGCCGGGTGGTCGACGCGGCCGGCCGGCCGATCGCCGGCGCCGAGGTCGATGTCTGGCAGGCCTCGCCGGTCGGCATGTACGAGAACCAGGACGAGACCCAGGCCGACATGAACCTGCGGGGCAAGTTCCTGACCGACGCCGACGGCGTCTTCGCGTTCCATTCGGTGAAGCCCGCCGGCTATCCGGTGCCGACCCACGGCGTGGTCGGCAAGCTGCTCGCCGCCCAGAACCGCCATCCGTTCCGGCCGGCGCATATCCATTTCCTCGTCTACAAGCCCGGCTTCAAGACCCTGATCACCCAGATCTTCGTCGAGGGCGACGAATATCTGGAGACCGACGTGGTGTTCGGCGTCACCAAGGCACTGGTCGGCGGCATCGAAAAGACCGGCAAGGATTATACGCTGCGCTATACTTTCGTGATGGAGCCGGGCGACGCGGTTCTGCCGGTTCCGCCGATCAAGTGAGGATGTGATGACACTGGGTGCTGCGTTGAAGGGCAAGGTCGCGGTGGTGCTCGGCGGATCCGGCGGCATTGGTGCCGCCGCCGCCTATCTGCTCGCCGCCGAGGGCGCGACCGTCGTCGTCGTCTATCGCTCCGACAAGGCCGCCGCGGATGTCATCGTCGCCAGTCTGCCGGGCTCCGGCCATCTCGCCGCGACCGCGACGGTGGAGGACACGGCGACGCTGACGGCGCTTGCCGCCGAGGTCGAGCAACAGCTCGGCCGCGCCGATATCCTGGTCAACTCGGCCGGCTTCACCAAACCGGTGCCCCCAGGCGATCTCGACGCCCTGGACGATGCCTTCATCGACCGGATGTTCCAGGTCAACTGGCGCGGCCAGTTCGCCGCGATCCGCGCCTTCCGCCGCCTGCTCGAGGCGAGCGGCAACGGCCTCATCGTCAATGTCTCGTCGATCGCCGCCTTGAACGGCGTCGGCTCCAATCTCGCCTATGCGGCGGTCAAGGCCGGCATGGACACGCTGACCAAATCGCTCGCCCGGGCGCTCGCCCCGGACATCCGGGTGATGAGCGTCTCGCCGGGTGTGGTCGACACCGATTTCGTGCCTGGCCGCGGCGCCGAACAACTGGCGAAGATCGCCCCGACCATCCCATTGAAGCGGGTCGCCACCCCCGACGATGTCGGTCGCGCCATCGTTGCCTGCGCCACCCATCTCACCTATTCGACCGGCTCGCTGATCATCGTCGACGGCGGCCGGGCCCTGTGATCTGACGCTTCTGCATTCAAGCCAAGTTCAAGCCTTCAAGACACCGCAAGCCTTCAAGACATCGACCAAGGACCAAGCTCATGCGCCCGATGCGGAACAAGGTGGTCATCACCTGCGCGGTGACCGGCAACCTCACCACGCCCGACCAGACCCCTCATCTTCCGATCACCCCGGAGGAGATCGCCGATGCCTGCCTGGGTGCTGCCGAGGCCGGCGCCGCCGTCACCCACATCCATGTGCGCGAGCCCGGCACCGGCCGGCCGTCCATGGCGCTTGAATATTACCAGGACGTGGTGGCGCGGATCCGGGCGCGCAATCGCAAGCTGATCCTCAACATCACCACCGGGCCGGGCGGCCGTTTCGTGCCCTCCGAGGACGATCCGAAGGTCGCCGCCGCCGGCACCACGCTGCTGGTGCCGGAAAAGCGCGTCGAACATATCGCGGCGCTGAAGCCGGATATCTGCACCCTCGATCTCAACACCATGAATTCCGGCGGCCAGGTGGTCATCAACACGCCCGGCAATGTCCGGCGCATGGCCAAGGTCATCCGCGAGGCCGGCGTCAAGCCGGAGATCGAACTGTTTGATTCCGGCGACATCGCGCTGATGCACGATCTGCTCAAGGATGGTTCGATTTCCGGGCCATGCATCGCCTCTTTCGTGCTGGGCGTAAAATACGGCTTCCAGCCCGGGCCGGAAACCGTGATCTATGCCCGCG